>Ga0209573_1003341_pt1 | contig 17826 bp, 15 predicted proteins | sample TNRBio252014_DNA_FD_185870 | JGI IMG/M metagenome (GOLD analysis project Ga0209573, IMG submission 185870) | Wastewater treatment Type I Accumulibacter community from EBPR Bioreactor in Madison, WI, USA - TNR Reactor_6/25/2014_ DNA (SPAdes)... | ecosystem: Engineered > Bioreactor > EBPR >...
TTCTTGCTGAATCAATTGAAGTAATTCACTATTAGTCTCCTTTATAGTAATGCTAATGCAGTTGTAGGTTTTCATTATTGACGCTTTTCTAACGCAAAATTAAGAAAATAAATAATGCAAATGGTATAATATAGGTATTATTTTCGACATTCAGGGTAACTATCCGAAAGCGTTGAAATACCACCAAAAAAGCCTAAATATCTATGAGCAGATCGGGGACGAAGACGGAATCGCTACCAGCCTTAGTAATTTAGGGGCTAATTATGGCAATCAAGCCAATTATCCCCTATCACTGGAATACAAACAAAAAAGCCTAAAGATAAGAGAGCAGATCGGGGATGCAGCAGGTATCAGTCTTTCCTTTTCCAGTATCGGACGTAGTTACATTAAATTAAATAAGCCTCATCTTGCCAAAGATTTCGCCCTCAAGGGTTTAGAGCTAGCACAAAAAATTCAGCATTTAGAATACATGTTATTCGGGGTAGAAACCTCTTTTATAGCCGACTCCGCTCTCGGCGACTACAAATCTGCCTTTGAACATCACAAACTCTATAAGCAATACTCCGACTCCCTCCACAACGAGGAGAAAGCTAAAGAATTCGGACGCATCGAGTCCCGCTACCAATTTGAAAAAGAAGCCGAAGAAGCCAAACGCAAAGAAGCCGAAGCCAAACGACTCGCCGAAATTGAGACCGAACGCCGAAACAACCTCCAATACCTCTCCATCTTTGCGGGGCTGTTGGTACTATTCGGCGGGTTGGCGTTTTTGGGGCGGTTTCGGATACCCGTTCGGGTGCTTGATATTGCCCTCTTTGCCGCACTGTTGATCCTCTTTGAGTTCTTACTCATTCTCTTTGATCCCATCTTAGATCAATATACGGGTGGTATCCCCATTCAAAAACTGGTCTTTAATTCCGTAATTGCCTTGGGCTTTGCGCCCTTGCATGGTTTCTTGGAGGGGAAGTTGCGCAAAAGATTGGCGTTGCATCCCCAACCTGCCGTTAGTTTGCCCGAACCTGACCAAGAAGCCGATACGGAATAGCTACTTCACTTCTTCAAAAAAGCGAAGCATGGGCAGTACCTCACTGTTCCAATAGCGGTAGTCGTGTCCGGCATGCGCATCGGCATGGAAAATGATTTTCAGGTCGGGTAGGTCTTTTTTCAGCTTTTGATAAAAGAGGTCGGATTGGTTGAAGGGAACGACGGCATCTTTTTTACCGTGTCCCAGATAGAGGGGCGTTTTCAGGCGGGAAACGTTGGGGTACGGATGCTCATCACCGAGCCACAGGTTGCGGTTTTGTTGAAAGTTTCCGTAAATTCCCGTCAGCAGGTTATCGGTCGGTATTTTTTCGGGAATGTAGTCGCCCGACAATGCCCCGCCTGCTTTCCAGAGGTTCGGTTTACGCATCAAAACCAAGAGCGTTCCCCGCGCGCCGGTAGATAAGCCGACCACGACGTTTCGTTGGTTGGGCTGAAAGAGCTTGTACCGCTTTTGTAAGGTATCAATGAGCGTATCGGTCAGCCATGCAAGGGTTGGATATTTCACCCAGTCTTTCCGCGACTGCGGGTAATATCGGGTCGGATAGATGCTTTTCCCCATCTCGGGCATCACGAGGCAGTAACCGCGCCGGAGGGCTTCGGTACAGAGGGATGATTTTTCGCACCAGTCTTGGCGGGGAAAATTCCAACCCGGTAATACCAGCATCGTGCCGATGAATGTTGAATCTCCCGGATAAATAATATCGGTGGGGATGCTATGGAGGGTGAAGGTCTGCTTACCAGTGCGGAGATTGGTTGATGTCGGTTGAGTGGTTATGGAGACGCTGTGAGGCGTTTGCCCGCAGGCGGTAGTGGAAAGAAAACAGTAAACAATAATCAAAAGCCAATGAAGATTCATTCCGTCAGGGATGATTATAACCCGTTTTATACAAAGATAGAAGCGAGTCGGGTACAGATTATAATTTAAGACTTCAAATATGTGTATTCTATCAAGGCAAAACAATATATTTGATACGAATCAATTTGTTCTTCTTAGCATATCCTGCTTGCCGTGCATTTTTTCCCACCGCTTACCTGCAAAACGGCAAGGGTTTGGATTTTTTTTAATTACTTTGAACCCCTATTACAGGCTCGAACTAAATCATCTTATACTTTACTATTTATGCCCAATCAAATTGCCCGACTTCGCAAAAAAGGTTTTCTGGATGAAGCCCTCCGGCGTGCGTTAGAACTAATGGAGAATGAATCGGAGGACATCCGCGTTCGACGCGCTTATGCGTGGGTTCTCTACGACCTCACCAAAAAAGCCCTCCGCGAAAACGACAAGGCAGAAGCCCTCCGCAACTTTGAAATCTACGAAAATCTGGAATTAACGCCGGAGGACGTGATGTTACATGAAAATTTTGCGCGCCTTCGTCCAAAAGCCAAGCCCGATTCCCAGTCCTTAGTCGAAGCCCTCGAAGCCAAAATTACCGGCAACCACCAAGAAGCCTTAGATAAAATGCGCGCCGCTTGGAAGGAAGCCGCTGACCCACAGTACCTTTCCGAAGAATATGCGTGGGCAATCTTCCGTGTGCTGAAAGAAAGAATTACCGAAAGTAAGGAGGCGTTGGATGACATTGCACCGCTATTACAAGAATATCGGAGCGTCTTCAAATCCCGACCGGCATTAGTGCATTCGCAGATGCTACGGCTGATGCTCAAAATTGCCGACGTACCGCTTCCGCTCCCCGAGGGTGGTTATCTGGATATGTTGGAATTTTTCGACTGGTGGAATTTAGACAACCTGCGGAGTGATGACTTCAAACCGTTTACCACCGAAATCAAGGGTAAAGAAAAGATTATCCAACCGATGGCGGCAACCGCTTACGGGTCTTACAGTTCTTTACTCATTGATCGGTACGAGTACGCCCTCCGAAAAAATGATACTGCCGAAGCGGAAGCCCTGAAAGCCCGTATGGAAGCCTTCTTAGAAAAGCTGACCGAGTTTTACCGCGTGCATCCCAACTATGAATGGATGCCGTACTATAAACTCAAGCTGAAGATCGCCCTTCATATCACGGATGAAAAAACGGAACAATCCCTGTTAGATTTCGTCAAAAAACAACGCAAAGACTTCTGGGCGTGGAGTACGATGGGCGATTATTATCTCGGTATTGATCCCGAAATTGCTATCGGTTGCTACTGCAAAGCTCTCACCTGCAAAGCTCCTAACGAATTTCTGGGGAGGACGCGCCTAAAGCTGGCTCGCTTACTCCCGATGAAAAATTTGTATAACGAAGCCAAGACGGAGATTATGAGCATCATTGCGACCTATGAAGCAAGGGGCTGGAAGATTCCCCGCGACGTTACCGAGATGATGGGTGAAAGCTGGTACGAAAGTGCCCGCGTTTATCCTCTCAACGCCAACCTGTACCGCGACTGGAAGTGGAAGGCGGAAGAACCGGTTTTCGGTAAGCAGACTATCTACACCTGCATCGTTACACGGATAGACCGTGAGCGGGGCAATGCCTTTTTCATCATCAACAAAGAAATCACGGGTAAGATCGTCATCAAGGAGTTCCCCGGCATGGCGATCGAATCGGGTATGATCTTCGACATTACTTTGGAAAAGAAATACGGACCCAACAGAACCATCAGCTACAAAGCGGCACGCTTGATGCCCTCCACCAAAACCCTCTCCGATGAAATAGCTAAACCGTTTTACGGTCAGTTGAAAGTCAATGCCAAGGCGGGTTTTGGTTTTGTGGATACCATCTACATCCATCCCGACCTGATAAAAGCCAAGAACCTCCGCCATTACCAACAGGTAAACGGTATGGCTGCCATACAATTTGATCCCAAAAAGCAACAATGGGGCTGGAGTGCCGTCTCGTTGAGCGGATCGTAGGTTAATAATATTGGGCGGTGCTATTTTGGGATCAGTTCAAGACTTAGCACCGCCAATGGATATATGGTGTTTTAAGCTACTGCTTCTAAGGGCGACCGCTATTGTATTGCAGGAGGCGATGCCAGTCAATCCTACCATCATCGGAGCAGAATTTTTCGGTGAATTGTGCGGTGAGGCGGTTGATTAAAGCCCCGTAACTGCTTTCAAAATCATCGTTTCGGGCTTTAGCTTCTTTGCCTAAGGGTTCAATCAAATTTACATACAGCATATCCGAACCTGAAATGAACGCCCAAAAGTCCTGCCCGCAATATTTGAGGTAATCACCTTTATTCGGTTGAGCATCATTACCATAACAGCATCCGTTGACTGCCTGAATCGCCAATTTCGCATTACTCGTTTGGAGCGTCTTTTTGGCTTTGGCGAAATCGGCAATCATCTTTTTGGTTTGACTGCTGTTTCCCCAATTCGGACCTGACTTAATAGAAACGATGTAACGGATATGATCCCGATCCATTTCTAAATCAATCCCTGTGATGCCCGATTTTCTACCGTTGTAGGCTTTCTCACAAACGAAAATAGCCAACTGTTCCAACCAATCGCCAAACATCGTTTCTTCACTGGAAGATAAATGCGCATCCAATAAAGCCTTCACAATATCAGCGATAACGACGAAGTTTTTCGCCCGAAAGAGATAAGGATTTTTACGACGTACCAATTTCAGCAGTTCGACCTTTTCTAAAGAAGCTAACCTACGATCATGGAAAGTAGCGATATTTTCGTGGACGTAGTTTTCTACCAAAGCCAATAATTCTTGTTCACTCATGGCTAAACAATTAAGCTGATTGCGTGAACAGTTCGACGGCTTGGGAAGCTATCCGTTGGGTAATAATCTCGTAATACTCGGGCTTGATCTCAAAACCGATGGCATTACGGTTCATGCGTTGCGCCACAAAAAGGGTCGTTCCCGAACCGGCAAAAGGGTCTAAAACGGTATCACCCTCCTGTGTAAATAACTTGATAAACCACTCGGGTAAAGCATCGGGGAAGGCGGCACTGTGGGCTTTGTTGTTGCATTCGGTAGCCAAGTGGACGACATTGGTCGGATAAACCATATTCCGTTCCAACCAATTGGAGACGTTTTTACCGAATCCGCTCCCGTTTTTGGCTTCGTCGCGGGTTAAGTCGGTGTTACTTAGATTTTTCAGCCTCCCGTTAGCCCAATCGCCGATGGGAACCATCACCGCCTCCTGATACATGGCAAACTTGCGATCTTTGTTAAACTGAATCAGCCGTTCCCAGCTATCCCGAAAACGGTTGGGCCACTTACCGGGGTAGGAATTTTTTTTGTGCCAAATAAATTCTTCCGTCCAAAGCCAGCCTTGTTTGCGCATCTCCATGATGAGTTCCATCACGTAGGTGTGCCGTTCCCCCTCCACGACTTTCTCTTTGATATTCAGCACAAAAGTCCCCGTCGGTTTCAATACCCGCAACAACTGTTCGGCTATCGGTAAAAACCACGCCACATATCGATCGGGGTGAACACCACCGTAGGTATTCTTACGACTATCGGCATAAGGGGGCGAGGTAAACACCAAATCCACACTGTCAGTCGGTAGCGACTTTAATAATTCGGCGCAATCACCTAACAAGGCATTCACTTGCATATGCGGTCTAAGTATAAGCACTACAAATATAACACCTGTTTTGATTTACGCTTAGCTTTCGTTTCCCACATTTCGTCAAGGCTTTCTCTAAAAATTAAAGCCGAATCTCACTTTTCAGCCCTTTTTTGCGTTTATAGGCTCAACATTGTACACCTGCCGTGAAAAAACGAATCATCGTTTGGTTTAGAACCGACCTGCGATTACAGGATCATCTGCCCCTCCATACCGCCAGCCAAGAACAGGCGGACATCCTCCCCGTTTACGTCTTTGAGGAGCATTTTTTGGGTAAGACGGCTTTCGGCTTTCCTAAGACGGCGAACTTCCGCACTCAATTTCTGATCGAATCCGTCGCCGACCTGCAAGCCAACCTCCGCGAGAAAGGGACAGAACTCCTGATCCGAAAAGGAAATACCGCCGACATCTTGGCACAGCTTGCCGAAGACTGGAAAGCCACTCATCTCTATTACTATGAAGATAATATCCATGAAGAGAAGCAGATCGCCGATGCCCTGACTTCCAAGTTGCAAGCGTTAAACGTCGCCGTGCAAGCCTTTTGGGGACATACTTTGTTGCATCCTGATGATTTACCGTTTGGAATTCGGCAGATGCCCGACGTTTTTTCCGATTTCCGCCGTAAAGCCGAACATAATACGGTTATCCGTCCCTGCCTACCTGCACCCGAACACATCCCGCTTGCCCATGAATACGGCGTGTCGCCTTTGCCTACGTTGGAAGATTTCGGATTAAGTCCTGTAAATAACGATTCCCGTGCCGTAATACCTTTCAAAGGCGGTGAAACGGAGGCATTGAAACGCTTGCACTATTATTTATGGGAGGCTTCTTTGCTCCGCTATTACAAAGAAAGTCGTAACGGACTACTCGGCGGGGATTATTCCACCAAATTTTCGCCTTGGCTGGCGTTGGGTTGCCTTTCACCCCGCAAGATCATGCAGGAAGTCGAACGCTACGAAAACCAAGTCATCCGTAATGAGTCTACCTATTGGCTCTTTTTTGAACTGCTGTGGCGGGATTATTTCCGATTTGCCTCCGTAAAGCATGGTAACAAACTCTTTCTTCGGTCGGGCATCAGCAATTTTCCCTTACAATTTAGGCGGGATGAAAAACGCTTTCAAATTTGGGCGGAAGGACAAACAGGCTACCCCATCGTGGATGCCAACATGCGGGAACTGAAGGCGACAGGCTTTATGTCCAACAGGGGCAGGCAAATTGCGGGCAGTTTTCTCACCAAAAATCTGGGGATAGACTGGCGGATGGGCGCGGAATGGTTGGAAAGCCTCCTGATTGACTATGACCCCGCCAGCAACTACGGCAACTGGAACTACGTGGCGGGAGTGGGTTTCGACCCGCGCGGTTTTCGTTTTTTCAACCCCACCAAGCAGTCCCAAGACCACGATCCGCAGGGATTATACATTAAAACGTGGTTGCCCGAACTGAATAACGTACCGGTTGCCAGACTTTTTGAGCCGTGGCGGTGGGATGTGAACGAACAACAGAAATATAACGTTTTATTGGGGCGTGATTATCCGAAGGCGGTGGTGGACTTGAATGCTTCCGCTAAGGAAAACGAGATTGAATTCAAAAAAGCGATGCAACGCGACGGCATTAAGGTCAATAATTCGTTAATCCGCAAGTTCGTGAAATAAAATCATAAACACAACGTTTAGCTCGGAAAACAACACTATGGCTATATTTATCACCGATGAGTGCATCAACTGCGGGGCGTGCGAACCCGAGTGTCCCAACAACGCCATCTATGAAGGCGGGGCAAAGTGGAAATATGCACAAGGCACGAAGCTGACGGGCGTAGTTACCTTCCCTGATGGGCGCACCGAAGATGCTAATGCCGACCACAGCCCGGTATCCCCCGACGTATATTATATCGTCCCTTCCAAGTGTACCGAATGTATGGGCTTCCACGAAGAACCCCAGTGCGCGGCGGTCTGCCCCGTGGACTGTTGCGTTCCCGACCCCGAACACGTGGAAACGGCGGAGGTCTTACTCGGTAGGCAGGCGTTTTTACATGCGACGGCGTAGGAGTTATATAGGGGTAGCGGGTTGCGTTACCCCTGAATATTAAAACGGCAGGTCATCATCATCAAACGGTTGGGGTGTTTCTTCTGAAGTATAAGTTTCGATCAAACCCAATTCCAAAGCTATTGCTTCCAAAACTTTCTCATACTCTTGAGTATTGATAAAGTTTCCTATCGGATTTGCATCGTTTACTAATTCGGAAACGATATAAACAACAGGCTCTTCTTTAGTTCCACTAAATCCTTTTAATTTAGTCCGACATTCATCAGTGTAAAAGTGTTCTAATTCGCCTGACAGAATAGCAATCTTGTTGTTTAATAATCCGTGAAGAAACGATATTATGCTATCATGAACACTTTCCTCAAAGTCAGATAATTTTTTAACTTTATTCAGCTTTATCTCACTAGATTTTAGCCTATTAGAAATTTTTGATTTAACAGCATTCAACGGATCGGTATATCTTGTATCGAATTTTAATTCTGTATAATATTCAGATAGTCCACTAATTAAGAAATCGAAATCCGCAACAACATAGTGGGTTATGTTTAATCTACTTAGAATAGATACATATTTCCAAAAATCTCTCTTACCCCCCACTGTAATTATAGAAATATTATGGTCATCAAGCCAATTTTCGCTGATACCTTGTTTTTTGCCGAATGACTTGGCAATTTCCTCAAGGATATATTTTTCAGCACCCTCAACCAAAATCACTACATCAGCGAAAAACATTTCACTATTTTGCTTTTTTAGCAAAATCTGTTTGAGTTTCGGTTTGTCAAAAGTGGCATTTTGAGCCTGTGTTTTCCCTTCAGATTTTTTTACATGAATAATGTTAAGACTCTCACTTGCAACAGTGATGAATTCGTTGGCATGGGTAGTGATAATAACTTGATTTGTGCCATCAGCGCAAAAACCATCCAATCTATTAGCAATTACTCTACGACCCTGCGGATGAAGGAATAATTCAGGTTCTTCAACGATTAATAATGAACCGCTTGGATGAGCAATATTCTTAATATAATACTTAAACAAGCCGATAATAACAGCACTTTGAATACCTGAACCTTTTTCATGTAAAAGACTATCAAAATAATCATTTACGTAGATCAGAGTGCTTTTGTATAAGTTAGTTCGATCCTCATGATTCGGGTTGAACTGAAATCGAACTTCAGTATTAGGGAAAGCTATATCAAAGTTGGGGTCAAAGACTTTTTGATTCATTTCCTCAAAAACCGCCTTTGACGCGGTTACTGATACCTCAAAGGCTTCTTTTAATTGCTCATTATCAAGATCAACGTAATTTTTGAGTAGCTTTCCAAACCAACTATAATTATTAATGCGTAATTGATTAGATGGGTCTCGAAACGAAGGAATCATTGCACTTTGAAGCAACTCATTTCTAAATGGAGCAGAAAAAGCCATGATCCAAGCATCGCTTTCTTGTGCTTTATAGAAAAAACGAATGTCTTTATGAATCTTATCATCCTCCTCGTAAGCAATAAGTATAAAGCTAAAGAGATATTTATCTTTAAATTGGTCTTCTAAAGGAGTGCCACCATGTAGTTTCTTTTCCTTTGGGTTGATCCATTTTTTCAGAGACTTATCTTGATCTATTTCAAAAAATATGTTATTTACCGTATAATTGTTAGAGAAATCAAAATCTGGGAACGATTGACTATTATAACGATAAAATCCATAGCATTTATACATGGAATCGTAGTTAAGTTCTTCGTTTATATCCCTACGGAGTTCACAATAAATGAGCATCATTTTAGAAGTATCTCTTCCAAAAAAATCGTTTTCAGTAATGTTTTCAGATTTAGCGTAGGCTGGTAAGTTTTCCCCTAACACCAAGTCAATAGCCTTAACAATGTTACTTTTACCACAGTTGTTTTTACCAACGATGATATTCTTACCTTTAGTAAAAGTAAGATCAATGTTCTCAATTGAGCGAAAATTCTGAATAACTACTCTGGATAAGTACATAATTTTGTACGGTTAAGTTATGAAACCTACAAAAATAGAAAAAATCACAGATATAGAACAATCCTACCATCACCAATACACTAACCAAAGATTTTTAGGTTACCCCATTCAAATCCCCTCCCCAAATTTCCCACGTTAATCTTTGTTGCAACACGAATCATCCTACGGTGTATCTCGTACCTTTGCAGGCTGAACTTCCTATGTCTGTGGCATCCCCTAATCAATCTCCCAAACCCCAACGGATGAGCGTCTTTCGCCGGCTGATACGGTTCATACGACCTTATACCGGCTTGTTCATCATCGGCTTAACGCTGACGCTGACCCTTTCCTTACTCAATCCCGCCCGCCCCTATCTGGTGCAATACGTTCTGGATCATCCCGTGATGGAAGGCGATTTATCCTCTGTACGCTTTTGGGTGATGGTACTGATCGCCATGATGGTCGGGCAGGTGATCTTGATGTATTTTCAGATATTAATTACCAACTCGCTGGGGCAATCGGTGATTAATGACCTGCGGATACAAATCTTCAACCACCTTTCCCACCTGCGGATGAAGTATTTTGATACCCATCCCATCGGTACGCTTCAGACCCGCGCGATCAGCGATATTCAGACGCTTAGCAATATTTTTTCGGAAGGTTTGGTCTCCATCGTGGGGGAAATGCTCCAACTGGCGACCCTCTTGGGACTGATGTTTTATACCAACTGGCGGTTGACGCTGGTGGTGATGACCATCGTACCGATTCTGATTTTAACGACCTATGTTTTTAAGAAAGCCGTAACCGCCGCCTTCCAACGGGTGCGTAAATACGTCGCGGAACTGAACACCTTTCTGCAGGAACATATTACGGGCATGCTGATCGTGCAACTCTTCAACCAGAAAGAGCGCGAAGCCCAAAAGTTTGATGCCATCAACCGCCTGCATACCAAAGCGCATTTGGATACCGTGCTGTATTACAGTATTTTCTTTCCCGCAGTGGAGTTGATTACCGCATTATCTTTGGCGTTATTAGTTTGGTACGGGGCGGAAGGCGTAATCAGTGGCTACATTACCTTCGGGACATTGGTTTCTTTCCTAATTTATATTCAGATGTTTTTCCGTCCGATACGCATGTTGGCGGATCAATTCAACTCTTTACAGATGGGGATGGTTAGTGCCGAAAGGATATTTAAGGTTTTAGATACGCATGAATTTATCCACAATCCCGCCGACGGTATCCGCGAAATCCCGAATGAAAAGGGCGGTATCCGCATCGTGTTTGACGACGTGCGCTTCGCCTATAATGATTTTGGTACGGAACCGATCTTAAAAGGCGTTTCCTTTACCATCGAACCCAACACCACGACGGCAATCGTGGGCGCGACGGGGGCTGGTAAATCCTCCATTATCAATGTATTGATGCGCTTTTATGACCTGACTGCCGGTACGATCACCCTCAACGGCGTTCCGATTGACCGCTACCGCTTAGAGACCTTGCGGGGCAGTATGGGACTTGTGATGCAGGATGTTTTTCTCTTTTCGGGTTCGATCTATGAAAACATAACGTTAGGTGATAATTCCGTACCCCTTACCCGCGTGGAAGAAGCGGCAAAACAAATCGGCGTACACCGCTTCATCGAACAACTGCCCGGTGGTTACCAATTCCAAGTAGGCGAACGGGGCGGCGCACTTTCGACGGGGCAACGGCAGTTGATTTCTTTCCTTCGGGTGATGATTGCCGACCCACAGGTCTTACTCATGGATGAAGCCACTGCTAATATTGACTCCGAAACGGAACATTTGGTACAGCAGGCAATTAACACCGTTTTGACGAAGCGGACGGCGATCATCATTGCCCACCGCCTTTCGACGATTCAGCGAGCGGATCAGATTATTGTACTACACAAAGGCAACATCGTGGAGAAAGGCTCCCATCAGCAACTCCTCGCGCTGAACGGATATTACAAGAAACTATACCTGCTTCAGTACGGTAAGGCAGTCGAGGCATAGCCCTAATTCATTTTATTTCAGGTTAGGGAAATCTTCGGCGATGCGCTGAATGATGATCTGCTTGGTTTTATCTAAGATGAGCCAAATGGTACGGAGTTCACCCGGGTCGCTGGCATCGTAGCCCTGCGTTTGGGCATAAGTATCGCCATCCAACAGCACAAACCGCCAATACGACCCGATGATATAGCATCCATAAATTGGCTTCCCATCCTGATTCAGTTCCCGCGCGGCGATCATGGCGATTAATAGTTGCCCTAATGGATCGGCTTCCGATTGCTTCATCCGTTTGTATTCGTGCAGGAAAAAGTAGGGATGTGAGGGCTCTGTATCACCATAAGCCACCATGCCATCTACGATACCAGAGACGGAGTAGTCTTTGACTTTCGCTTTTAACGGACGTTCATGGAATAAATTGAATGAATTACCTTCCATTCGTACCGAATATAATAACGGCGCAATGAATTTGCCAAACAACTCCTGTTCATTCCAGAAATTGTAATATCGAGATAGGTAATGAGCGGATTCCGATAATTGATTCGCTAATTGTTCCGGTGGTTTATTGGATACGGTAATCCAGTCTGATAAAGCGGGAGACTCCCAAAGTGATTGTATATTTAATTTCCGCTCCACATCAAAGGAAGTCCACTGCTCAAAGGTATGAAAGTTCTTTTGTTTTGCCATAGTTATTGTAAGTTAGGGAAATCTTCGGCGACACGTTGGATGATAATCTCTTTGGTTTTTGCTAAAATGAGCCAAATAGTGCGTAATTCCTCTTGGTCAGTGGCATCGTAACCCTGCGTTTGGGCATAAGTATCCCCGTCCAATAAAACGAATTGCCACATTTTACCAATGATGAAACATCCATACAATGGCTTGCCGTCGCGGTTCAGTTCTCGCGCCGCGAGCATAGTGATTAATAGTTGCCCTAATGGATCGGCTTCCGATTGCTTCATCCGTTTGTATTCGTGGAGGAAGAAATAAGGCTTTATTGGTTCGTATGAACCAGAGGCTACTAAGCCGTCCACGATACCATGTACTTTATGCCCTTTGATTTCTGCACGGAGTGGGCGTTCATGAAAGAGGTTAAAGGTTTCATTCCACCACTCGATAGAATTTAAGACAGGGGCAATAAATTTTGCAAATAACTCTTGTTCATTCCAGAAGTTGTAAAATCGCAATAAATTTATCCGTAAAAGATCAAGCGTTTCAGCAGTGCTTGCTTTTATTTCCTTTTCGGGGGTAATCCAATCATTCAATGAACCGGAAATCCAAATAGGGGATAAACCCAACTTTTTTTCCGCGTCAAAGGAAGTCCACTGCTCGAAGGTATGAAAATTCTTTTGTTTAGCCATCGGATCGGTGCATTTATGCCCCTAATTTACTAAAAAGACTTTATCGCTTTAGCATTTGGTTGTTGCCTTCGTTCAGGTCGCTAACCACTTTGATTTTGGTTTGATTGGTGATGCCTTCCGTGATTTCACAGTTCATCCCATCCGATAAACCCAGCTTCACATACCGTTTTTCAAAGCGTTGGGGCGAAGTCTCTACTTCCACATAAGGCTTTTTCTGTTCGTCGAAGCGTAAATCTCGCTCTTGGATCGCCAAAACGTTCTTTCTTTCTGCCAAAACGATGTGCGCCGTCGCTGAATAGCCCGCCCGCAGGAAGTTCACATCCGTCAGCTTAACGGACGCTTTCAACTCAAATTCGATGTTGCCGTTGACCTCCTTGCCTTGCGGAGCGATGAATTCCAGCGTTGCCTTATATTTCGTATCTTCAAATGCACCGACGGAAACATATATTTCCATCTCGGGGCGGAGTTTGCCCACATCCGATTCTACTAATGTACCTTCAAAGATCATATCGCCTAAGTTGGCAACGGTAGCAATGGTCGTCCCTTCATTAAAGGTGTTGCTTTCGATAACAAAACCGCCTTCCTCCACAGGAATATCGAGGATCGTTCCCGAAACGGTCGCAAATATCTGATTGGAAGCCAATCCGGGTTTGGAAGCCCCTTTTAAGAGGAGGTTAAGACGCTCTTCGGCGTTTTTGACCTCCTGTTTGCGGGTGTCAAAATCACGGGAAAAGCGTTGAAACTCCATGTCGGAGATGACCTGCTGTTTGAATAGGTCGGCTTGGCGGTTGTACTCCCGTTCGGTATTTTCTAAGGCTAAACGTAAGATTTTCAGATCATTTTCCGCATTCGCCACCTGTAAAGGGTTGGGGATGATCTTGATAAAAGCCAACAACTGCCCCGCTTGGACGGATTGTCCTTCTTTCACATAGAGCTTTTCCACCATACCGGATACCTGCGATTTTATGGCAATGATCTTGCGGGGTTTGATCGTGCCGTTGGCGACGGTCGTAACCTGAATATCCGTGAAAAAGGGTAGGGTAGTAACATGGACAACCGGCGCGGCTTGCGATTTTTCCCGCAGGAAATACAGCGTATAGCCGAAGCCCCCCAGCACTAAGAGCAATAACAATCCGTACAGAATCCGACGAAGCATAGGACAAAATTAGGATTTAATTGTTTTTCCTCAAATTATACTTACCTTTGGCTATGCTGATGCACTGTACCATCCCCCAATATCAGGATTTAACCCGTTCCATGCGCGATGTCCGTTTAGAATATCTGAAAGGAACGGTTTTAGCGATGCCGGGTGCCAGACCGATTCATAACACGATTACGGCGGATTTAATCGGCATCCTATTTGAACGCTTACGGGGCAAGCCTTGCAAAGTGATGACGGGCGATACCCGTATTTACGTACCGCAGGCTGATTTATTGGCATTCCCGGACGTAGTGGTCATGTGTGAGCCGGAAGAAATGTACGACTCTATCACCGTGTTAAATCCAACAGGACTCATCGAAGTCCTCTCCGAATCCACTGAATCGTATGATCGTACCATCAAGTTGCCTGCTTATCTATCGTTGCCAAGCGTTCGGCAGGTTTTATTGGTGGCACAGGATCAAATTCGGATTGAATCTTACCCCGACGGCATGGTCTATCATTCCGGTGATACCGTTCGATTCTTGGACTTAGTGTTTCCGGCGGATGACGCTTACCAAAAGGTCTATTAGATGCCTTTTTCGATCAGGGCTTTGATCTTGGCGGTGTCCTTCTCTTTTTTAAGCTGTTTTTCGAGTTTTTCGGTATCCTTATTATAAAGGGCAATCATTTTGTTAAGGAAGGCGATCACGGCTTCCCCTTTGGCGATCTTGGCATCGGGGTTCTTTTCGGTTTGGAAGGCGGTCAAGAGTTCCTTATGTACCAGCAGACCTTTGTCGTAGATGGGCTGTTGGCGGTAGTTGATGACTTCCTTTTGGGTGGTTTTTCCCGTTTTGGAGTCGGTTTCTTTGAGGATTTCCTTTTTGGCGAAGCGGGCATCCACCTCCTTGAGTTTCGCGGGGATGTCCGTTTCGATACTGCGGATGCGGTTTTGCTTGCGGAAGGCTTCTATTTTGGCGGTGCTGTCCTGGGCGAAGAGGGGCGCGTGGATGCCCGTCCCCCCCAAGAGGAGTGCCAAGCCGATCAGGTAACGTGTCATAGGCGTACTAAAAAACAACCGTAAAGATAGCTTTTATCCCCCGTTTGGCAAAAAACATGCCGAAAAGGGCTTAGAAGAAGAGGATGTTGGTATTAGGTAGCCATGATTTGATTTTGGCTTCTTCTTCTTCAGTAATGGGGTTACCTACAAGGTAAAGGTACTTTAGAGTATCCTTGAGCTTCTTAATGGATTCAGGTAAACTTGTCAATGGATTGTCGCTTAAATCCAGCGATTGTAGGTTGGTCAGCTGTCCAATAAATTCCGGAACAATCGTCAGCCCGTTGCGACTTAAATTCAGCGATGTTAGATTAGGTACTTGTCCAATAGATTCCGGTATATACGTAAACTGATTATCTCCTAAAGACAACATTGTTAGGTTAGTCATTTGTCCGATAGACACAGGCATATTCGTCAACTGGTTGTTTGTTAAAGACAACATTGTTAGGTTAGTCAGTTGACCGATTGAATCCGGCACATTCGTCAACTGGTTATTTGTTAAATCCAAAAATGTTAGATTAGTCATTTGTCCGATAGACTCAGGCATATTCGTCAACTGGTTGTCCCTCATTGTCAGCGTTTTCAGGTTAGTCATTTGCATGATGCATTTAGGGATGTTTTTGAACTTATTTCCATTAATAACCATCCATTTTAGATTAGGCATCTCTCCAATAAACTGTGGCAAATCTGTTAGCTGGTTGCTACTTAATTCTAACCATTGAAGATTAGCAAGTTCTTTAATGAATTCAGGGGCATTTGACAGTTGATTACTATTTAAATAAAGCCTTTGTAAGCACGAAAAAGCAGACATCATTTCAGGGTAACCGATAAAATTACCTTGAAAATCAAATTGATATACTGTCTCATTCGCCGCTAAAGCTCCATTAATACTCCTAAAAGTCGGAGTATTTGCTAATTGTACACGATCCAAAAGTTGACAGTCGCTGAGTTTTGGGATAATATAGATATAAAAGTTGGCTTCACACCCCAAACTGTCTTTAGTGATTCCTTTGATAGGGTATTTTTCGGTGAATGTTAGGCGTTCCGTTTTAGGATGAAAGGTTTTTCCATTATCCGCCGAATATTCCTTTATCCTATATCCGTAAACGGTCAGCATCCCTGTTGAATCTATCAAACCAATGGCATCCAAGATTAGCGAACTTGAGATAATCTTACCTACATCTTTTACTTCTCCTGTATTTAGAGAGTCAACAAATATTGTATCCATACCCGCAGTAACATAAAACGAAGTAGCAGTTGGCACAAATCGTTCAAATAAACCACTTCCGTTAGTTGTTACACTTCTTTCTCCAATATCCACCAGCTTATACTGAATAGGATTGCCTTTACAGTCCACAACTTTTCCCATTACGGTAGCTCTTTCTTTCGGATAATCGCAATTCCAGCTGGAAAAATGTTTTACTGTACCCACATATCTTGGACCCACCTTGCGGGCGATGCCTTCGGGTTGCCAGACGGCGGTTGTCTCGTCGAAGTGCCAGAGGGGCATACTGTCGGGCGCGGTCTTGTTTTGTTCCCAAGGGATGTAGAACTCCAAAGTAGCCTCAGTATCAGGGGCTAAACGGAGTTTTTCGCCCCTACTGCCCTGCATTTCCGCCGACATGAAGCCGTAAGAAACCAACATCTTTTCCTGCCCGTTTTGGTCTATCGCGGAGAAATCACCGCCCGGCATCCGTAAACCAAAGCCATCCTCACTCGGAAAAGAACGCTTCAAAGAGAGCGCAATCGTCCCTTGATAGGTTTTTCCGTCCTCAGTAACAGCAGAATTGGGCGGAAAAGTAAGGAAAAAGCCCCTTTCGGAGATGGTTGCACCCTTTTGCGCATCAAAGCGGTTCGTTATCTTCAAGGGTTCAAGCATCGCGGTGAGGGGCGCAAAGCTCGGATCAAAGAAATGAACATGCTGTACATTCTTCCAAAAACCCGCTTTTGTGATGGTTACGACCGCGTTTTCCGTTAAAATTTTGATATTTTCGAGGCGGAAAGCACCCGTAGCATCACTTTTTGTGTTAAATTGTCCTACCGAAATGGTGGCATCCGCGATGGGTTCATATCGCTCATCAATGATGCGTCCCGCGATCACCCGTCCCAGATTGGGATTAACGCTCACTTTTGGGGCAGTTGCAGACACCTCCACCCCATAATTCCCTTTGGAGGTAGGCAGATACCACTGTTTATTCGCTCCGTTGATCGGATTATTGTCCCGAAACCACTGATACTGAGGGGCAGGATCGGTATAAAGGGTATCGCCACGCTGAAAAATGCGGGGACAGTCCTGCGCCCGTAAACCGCTAACGACAGCCGTCAGCATCAAAAACGAAAGGAAGAATAACTTTTGCATCGCTGAATGCGTCCTAAAAGGAGATTGGGATGCAAGATAGCAATAAGTTATTTCTCAACAAACAAGGTTAAAGTAAAAAAAATCAGTATCTACGCTTGCGTGTCGTTTACTGTTGCTTTTTATTTTGCGGTAAGATGAAGACCGCCGTCAGCCCCAGCAAGACCATCCCGAACAGCACGGCGGTATGGAAGGGGTGCTGAAAGATAATCATATTATTAGGAAAACGCTTGAGCGAAAGTACCCGCTCGAGGTTCATCCAATAAGCTAAGGAAAACGCCCCGTAGAGCCAGTACCGGAGGCGATGCTTTCCCAATATTGCCCAAACAGCGATACAG
>Ga0209573_1003342_pt1 | contig 17824 bp, 13 predicted proteins | sample TNRBio252014_DNA_FD_185870 | JGI IMG/M metagenome (GOLD analysis project Ga0209573, IMG submission 185870) | Wastewater treatment Type I Accumulibacter community from EBPR Bioreactor in Madison, WI, USA - TNR Reactor_6/25/2014_ DNA (SPAdes)... | ecosystem: Engineered > Bioreactor > EBPR >...
CCTTCGCGTGGAGCGGTCCGGGTGGTTTTGCCAGCAATGATCAGAACCCGACCGTGAACGCCGCAGGTACCTACATCCTCACGGTGACCGGTGCCAACGGTTGCACCAGCACGGCTACGGCGGAGGTGAGTTCCGATGCGAGCACCCCCTACGTAAGTGCGAATGGCGGAACCATCACCTGCGCCAACCCGACCGTAATGCTGAATGCGAACGGTGCCGGAAGCTTCAGCTGGGTCGGACCGAATGGATTCACCAGTAACGCTCAATTCCCGATGGTGAGCGAGGCCGGTACCTATACGGTGACGATCACTGCGGCCAACGGCTGTACGAATTCGGCATCGGCGGAGGTAACGAACAACGTTTCCATTCCCGATGTGAGCGCAGAAGGTGGCATGCTCCCCTGTGAAGGTGGTTCAGTGGTCCTGAGCGTCTTTACCGATGGGGATGCCCCCTCTTACACCTGGAGCGGACCCGATGGCTTCACCAGCAACCTGCCCGAACCGGTAGTGACCACAGTAGGCAGCTATACCGTGACCGTGACAACGGCGAACGGGTGCTCGAACAGCGCAACGGTGATCGTCACGCGCGACGACTGTAACGAGAAGGAATGCCCTGCCTTGATCACCGACTGTCCGGGCGACATCACGGTGGACTGCATGGCCGACCTGAGTCCCGACGCACTTGGCTGGCCCACCTTCCGCGGGTCGGAGAGCGACGATCTGAAGAAGTGTCCTCCGGTGAAGAACCACGGGTACTGGGATGAGACGATCAGCACCTGTCCGTTCGTGATCCGCCGCACCTTCTGGGCGATGGACATGGATGGCAACGTGGCGTATTGCGAACAGCTGATCACGCTGATCGACGAGACCGGTCCTGTGATGTACGGCCTGAATGGCGACGGCATGAACGTGGGATGCGAAGAGGATCCAGAGAACATCATGCCACCCACGGTATGGGCTTGGGACGAGTGTACCGCAACGATCGCCGAGGTGGAGCATGAGGTGAGTTATGAAGGCGATCCGACCAGTGGCGAAGGGTACAGCATCGTGCATACTTGGACGGGTGTTGACCTGTGTGGGAACCGCACCGTGGCCACCTGGACCCTGTTCGTGGATTGCAAGAAACCCGACGACAAGAAGTCCATTGTGTCCGCAGGCCCTAACCCCTTCCGTGAAAGGTGCGAGGTCACCCTTACCCCATTACACGATGGGAAAGCCGTGGTGACGATCACCGACCTGCAAGGCCGCCAGATCAAGGAAGCGTTCAATGGGGAGGTACACGCGGGAGAACCGGTCCGCGTATCCTTCCAGCCGGAAAAGGTGGGAACCGGGACCTTCCTCTATCACGTCCGGATGGATGGGGAGGAGTTCCATGGCCGGATCGTACACCAGCCCTGATCACCAGGACCAACAACGAAGCGAAGCCCCTGCCGACCGGCAGGGGCTTCTGCATTCAAGCATGGTACCTTCGCCCCTGACCCGTGGACAACACCGGACCCCTTGCCGAACGCATGCGCCCGCGCACCTTGGAAGAGGTGGTGGGCCAGGAACACCTGGTCGGCGAACAAGGTGTGCTGCGCAAGGCGCTCACGGGCGGTATCCTGCCGAGCATGATCCTCTGGGGGCCACCGGGTGTGGGAAAGACCACGCTTGCACGCCTCATCGCCCAGCAGTTGAAGCGCCCGTTCCATGCCTTGAGCGCGATCAACAGTGGTGTGAAGGACGTACGCGAGGTGATCGAGCAGGCAAGCGGCACCGGGCTTTTCGCACGTAGCGCCGTGCTCTTCATCGATGAGATCCATCGCTTCAGCAAGGCGCAGCAGGACAGCCTGCTCGGTGCGGTGGAGAAAGGGACCATCACCTTGATCGGGGCCACCACGGAGAATCCGAGCTTCGAGGTGATCCCCGCGCTGCTCTCCCGTTGCCAGGTGTACGTACTGAAGGCCCTGGTCGAAGAGCAACTGCTGGGATTGCTGGACAGGGCCAGGACCGCGGACGCTGTGCTGTCGGAGTCGGCCATCGACCTACGCGAGACCGATGCGCTGATGCGGGCCAGTGGTGGTGATGCCCGTCGCCTGCTGAACACATTCGAACTGTGCGTGATCTCGGCGGACCGTACCCCGAATGGGGTGGTTGTGATCGACAACGCACTGGTGAAGGAGGTGGTGCAGAACAATGCTGCGCGGTACGACAAACAAGGAGAGCAGCACTACGACATCATCAGCGCCTTCATCAAGAGCATACGCGGCAGTGACCCGAACGCAGCGGTGTACTGGCTTGCGCGTATGGTGGAAGGCGGTGAGGACCCATTGTTCATCGCACGCCGGATGGTGATCCTGGCCAGCGAGGACATCGGCAATGCCGATCCGAACGCCTTGTTGATGGCCACCACGACGATGCAGGCGGTACAGATGATCGGCTGGCCCGAAGGACGGATCATCCTGAGCCAATGTGCGATCTTTCTGGCCTGTGCCCCCAAGAGCAACGCGAGCTACGTGGCCATCGGCGATGCCCAAGCGGCGGTTCGCAGCCACGGCGATCTTCCGGTACCCCTTGCTTTGCGCAATGCGCCCACCCGTTTGATGAAGGACCTGGACTACGGGAAGGAATATCGGTACAGCCATGATGGGGAGGGGCACTTCATCGACCAGGAGTTCCTGCCCGAGAAGTTGAGCGGGACCACTTTCTACAAGCCCGGCGAGCAAGCCCGGGAGCAACAACATCGCGCCCTTATCGAACGGTTGTGGAAGGGTAAGTACGCGTTGGAGTGATCAGGCCCGCTCCGATTCGATGAAGCGCTTGTGCATGTCGTAGATGATGCCAACGCTCACCATCAGGCCTCCCATGCCCTGTTCCACCATCTGCCAGATCACGTCAGCCACCACATGCACCATGCCGCCACGGGTGAAGGACATGCCAAGTACGAAGATCACCAGGTAAACGACGAAGCCCAGGGCCGCACCCAGGAGCATGGAAGCCAGGGGGAAGGCACGCTTCAACGAGATCCATTCGTACATCACTGCGGTGTGTACCGCGAAGGTCATCCCGAAACCAAGGATCAGATAGACCAGGCCGGCCAGGCTGAAATACAGGCCCATCGGGATCCTGATCTCATCCAGGTCCGTCAAAGCCACACCGTGCCAAAGCCAGGACACCAGGAACATGACCACTGCGGAAAGCAGCGCCGGCACGAGGATATTACGTCTAAGTAGCACAGCTCCCAGAACGGAGGGTGAAAAGTACTTACCGGGCCGGTTTCGAGCACCGATGAATATCAGCCCCGATGTACTTTGCCCCCTATATGCAATACGTAGGGTCCATGAGGACGGTTGCCTTCGCGGGGATCATTTTCCTGCTGCTTCAGGGCTGTAGGAAGGAGGACGGACCCGCCCGATGGGATGTGGATGTGGCATTGCCCCTGCTCACTACCCGGCTCACCATCGGCGACCTGGTCCCGGACTCCCTGCATGCCGTGGGGTCGGATGGAACGGTGACCCTGGTATACGCCTCCGAATTGTTCGCCGTGGACCTGGACACCCTGCTGGGCCTGCCGGATACCACTTTTTCATACGCCTATGCGATGCCCTTGGTGGGCAATGACCAGTTCTCCCTGCCCGCCGGTTTCCCAGTGATCAGCCAGAACAACCTGGTCCGTTTCGCGCTTCCGCAGGTACAACTGACGCGGCTCGATATCCGATCCGGTGATCTGCATGTGGACATGCGGAACATGATCAACAGCACCGTGTTGGGGCAATTCGGAATACCCACCGCGCAGTTCCCGGACGGGGCGAACACACTTTCCGTGGCCGTGGGGCCGGGGTCTCCCGGTCAGCCCGCCCTGGGTACGGTGACCCGCGACCTTGCCGGCACCCGGCTCGACCTGCGCGGCCCGACCTTCGATCAGGTGAACTCCCTGGCCACGAACGTTGCTGCTAACCTGGACCCCGAAGGCAGCGGTGCCTTGGTCACGAACCAGGACAGCGTGGTCGTGCAGGTGCGTTACAACAACCTCGTGGCGGCGTATGCACGTGGCTATTTCGGAACGAGCACCATCACACGCACCGACCAGGAAAGCCGGTTGACCCTCTTCGATCGCTTCGTTGGGGGGGATCTTGACCTTGACCAGGTGAGCATGCGGGTACACGTGGAGAACGGGGTCGGTATGGACATCCAGGTCAGGCTATCGTCGTTCCAGGCATACAACAGCCGCACCGGGGCCGTGGTGGACATGCAACATGCGATCATGCAGGGACCGATCAACCTGGATCGTGCGGTGGACCACGGGAACGGGTTCGCACCCAGCCAATACCAGCGTGTGTTGGACAACACGAACAGCAATCTGGATGCGTTCATCGAGAACCTGCCCGACCGGGTGCGGTACGGGGTGGAGATCCAGTTGAACCCGCTCGGTGACATCAGCAACGGGAACGATTTCCTGTACTATGAGAGCCGGTTGGCGGCCGACCTGGAGATGGAGGTACCCCTCACCTTGATCGCCGCTGACCTCACCCTGGAACAATTTTCAAAACCCGATCTACCCGGCGATGCGGAGCATCCGGGTATTGAGCAGGGCACCCTGCACCTGTTCGCGGACAATGGCTTCCCCTTCGCAGCCCGGATCCTGTTGGACCTGGTGGATGAAGAAGGCAATGTCCTGAGCACGGTCCCGGTGGAAGGGAGCGTACAGGCGGGGCACATTGGTACGGACGGCCTGGTGAATGCCCCAGTCCGTTCCACGGTACACGCACCACTGAACAGTGCGCAAGTGGCCCTGCTGTATGGGGAGGCCCGATTGCGAACGAGGGTGGCCTTCGACACGGATCCCCAGTACGGGCATGTTCGGGTGCTGGATACGTACGCAATGGATATACAGGTCACGGTGGATGGCACGTACATGGTGAACGGACAATGAGGTGCGCCCTGGCCTGTACCGGAGTATCCCTGCTCGTGTCCCTTTGCCACGGGCAAACGGCGCTACCGCCGGATCGGACCGTGGACCTGAATGAAGGGTATCGGAACAAGATCGAGGTGACCGGCCTGTTCGACTACAACGCGAATACCGTGTACAACGAACTGCCGCTGGCGATCCTGCGCGGTGGCTACCTGCCGCACGACCTGCGCCAACGATCCTCGCAGCAACTTCACGCACGGCGCAACCGGATCGGCCAGGTGCTGCAAGCACGGGTGCAATGGACAGGGGCCGCTTGTTGGGGAAAGCAGCAACGCTGGCGGCCGCTGGTGAGTGTCGCCCACCATGTTCAGAGCGGGCTGTCGTTCACAGCGGATGCGTATGACCTCGCATTCTTCGGGAATGCTTCCTTCCAGGGCCGGACCGCTATACTGGGCCCTTCGGGATACACACAGGTGCGCTACCAGACCATTGGAGCGGGCCTCACGGATGCGCATTCCGGCTCCTACGTACGGCTGGATCTTGTACGCGGTGGATCGTTGTCCGTGGTCGAGGTGGATTGGGCCACGTTATTCACCGGGATCGATGGGCAGGTGTTGCGTACCAACGTACTGGGCAACTATTCAGCGAGCGATACGGCGGGTCGTGACATCGGACGGCACAACGGGCTCGGAGCGGCACTTTCGGGCCGGTGGTCCTTCCGTATTCGACCCGACCAGAAGGTACAGTTCAATGCGGACCTGGAGGACCTCGGCATGGTCGTTTGGAACGATCGGTCCGTACGGATCGCGAAGGATACCACGATCCGGTACGAAGGCCTGCGGGTGAACGACCTCTTCGCCCTGGATGCCATGATCGTGAACGAGGCCACCGTGCTGGACACCTTCGGTCTTCGCTACTCCCATGGCGAGATACGGCGGATGCTGCCCTTTCATGCGAGCCTCGAAGCGGTCATCCCGATCGCTGTGCGGTGGCGCCTGTCCGTACAAGCCGAACATCGTCACCTACCGGGCTATCTACCGCAAGCCACGACCCACTTGAGTCGGACCATCGGGCAGCGAACCATGGTAGGTGCTTCAGTCAGCTATGGGGGATTTGGTGGGCTTCGCGCCGGATTGGCCGTGAAGCATCGGCTCGGAGAGCACCTGCTCGTCTGCCTTTCCAGCCCGCAGGTGCCAGCCTTCCTCCTACCACGAGCCCGTGGCGCAGGTCTTCTGCTCGGGATCAACCTCGGATTCTGACCCGGATCGGATCAAGCTACCCGTGGATCCAATGGCCATGGCGGATCGGCCCAAGTAGGTCCGATGGTCGATCAATCGGAGAACATGCTGATCGCCTCCATCGGTCGGGCGGTTACCTTCGGCTCATGGCATGGGGCATCCTGGTGATCGCGGGCCTGTTCGAGGTGGGTTTCGCGACCTGCCTGGGCAAGGCCAAGGAAAGCAGTGGGGCCACTTCGCTCGGTTGGCTGTTCGGGTTCCTGGTGTGCCTTGTCATCAGCATGTACTTGCTGTTCCGCGCCACACGTACCATCCCGATCGGCACGGCCTACGCTGTGTGGACGGGTATCGGTGCGGTGGGGACGGTGATCGTGGGCATCCTGCTTTTCCGTGAACCGGTCGCGTTCTGGCGCCTCTTCTTTCTCACCACATTGATCGCAAGCATCGTGGGGCTGAAGGCCGTTACCCACTGATCGCGGTTCAAGAACCGGGCCAACATGGCGTCCAAGCGCTCCGGCGTTCGGCGACCTTCGCTTCCATGAGGATCACGATCGTCGGATGCGGGAACATGGGCCAGGCATACGCACGCAGTTTCCGCAAGTATGGGCTGGTGGAACACGAGGACTTGCTGCTGATCCTGCGCAGCGAAGGGCGCCGCGGTCAATTGGAGGCGCTCGGAAGGATCTCCCTATCGATCGATATGGCCGTGGGCCAAAGCGATTTGGTGATCCTGGGTGTGAAGCCACAGGACTTCGGGGGCATCGCGGCGCACCTTTCCGGCGTACTGCGCCCCGAACAAGTGGTGCTATCGATCATGGCGGGGATCACCATCCCACGCTTGCAAGCGGAACTGGGCCACCGGACCGTGGTGCGGGCCATGCCGAACTCCCCGGCACAGATCGGCATGGGCATCACGGCTTATGCCACCGGCGCCGAGTTGAGCATGCGCCAAACGCTGATGGTGGAACAGTTGCTCAACAGCACCGGTCGCGCGATCCACCTGGAACACGAGGCACACCTGGACCCGGTGACCGCCCTGAGCGGCAGTGGACCCGCCTATTTCTTCCACATCGTGCGCACGATGATCGAGGCGGGTGTGGAACTCGGGCTACCATCGCACGTGGCCAGTGCGTTGGTGAAACAGACCATGTTGGGCAGTTACCACCTGATGGAGCATGCCGACCGCACACCGGAGGAACTGATCAAGGCGGTGATGAGCAAAGGCGGCACCACGGAGGCCGCATTCGCCGAGTTCATGGCAAGCGACCTTGACGGATCACTGAAGAAGGGGATCGCTGCGGCCAGCCGACGGGCCACCGGACTATCGGGGTCATGAGCCGGGGTTAAAGCACCGTCACCTCGGTCCTTCGGTTCAGGGCCCGGCCCTCCTCGGTATCGTTCGTGGCCACGGGTTTCGTTTCGCCATAGCCCTTTGAGGTGATCCGCCCGCCATCGATGCCCTTTTCGATCACATGATCACGCACCGCCTTGGCGCGCTGGTCGCTCAATGTGAGGTTCGCGGCATCGGCACCCACATTGTCCGTGTGCCCCCCCAGTTCGATCCGCAGCGTGGGGTTCGATCGGAGCAGTTGCACGAGCTTGTCCAACTCGGCATGCGATGCCGGGAGCAGCTCGTAGCTGGCCGTATTGAAGAAGATATTACGCAAGGCGATGCTGCTTCCGGGGGTGAGCGCGCTCAGTGGGACATCCAGCGTCAAGGGCTCCTTCGTGACGCCTTCGGCCACATCGTAATTGGCGGAGTGGAACAGGTAACCCGCGGCAGCCGCGTTGAGCGCATACCGGCGCCCGGCGGGCAGGCACACCAGGAATTCCCCTGTCCTCGGATCGCTGTAAGCACCGGTAGCCAGCACGCCGGTACCGAGGTCGTACAACTGCACCTCCGCTTCGACCGGGGCCTTGGTGCCGGCATCGTACACCTGTCCCCGGATATAGGTCACGGCCAGCGGCCTGGCTTCGGCATACAGCTCAAAGCTGTACAGATCCAATTCGCCCAGGCCACCGGGGCGATCGCTGGCGAAATAGGCCACTTTACCACTGGCATCCACGAGGATGCTGTTCTCATCACCGCTGGTATTGATCGGGTAGCCCAGGTTGAGCGCAGGTCCCCATTCCCCGTTCTCCTGTCTACGGCTCATGAAGATGTCCAATCCACCGAATCCCGGATGACCGTTGCTGCTGAAGTAAAGGGTATGTCCATCGGGATGGATCTGCACGCTCTCCTCCTGAAATGGCGTATTCACGGTAGCACCGAGTTTCACAGGCTTGCTCCAGCTTTCGTCATCGCCCAAGGTGGTGGTCCAGATATCCATGCTCTTGATCCCGTCGCGGGCCACGGCACCGCGTATGTAGTACAAGGTGCGGCCATCGCTGGCGAGGCTGGGTTGCGTTTCCCAATGGCCCGAATTCACGGGTGTCCCAAGGTTCTGCGGCACACCCCATCGGTCGCCGATGCGCCGGCTGATGAACAGGTCGCAACTGCCTTCACCGGAAAGCGAACCACCGTACGTGCCATCCTCCAGCGCACATTTGGTGAAAATGAGGAAACGGCCATCGGGCGACAAGGTGCCGGCACCTTCGTTGAACGCGCGGGTGTTCACTACCGGTAGCGGGATGCTTTGTTTCCAGTTGCCCTCCAGGTCCCGCCGACTCACGTAGAAATCCTCCTGCATCCCATACACGGGGATCTCCGGTGCCTTCACGCGGCGGGTGTACATCAGGGTGGCATCGTCGGCCGTGATGCAGGGGTAGTATTCGGGATCCGCGCTATTCACCTGTGGTCCGAGGTTCTTCGGCTCGAAGGGGACCGGCTGCTCCATGGCGCGGGCGGCGAATTCACAGTTGCGCAGGCCCAGTTCCGCACGGGCCTTTCGCTGGGGCTCCTCTTCCTCGGTCATGTAGCTCGTATAGTTCTTCTTCGCTGCGGCATAGTCGCCCGCCTTGAATTCGAGGTCGGCCAGGTGGAGTTGCGCCACCGGGAAGAAGCGGGGGTTGATCGCCATCACCTCCCGGTAGCGGGCCATGGCCACGGCATCCTCCCCTTTCTGTTCAGCGATCTCGGCCAGCATGATCCGTGGTTCGAGGAACCGGGGATCGGCCTCCGCCGCCTTGGCGAATTCGCTCTCGGCACAGTCCCACTTCCGCAAGCGCATGCACTCCGAGCCGCTCTCGTAGCGTTTGATGGCGCCATTGTCCTGGCTGGAATAGGCGCCGGGTTGGGCCAGGACGAGTTGCGGAAGGCACGTGGCGATCACGAACCCAAGGAGGATCAGGGCTTCCGCTGGCCGAACGCTCCGGGTGGTTGGTGTGTAGGCACTTGCCGCTCGCCACGTCATCATGGAATGTTGAGGTACTTGTGTGTTTGCAAGGAGATGCGCCAATGCGGGTTGGCCTTCACGAACTCCACGATCAAGGGCATGATGGCCTCGCGCTTGGACCATTCGGGTTGAAGGAGCAATGCACACCCTTCACTGCGACCAACGGATTGTTCCTGCGCCCACTTCAGGTCGTGTTCATTGAAGACGATCACCTTCAGTTCGTGCGCCAACGGGCGGATAGTGGCCAACGGTGCTTTGAACTTCTTCGGGCTGAAGCAGATATGGTGCCAATCTCCGGTGAGCGGGTGGGTGCCGCTGGTTTCGATGTGGGTGCGGAAGCCGACATGGCGCAAGGCGGTCGTGAGGGGTGCCAGATCGTGCATGGCCGGTTCGCCCCCGGTGACCACGGCGATCCGGGCAGGATGCCGGGCCGCTTCGGCCACGATGGCGTCCACGGTGATCCTGGGGTGGGCATCGGCCTGCCAGCTCTCTTTCACATCGCACCAGGTACACCCCACATCGCAGCCACCGAGGCGGATGAAATAGGCGGCTTGCCCGGCAAAGAGTCCTTCTCCTTGCAGGGTATAGAACGCCTCCATCAGGGGAAGTGCTACGGCCATGGCACAAAGAACGGGAATGGAGGGCCGCACCAGCACCGCATGGTGTCGATCCGATTTGAGTGCGAGCTGCTTTCCGGAAAGAAGAAAAGCCCACACAGAGCCGGTTCATAGAACCCATGAAGATCACATGGGCGGGATCGCGATGATGGTTTCCGTAATCCTCTTGTCGCCGAAGCGAAACACCCGAAGGTGCCTAAGGCCCGCCGTACGCCACCGAGGGTGCGATCCCTGATGGAAATTGTTGGTTCCGATGAACACTGGCCTGTGTGGGCTTCACGTTGACGATCGACTGGGCCGACCGGTGGATGCACCAACAGGTGGATGGAAAGAACGTTGACGGTACGAATATACCCACTGTGGGTGACGGAAAACAAGCGATGGTGGAAAACTCGTTGCCCAGCACACCGACCCTTCCTCGAACCCAGGCCGAACAGGCCCTACGAGGCATCGCCCTTCTGGCCCACGAAATGGTCGTCCTTGTCCTCGAAGAGGATGTTGAAGGTGGTGAGCGTGCCGTAACAGCGGGTGATATACTGCTGCAGTTCCACCTTGTCCTGCTCGGTGAGGCGCTCGCTGGCATTGATCTTCTGTTCCAGCACCCGGAAACGGTCGCGGATCATCACGATCTTGTGGAAGAACTCCTCGATGGGCACTTCCTTGCTCTTCAGCGAAGTGTCACGGGGCTTGATCTCCAAGACCCCACCTTCATAGCGTGGAGCCATGTTCACGGGTCGCTGCGGCGCCTGCATCTCTTCCAATACTTCCCGGATCGCATCGCGCACGTGATCCAGGTCCAGCGGTTCCTGGCCGATCTCCACACCGGGCGCAATGGTGACCAAGCCCTCGAAGTTCCGGCTGATGGGCTGTTCCCCATGTTCCCGGAAGAACACATGCACGGTGCGATGATCCATGTCGTAGACCACGCCAACCCCCATGGTGGGGTGTTTCACACGGGCCCCGATACTGATGTCATAGAGTTCCATTCTGCGAACATAACGCCCTGCACGGGTCCTATCACTGGGTGATCCGGAACACCGGATAGCGTTCGTATCCGGGTTCGAAATAGGGTGACCGGCGGTACACGAAGTAGAGCTGCGCCCACGCGTCGTTGGCGAATGCCGGGTCACGTTCGCGTTCGGCCCGCAATTCCTCGGCGAGTACGGGATCATTCCGCAACAGATCCGCCGCGATGTCCTCGAACACGTAATCGCTGAACCACTCCTTCTGCTGGAGAATGGCATCGAAGAAACCCCAGGCGAAGAAGCTATCGGCCGCGCGTGGCTCCAGGATCTCCATCACCAGGGCATCCGTGGCATGGCCCATGGGCACCAGTACATCGCCCGGCTTGGCCAGCACGGTGTCCACCTGGATCGCAACCTCCACGTCCCGGTGCAGGTAATGTCCTTCGTAGGGGCGCCCGCTCCCGCCGTACGCGGTGATCCGTTGCACCTCACCAACGAACCGGTGCTTTGCGGACAACACTTCCATGGGCACACCATCCAACCGTAGCCGATCGATGACCTCATGCCAGGCTTGCGGGATGAGGTAGGCCACTGGTCTTTCGATGCGCAACTCGGGAACACCCGTGTTCAACCAAGGTACCTCCACGTTCGTCGGTCGATCCCGGTGGTAAAGCCAACGAGGTAGGCCGCTCACCGCGCTGGTAGCTGTATCCGCTGCGTACCCGAGCCAGGGCAACCGATCCACCGCGGTGGTGTCGATCCGCCAGTTGGTGTGATGAACGACCTGCTCCACCGCACTGATCCGTGCCTTGGAACGCGCTTCGCGCAAGGCGTCAGGGTGTTCATTCATGGCGGCCAACGTGGCCAACATCAGTTCGAAGGTGGCATTCACCCGATCGGCATAGGGTTTCAGCATGTGCGATTCGCTGAGCACCCCGATCCGCTGGCGAAGCGCATTGTAGCCGGTGCTGTAACGTGGCCCATCCATGAATCCGGCGAGGCCCTGCTCCGGAATGTCGCGATGCGTCTCGAAGTAGGGGCACATGCGGTGGCCGCGTTGTTCCATCCATTCGTACTGCCGTGGGACCAGGTGATCCTGCATGAAATGGCGCAGGTTCGTATCCAATTTATCGGGATGTGTTGTGAGCAGTTCCATCACATACTGGTGATCGGCACCGTTGCTCACGTGCGTCTCGAAGTAGATGTCGGGGTCCCAGGTATTGAGGGCATCGATCAGCGAGCGGGTGTTGGCGGCATCGGCCTTGATGAAGTCACGGTTGAGGTCGAGGTTACGCGCGTTGGCCCGAAAGCCATACTCCTGCGGACCGTTCTGGTTCACCCGGCCGGTAGCGCTGCGTTGTTTGGCGCCACTTACATTGTACACCGGGACGATGCAGACGGCCGTGTTGGCCAGCAGGCCCATGTACTGATCGCTGTCCAGCAGCGCCTGTGCCAGGAGCAGGCTGGCATCGACCCCATCGGGTTCGCCCGGGTGGATACCGTTGGTGATCCAGAGGATGTTCTTGCCAGCTGCACGGATACTGTCCGGGGTGGTGCCGCTGCCATCGGCGAGCACGAAGAGATGAATGGGCGAACCGTCATCGTCGCGACCGATCTCCAGAAGGGCCACTCCACTCCTGGTCCTTGCGAATTCGGCATAACGATCGATCACGGTTTCCCAGGTAGGCGTTGTATCCCCCTCGAATCGCCATTGGGCGGACATGCGAAGGACAGCGAGGATCGTGCAGAGAACAAGGATGGACCGCCGCATGGCACAAAGGAACGTAGGGGGATCCAGCGGAGTAACACACTCAACCAGCGAAGAGGCGGGCACCCGTACGGAGCAGGATGGACAGGTCGTTAACGAAGCTTTGATGGCGTACGTAATCCAGATCCAATGCCAGCTTTGCGGGCATCACCTCTTCAACGTAGGTACGCTCCGGATCGGTGCTACGGCCCAGCAGTTCGTTCTCGTCGATGTAGGCCACGCTCGCTGCCCCAGTGATCCCTGGCCGCACGGAAAGCACCTGCCGTTGTTCCGGAGTGTACATGGCCACGTACTTGGGCACTTCGGGCCGTGGACCCACGATGCTCATGTCCGCCAGGAACACGTTGAGCAATTGTGGCAGTTCGTCCATCTTGGTCTTGCGCAGCACGTAGCCGATCCCGGTGATCCGTGGATCCCGACCGCCCACGGTGATCTGTCCAAGCGATTCACTCCCGGGTCGCATGGTGCGGAACTTGAGCAAGCTGAACTCACGCCCCCCCTTCCCCACCCTCACCTGGCGAAAGAAGGCACCACCCGGGGAACCGAGCATCACGGCCACGGCCAGCCCCAGCAGTAGCGGGGCCAGGACGAGGATCGCCATGGCCGAGACCACGATATCGAACGCGCGCTTGACCATGCGTTCAGCCCAGCACCTCCGTTACGGCGGCTTTCACAGCGGCCACCACGGTATCCACCTGCGCATCGGAGAGGTCGTAGTACACCGGCAGGCTGATCTCGGTGCTGTACAGCCTGTACGTGTTGGGGTGATCGACCATGCGATAACCCAGCCCCTCGTACAAGCTGAGCTTGGGCAGTGGGATGAAATGCACATTCACACTGACCTCGCGCTTGGCGATGGCCGCTATGACGGCATCGCGCTGATCCTCGGTGGCATTGGCCAAGCGCAGCATGTAGAGGTGGTAGCAACTCTCGCGGTCACCCTCCTTGAAGGATGGCGGCACCAACCGGGGATCGCCCCGGAAGGCCATGTCGTAGCGTTCGCAAATGGCTTTACGTCGCGGTGTGGTCTCCGTATCGAACCGATCCAGTTCCACCAACCCGATGGCGGCCTGCAAGTCGGTCATGTTGCATTTCCAACCGGCGATGCTCACATCATAGCGCCAGGCACCCGGCTGGGTCTTGGCCAGGGCATCCTTGCTCTGGCCATGGAGGCTGAGGAGGTTGAAGAAGCGGTACAGTTCCGCATTGTCGAACGGTTCGGGAAGGTTGAAGGTGAGCGCTCCACCCTCGGCGGTGGTGAGGTTCTTCACGGCATGGAAGCTGAACCCGGTGATGTCGGCCTGGGCACCGGTGCGTTGGCCACCGACCGAGGCGCCGAAGGAATGTGCGGCATCGCTGATCACCAAGGCGCGCCCCAAGCGCATCTGGGGGTTGGATCCATCCACACGGAGATTCACCTTCGGGGTGAACAGGCCGCACCCTTCCTCGGCCACGCGCATGATCTCCTTGATCCGCGCAGGCAGCCCTCCGATATCGACCGGAATGATGGCCTTGGTGCGGTTGGTGAGCACCCGTTTCACGGCCATGGGGTCCATGGTGAAATCGTCCAACACATCCACCATGACCGGTCTCGCACCCACATGCAGGACGATGTTGGCGGTGGCGCAATAGGTATAGGCAGGCACGATCACCTCGTCACCGGGTCCGATCCCGTACCACCGCAGCACCAGTTCGCAGGCATTGGTCCAGCTGTTCAGTGCGATGGCATGGCGCACCCCGCAGTAGGCGGCGATCCGCTTCTCGAATTCCTTGGTGCGCGGCCCGGTGGTGATCCAGCCGCTGCGCAGCGCCTCCTCCACAGCCTTGATGGTAAGGTCGTCGATGCGTGGTGGGGAAAAGGGGATCATGCGGAGGGGACGTTCGTTGCGCAGGCGAAGATCGCACGATCCAGCGTGCTCCATGACGAAGCCATGGATCAAGTACGTCGAGCGGCCCCCCATGCGAAGGCCCAAGCGGCGAAAGCGAGGAAGAACACGCCGGCCTGCACCTCAAGAACGGATTCCACAGCGAACTGCAGTGCGATCAGCAGGATGAGCAGGGCACCGGCCAGGTCGCGACGTTGCATGTATGCCACCAGCGGCACGAACACAATGCCCACGAGGGTCAACAGTCCTGGCAGTCCCAAGGCTACCGCGGTCTGGAGGAATTGACCGTGCGCGTTCAACCGGAGTTGTGCCGGATAGGTGAAGCCATCGCTTTCGTATCGGGCCACCAGTTCATCCTTCACATCGCCCGTACCCGTCCCCAAGGGCCAGTGGGCACGCAACACTTCCGAAGCCGCATGCCAGACGAGGAGACGCACCTCGGAGCTACCGGTGGCATCCGGTGGGGGGTCCGTGTGATGCGACCACAGCCCGAATTGCCGCACCTTCTCCCGCATGAACGGTGAGGCCCAGCAGAAGCCAAGGAACACGGCAAGGGCCACGGCCGTCGGCACCAAGGCACGGCGCCCGCTCCGCACCACCAGGATCACCAGGAGGATGGCCAGCATCACCCATCCGATCTTGGATGCCAGCAATACGACACCCACCACGAGCAAGGGGAGCAGGAAGCGGCGGCCCGCGATCGGAACGAGCACCACCCAGGCAAGCGCCAGGCACGCATACATCGCGGCGTAGGACGGGTGCATGAACAGGGAGAAGTGCGAGGAAAAGAACTCCACGGAAGTACTTCCGACCACCAGGACACCTTTGGTCACCAGGTGGAAGTGAACCATACGGATCGTGGCGGCCAACAGTTCGATGGCAATGGAGATCGCCACACCCACCACGAACGCACGCATCATCAACCGCCCCCCTTGGTGATGCGAGCCGGGTACCAGGTAGTACAGCACCGGGGTGAGGAGCAGAGCGGCCTTCACCTGAAGGTCGAACAAGGCGAAACCCAGGTTAGCGGTCCAGACCAGCCCCAGCAGATGCACAAGGTAGAAAAGACCGGCCCAGAACAGGGGTTCCTTGATCCCCGGCCAGCGCCTTCCAGTGCCCTTGCGGTGCTGTAGGACGAGGGCCAGCGCACCGGTGACCAGGAAGATCGGAGCGCCGTGCGGCCAAAGGGGAAGGCTGAACGGGAAAGCGAGCAGAAGGAAAGTGGCCAGCACACCATGGGTAGCGATCATCGCCGGCACACTATCGGTCCCGTTATCAGCGGCCCCACGGGTAAGGGCATGGTCGCGTTGTTGGGGGGTACGCCGCCGGATCAACAATTCCCAGATGCCGCGCAGGTAGCCGATGCCATAACCAGCGTGCAACACGATGAAGGCCTGGAACACCCCTGCCCGGTCCTCGGACCTGGCTGCGGCCGAGTAAGCGCTTCGCAGCGCCACGCCCACATAGGCCAGCAGGCCAAGGACAAATACCGCAGCGAGGACGGAGGAAAGACCCGCAAGGCTCATCCCCAGGAACACGAAGGCCACCCAGATGGCCGGCACGAGTTGCCGAAGGGTGGTGACCGTGCCGTGCTTGCGGTTCACGAACACCTTCCAGAAACCGTACTGCTCGTACTGCTCGAACAGTCGTGGGAAGCTGGCACGTACGTAATACCGGGACCTGACCCGCAGATCCAGCAGGATGCGAAAGCCGGCCTGCGTGACACGGAAGTTGAATTCGTCGTCCTGGTTGCGCACCAGCTCATCGTCGAAATACCCGATGCGCTCGAAGACCTCGCGCCGGTAGCATCCGAAGGCGACCGTATCCACGTAGCCGTCCTTGCGTCCGGTGCGGAAATGGGCGCTACCGACACCGAAGGGGTGGGCCATGGCCGCGCCGATCCGGCGTGCCACGTCTCCTTCATACACGTTCTCGATCACCCCACCGGCACATCCCACCGAAGGATCCCGACGCAGGGCCTCCACGTTGGCGCGAAGGAAGCCCGGTTCCACCTCGGCATGGGCACCCAGGATGATGGCCGCATCGAAGCCGCCCATACGAAGACCCAGGTTCAGTGCTTTCGGCGTGGTGCGATCGGGATTGTCCACCATTCTCACCTGCGGGAACCGGGCGGCGAGCGCTTGTACGATCGGGCGGGTCCCATCATCGCTCATGCCATCAACCACCCGTATGGAGAGCTGATCCGCGGGGTATTCATCGTTCAGCAAGGAGCGCACACATCGCTCGATGTAACCCACCTCGTTGCGGCATGGGATCACCACGGCCATCCGCACCCGCTCCGGCATTGGGGCCATGGGCAACATGGGAACGGATTCAGGCAACATGGGAATGGGCTGTGGTGGAACCCTGTAGGCCTGCACCCGCGAGCAGGACCAGGAGTAACGGGACGCCAAGGCCTTCTACAAGAAGGGCTTTGTACGCTTCCGGCCCACTGCGCAACAATTGTGGAAGGAAGGCGACGAACAGGAAAGGGATCAGGCGCAGTGCAGCGGTCCACGGCGCTTGCGATCGCCCGGTGCGGATCAACCGTCGTGAACCGGTCCACAAGAGCCCCAGGACGAAGCCGCCGATGAACGGACCCGGCCAACCCAGATTGAGGTACCATGCCGTGGCTTGATGGATGGTGTACCCCTGGCCGGGCATCAAATGCGCTTCCCGGGCATAGTGATCATAGACCGTAATGGGCCGTTCGGCAAGGAACGAAGGAATGAACGCATGGATAAGGTAGTTGAAACTGATGCCGGGTGCCAGGGGGACATTCTCCCGCAGGACCCCGTACATGCTGAAATGCGCCGCGAAAAGTTCGTTGGTCCAAAGCGGCTCCAACACGTCGGCCACCGCACCCTTTTTCGCCGGTACATGGGCGATCAAAGGCAGGTCGTACGGAAAAGGGTCGGGGTGTGGGGTCTCGAACTTCTCCAGGGTGGCCACCTCGTTCCAGGTGAACGAACGCACCCAACCCGCGAGCAGGATGGAGCCGACACAGATCGCCACCAGCGGAAGGGCCGAGCGCCAGGCCCGCCGACCGTACAGTTGGACCAACAGCAGGCAACCGACCACCATGCCCACAAAGAGCGGATGTCGGTCCCCGATCAGGGCGAAAT
>Ga0209573_1003343_pt1 | contig 17823 bp, 13 predicted proteins | sample TNRBio252014_DNA_FD_185870 | JGI IMG/M metagenome (GOLD analysis project Ga0209573, IMG submission 185870) | Wastewater treatment Type I Accumulibacter community from EBPR Bioreactor in Madison, WI, USA - TNR Reactor_6/25/2014_ DNA (SPAdes)... | ecosystem: Engineered > Bioreactor > EBPR >...
GCGGTTGAACCAGTTGTCCTTCGCGTACTCGTTCAGGTAGATCGCGGCCAGCACGCCGATCGGGGCCGAGACGAGGAGCGAGATGCCGACGAGGTAGAGGGTCCCGACGAACGCGGGCCAGATGCCGCCGTCCGTCATCCCGCGCCGCGGGACGTCGAGGAGGAACTCCCAGCTCAGGGCCGGCCACGCCAGGACGACGAGGTAGCCGACGATGAGGACGAGCGGGACGATCATCGCGGCCGACATGAGCGCGAAGACGCCCTTGGCGACCGACTCGGCGATCTCCTTGCGGGCGACGTGCGGGGTCCTCGCGAAGCGTCCGGCCACGGCTACTTCCTCCGGATCCCGCGGACGATGAAGTCGGCCGTCAGGTTCACGACGAGCGTGATCAGGAAGAGGAGCGTCCCGGTGAGGAAGAGGACGCGGTAGTGGTCGGAGCCGGAGGGGGCCTCTCCGAGCTCGGCGGCGATGTTGGCGGTGAGCGTCCGTACGGAGTCGAGGAGGCTCCCCGGGATGTGCACGGCGTGGCCCGTCGCCATGAGGACGGCCATCGTCTCGCCCACGGCGCGTCCGACGCCGAGAAGCACCGCAGCGAGGAGGCCGTTCTTCGCCGCGGGGAGGAGGACCCGGTAGACGAGCTGCCAGCGCGTGGCGCCGAGGGCGACGCCCGCCTCTCGGAACGAGTCGGGGACCGCCTTCAGCGCGTCCTCGCCGATCGAGACGATGACGGGGACGCTCATGAGGGCGAGGATGATCCCGCCGTTCAGGACGTTCACGCCGACGGGCGCGCCGGTGGAGCTGACGATCAGCTTGCTCATGACGGTGAGGCCGACGAAGCCCCAGACGACGCTCGGGATGGCCGAGAGGAGCTCGATGACGACCTTGAGCGTCTCGCGCACGCGCGGCGAGCAGAACTCGGACAGGTAGATCGCCGCGCCGAGCCCGAAGGGGACGGCGAGGACCATGGCGAGGGCGGTGACGCTCACCGTGCCGACGGTGAGTGCGAAGGTGCCGTAGCGGACGTTCGTGGCCGAGGTCGGGTACCACTCGGTCGAGAAGAGGAACTGCTTCAGCGAGAAGCCCTCGCTGAAGAGGACCGGCGCGGCCTCCCTGAGGACGAAGAAGAAGATCGCCGCGACGAAGACGATCGCGCTCACGCCGCTCAGCCGGATGACGGCCTCGAGCGCCTTCTCCCCGAGGACGGCGGCGCGCGGCCGCACGGGACGTGCCGTCGTGTCCACTCGGAAGGCCCTCCTCAGGGCTTGGGCTGCGCGGTCTCTGTTGCGGCCGGGGCCTCGGCGGGCGCTTCGGCCGCCCCCGCTGCGACCGGCACGTAGCCGGCGTCCTCGACGACCCTCTGGCCGGCGGGGGAGAGGATCCAGTCGATGTACGCCTTCACGGCCCCCTCGGGCTCGCCGAGGGTGTAGAGGTGGAGCGAGCGGGCCAGAGGGTAGGTCTTGTCGTGGACGGCGGCGATCGTCGGGGCGACGGCCGGGGCGCCCGCCTTGGGAGCGACCGGAACCATCTTCACGGACGCCGTCGCGTACCCCATGCCGCTGTAGCCGATGGCGGTCGGGGTGGTGCCGACGAGCTCGACGACCTCCTTGGAGCCGTTCAGGTCGCGGGAGCCGAGCCGGAAATCGCGGTTCCCGAGCGCGTGCTCGCGGAAGAACTCGTACGTTCCCGAGCTCGACTGCCGGCTCACCCGCACGATCGTGTCGTCCTTCACGCCGGGAATCGTCACACCCAGCTCCGACCAGCGGGTCACCTTGCCTCCCTCGGCGTAGAGCTCCGTGAGCTGTTCGAGGGTGATCTCGGCCATCGGGTTGTCCTTGTGGACGTAGACGGCGAGGGCGTCGTAGCCGACCTTGAAGTCGGCGGGCGTCTTCCCGGTGTTCTTCGTCGCTTGCTCGGCCTCGCTGGGCTTGAGGTCGCGGCTCGCGTTGGCGACGTCGACGGCTCCCTTGATGAGAGCTGCGATCCCGACGCCCGAGCCGCCGCCGGAGACCTCGACCTCGACGCCGGGGGCGGCCTTTCGGTACTCCTCGGCCCAGACCTGGGCGACGTTGACCATCGTGTCGGAACCCTTGTTCTGGATGACGGTTCTCGACGCCTTCGTCTCCTTCGTTCCTCCGCCTCCACAGGCGGAGACGGCGAAGGCCGCGGCGAGGGCGAGAGCGGACAGCCGGAACGGCGCCTGGGGACGGGGTCGGGTCATGGGCTCTCCTGCGGTGGATTCGGTCTAGTCGAGCGTGATGCCGAGAACGGCGCCGACGAGGTCGCGGACGTTTCGGGAGAGGAAGTCGTAGGTCGCCTCGTAGGCTGCGCGAATCTCTTCCGGCGAGCCTTCGACCGTAGACGGGTCGTCGACGCTCCAGTCCACGTAGACGAGGTTGCGCGGGGAGCGCGGAAAGGCCGCCTGGGCCTCCTTCGCGACGCCGACGATCACGTTGTAGTAATCGAGGTTCGGGACCTGGTCGATCCCTTTCGGCGCCACGTGGCTGACGTCGTGTCCCTTCTCCTTCAGGAAGGCCATGGCTCTCGGGTCGACCGCCCGCGGGTCGAGCCCGGCGCTGGAGAAGACGAACCGGGGCTGGTCGAGCGACTGCGCGATCGCTTCGGCCATCTGGCTCCGGCAGGCGTTGCGCTCGTCCACGAAGAGGACGCGGAACGTGTCGGCCCCCGGGTGCTTGGCGACCTCGCCCGTGCACATGTAGAGGGTCTCCATGCACATGTTGCGGGCCTGGTCGGCCACGCGCTCGAACCGGCGCCCGATCGTCGAGAGCGTCATGAGCATCTCGGGGGGAATCCGCGATTCGCGGACCGCGTCGACGAGCTCGGTGACGAGCTTGCCGAGGAGCGCGTCGACGGCCGGCTCGCTGACGGCGGCCGTCCTCGCGAGCTCGGCGTCCTGCGTCGCAAACGCCTGGATTGCGTCGTGGAGCATCGGGATGGCGATGTCGGCCATCTCGACGAGGCGCCGGCGGAGCGGCTCTGGCGCCTCGGGCAGGTCGCCCAGGCGGAGGATCTGCCGCGCGATGCTCTCGGCGTAGTCCCCGACCCGTTCCAGCTCGAGATTGACCTTGATGGCGCTGTAGGCGAGGCGCAGGTGGATGCCGACGGGCTGCTGCCGCACGAGGAACTCGAGGCAGAGCCGGTCGATCTCCTTCTCCTTCTCGTCGATGAGCTGGTCGCGCAGGATGACGGCGTAGGCCCGTTGCCGGTTGCCGCCGGTGAGCGCTTCGACGCAGTCGCGGAGCGCCCGCTCGGCGAGGTCGGACATCTCGAGAAGCTGCTGGCGGATCCGGTCGATGTCGCGTTCGAGGGAGAGTTCGAGACGGGTGGGCATCCTCTTCTTGATGGCGAGAGAGGAGGCTGCCTCCCCGCTATCTCCTTGCAACGGAGGACGATAGCAGATGTGAAGCTCGTGTCAAGACAGCGTGAAAGGCCGGCCGCCCTGCCTATCGCCTGACGCGTCCGCTGCCGTCCCCTGCGGCGAGACGGTCGACCTCGGCCACGCTCACGCGGTTGAAGTCGCCCGGGATCGTCTGCTTCAGGGCGCTCGCGGCGACGGCGAACCGGAGGGCCTCCTCCGGCGGGCGCCCCGTGACGAGGCCGAAGACGAGGCCCGCGGCGAACGAGTCTCCGCCCCCGATCCGGTCGACGAGGGTGACGTCGTACCGCGGGCTCTCGTGAAGGCTCGCGGCGCTGGTTTCCCAGAGGACCGCGCTCCAGCCGTTCCGGCTCGCGGAGCGGCTCTCGCGGAGCGTGATCGCGACGGCCTCCACGCCGAGGTCGCGCGCCACCCGTACGGCCGTCTCGCGGTAGGCCGCGGGATCGAGCTCGCCGGAGGTGACGTCGGCGCCCCGGACCTCGTACCCGAGGCAGGCCTGGAGATCCTCCTCGTTCGCGACGAGAACGTGGGCGCGCGCGGCGAGGGGGCGCATGACGGCCTGCGCCTCGCGCTCGGTCCAGAGCTTCCTCCGGTAGTTCAGGTCGAGGCTGACCCGCGCGCCGGCTGCGCGCGCCGCCTCGACGGCCTGCTTCGTCGTCTCGGCCGCGTCGGTGCCGAGGGCGGGCGTGATGCCGGTGACGTGGAACCAGGCCGCCCCTTCGAGGAGGCGCGGCCAGTCGAACGTCCCCGCCTTCGTCCCGGCGATGCTCGAGCCGGCCCGGTCGTAGATCACGTTGCCGGCGCGCTGGCTCGCGCCCGTCTCGGCGAAGTAGATGCCGAGCCTCTCGCCGCCGCGAAGGACTCCGTCGACGTTCACGCCCTCCGCTCTCAGGGCCGCAATGGCGGCATCCCCCACGGCGTTCGCCGGGACGCGCGTCACGTAGCGGCTGTCGAGGCCGAAGTGCGCGAGACTGACCGCGACGTTCGCTTCGCCCCCGCCGAACGTCGCCGAGAGGACCGGCGACTGGAAGAGCCGCTCGAATCCCGGCGGGGAGAGCCGCAGCATGATCTCGCCAAAGGTGACGATCTTCTTCATCGCACGCTCCGCGCCGCAGCCACGGCCGCGACGAACCGACGGGCCCTTTCGGTGATCTCGCCGAAACGGCGGGCGGCCACCGCTTCGGCGTCGACGAGGGCCGTGCCGACGCCGATCGCCACGGCCCCCGCGCGGATCCACTCTCCCGCGTTGGCGAGCGAGACGCCGCCGGTCGGCATCAGACGAAGCTGCGGGAAGGGGCCGCGCAGGTCCCGGAGGTAGCCTGGCCCGAGCGCGGTGGCGGGGAAGACCTTCACGATGTCGGCTCCCGCCTCCCACGCCCCGAGGACCTCGGTCGGCGTGAAGCACCCCGGCAGCGCTGCCACGTCGAACCGGTGGCAGACGCGCAGGACCTCCTCCCGGAAGACGGGGCTGACGACGTAGCGCGCCCCGGCTTCGATCGCGGCCTGCGCCGTCTCGGCGTCGAGGACGGTCCCGGCGCCGAGGACGGCGTCCGGCGGGAGGGACGGTGCGATCTCCCGGATCAGCTCGATCGCTCCCGGGACGGTCATCGTCACCTCGAGCGCCCGGACGCCCCCGGCGGCGAGGGCGTCGACGACGGCGCCCAGTGTGCTGGCGTCCTTCAGGCGGATGACGGCGACGACGCCACAATCCTCGATGGCGGCGACGGTCTCGGCGCGCGTGGGCACGGCCGTTCCCCTACCGCGCCAGCCAGCCGCCGTCGACGGCGAGGACGTGGCCGGTGACGTAGTCGCTCGCTGGAGAGGCGAGGAAGACGACGGCGCCGGCGAGGTCTTCCGGCTCGCCCCACCTCCCGGCTGGGATCCGTTCGAGGATCTGCCGGCTCCGGCTCGCATCGGCACGGAGGGCGGCTGTGTTGTCGGTCCTCATGTAGCCGGGGGCGATGGCGTTGACGTTGATCCCCTTCGGCGCCCACTCGTTCGCGAGGGCCTTCGTCAGCTGGGCGAGCCCCCCCTTCGCCGCGGCGTAGGACGGGACGAGGATCCCGCCCTGGAAGGAAAGGAGGGAGGCGACGTTGACGATCTTTCCGCGTTTCCCGCGGGCGATGAGCCGCTTCCCGACCTCGCGCGACAGGCGGAACGGGCTCGAGAGGTCGACGGCGAGGACGAGATCCCAGTCTTCGTCCGAGTGCTCGGCCGCTGGAGCGCGACGGATCGTCCCGGCGTTGTTGACGAGGATGTCGACCGGCCCGAGGGCGGCCTCGGCTTCGTCGACGAGCCGCAAGGCCGTCGCCGGAAGGCCCAGGTCGCCGACCACGGGGGCCGCACGCCGCCCGAGCGCGCGGACGGCGGCCATCGTCTCCTCCGGGGCCTCTACGAGCCCGTGACAGACGACGTCGGCACCGGCGGAGGCGAGGGCCTCGGCCATGGCGCCGCCGAGTCCCGACGTGGCGCCCGTGACGAGGGCGACGCGGCCTTCGAGGGAGAAGAGCTCGTGCGTGCTCATGGCCGGGAATTCTATATGGTCAGACCTTTCCTGCGAAGGGATCCCTCTGAACGAAGACAAGGGCCGACCGGCGGGGCCTCTCCGGCGCCTGGGCGTACCGGGCGCCGGAGAGGCCGGGAGCGACTCGCAGAGCCGTCGCGAGGGTCGCCCGGGTCGGTGCCCACGCGGTTCGGACTTGACTCGTCCGGGCCCGGGTGCTATCCATGCCGAGGACCACTTAGAGGACGAAATGAAAAAAGGTCAGACCGCAGAGATCGAACGACCGAAACCCGTGGGTGCGGTGGGCGCCAAGGTCGTCGAGCACGTCCGCCGCCTCATCGAGGGCGGGAGCCTCCACCCCGGAGACCGGCTGCCGGCCGAACGGGACCTCGCCCTGCAGATCAAGGTGAGCCGGCCGTCCCTGCGGTCGGGCCTCCGGACGCTCCAGGCGATGGGGGTCATCGAGGCGCGGCAGGGCTCCGGGACCTACATTGCCGATGGGCCGCCGAAGCTCGGGGACGGGCCGCTCCGCTTTCTCGCGGCGCTCCACGGCTTCACGCGCGACGAGATGTTCGAGGCGCGCCGCGTCCTCGAGGTGGGGACGGCGGGCCTGGCGGCCGAGCGGGCGACGCCCGAGCACATCGCCCTGATCGCCGACGAGGTGACGAGCATGTTCGCCTCGCTCGACGATCCCCAGACCTTCCTCGTCCACGACCTGCAGTTCCACCGCGTCGTCGCCGCGGGCTCCGGGAACCCGGTCCTCACGACGCTCATCGACACGCTCGCCGAGCTCGTCTTCGAATACCGCAGGGTGACCGTCGAGCGCGCGAAGGACCTGAAGGAGTCGGCGGAGCTCCACCGCCAGATCTACCGGGCGATCAAGGACCGCGAAGCCGACGAGGCCCGCCGCCTGATGAGCGAGCACCTCAGCATGGCCCGGCAGGCCCAGGCGTCCGAGGAAGAGCCCGCGCCGCACAACGAGGGGGAGCGGCCGAAGGCCCGGAGGGCGAAGTGACCCTTCCGGCCCTCTCGCTCGGCGGGCGCGTCGCCGTCGTGATCGGCGGGACCTCGGGAATCGGCCTCACGCTCGCGCGGGGCCTCGCCCAGGCCGGCGCCGACGTCGTGCCGATCGCCCGCCGGCGCGAGCACGTCGAGGCTGCGGCGGCGGAGGTGGAAGCCCTCGGCCGGAGGTCGCTCCGCGTGACGGCCGACGTCACCGACCGCGCCTCGCTCGAGGCGGCCCTCGATGCGTGCGTCTCCGCGCTCGGGAAGGTCGACGTCCTCGTGAACTGCGCCGCCTGCACGAAGCGGACGCCCACGCTCGACCTCGGCGAGGAGGAGTGGCACCGGATCCTCGACACGAACCTGACCGGGACGTTGCGCGCGTGCCAGGTCTTCGGGCGGCACATGCTCGAACGGGGGAGCGGCCGGATCGTGAACGTCGCGTCGCTCGCGTCGTTCGTGGCCCTGTTCGAGGTGGCGGCCTACAACGCGAGCAAGGCCGCCGTCGCCGCCCTCACGAAGTCGCTCGCCCTCGAGTGGGGGCCCCGGGGCGTGAACGTGAACGGCATCGCCCCGGGCGTCTTCCGGACGCCCCTCAACCATGAGCTCCTCGACGGTACCGAGCGGGGGCGCGAGCTCGTGGCCCGGACGCCCCTGAAGCGCTACGGGAGGATGGAGGAGCTGCAGGGGGCCTGCGTCCTCCTCTCGTCGGAGGCCGCGAGCTTCATCAACGGGGAGGTGATCGTGGTCGACGGCGGCTTTCTCGCGAGCGGGGTGCTGAGTTGAGGATCGAGAGCGTCTCCGTTCGCGACGTCCGCTTCCCGACCTCGCGCGAGAGGGACGGCTCCGACGCGATGAACGAGGGGGACTACTCGGCCACCTACGTCACCCTCGGGACGGACGACGGCCTCGAAGGGCACGGGCTGACCTTCACGAACGGGCGCGGCAACGAGCTCTGCGTCGCGGCGGTGAGGGCACTGGCGCACCACCTCGAGGGACGCGACCTCGACCCGTTCCCGGCGGGGATGCGGAGCCTCGTCCGCGGCCTCACGACCGACTCCCAGCTGCGGTGGCTCGGCCCCGAGAAGGGGATCCTCCAGATGGCGACGGGCGCGCTCGTCAACGCCGCCTGGGACCTGCAGGCCCGCAGGGCCGGCAAGCCCCTGTGGAAGCTCCTCGTCGACCTCCCGCCAAAGGAGCTCGTCGCCGCTCTCGACTTCTCCTACGTCACCGACGTTCTGACGCCGGAGGAGGCCGCGAGCCTCCTCGAGGAGCGAGCCGCGGGGAAGAGCGAGCGCGAGGACGCTCTCCTCAGGGACGGCTTTCCGGCGTACACGACGTCGACCGGGTGGCTCGGCTACTCCGACGAGAAGGTCCGGCGGCTCTGCCGGGACGCGGTTGCCGAGGGGTGGACCGCGTTCAAGATGAAGGTCGGCCCGAGCCTCGAGGAGAACGCCCGCCGGGCGGCGCTCATGCGCGAGGAGATCGGCCCGGGCCGGCGGCTCATGCTGGACGCCAACCAGTGCTGGGACGTGCCGGAAGCGATCCGGCAGGTGAAGGCGCTCGCAGGATTCGACCCTTACTGGATCGAGGAGCCGACGAGCCCCGACGACGTCCTCGGACACGCGACGATCGCGCGGGCGGTCGCGCCGGTCGGCGTCGCCACGGGAGAGGTCTGCCAGAACCGGGTCGTCTTCAAGCAGCTCCTGCAGGCGCGGGCGCTGCGCTTCCTCCAGGTCGACGCCTGCCGCATGGCCGGGGTCTCCGAGGCCCTCGTCGTGATCCTGCTGGCCGCGAGGTTCGGGGTCCCCGTCTGCCCGCACGGTGGCGGCGTCGGCCTCTGCGAATACGTGCAGCACCTCTCGTTCTTCGACGCCATCGCGATCGGTGTCGGCGGCGAGGGGATCTGCGAGTACGTCGACCACCTGCACGAGCACTTCCTCGACCCGTGCGTCGTCCGCAGTGCCCGATACGCAGCTCCCGAGGCGCCGGGAACGAGCATCGCGATGAAGCCCGAGTCTCTCGACAGGTACGAATTCCCCGGCGGCGCCGCCTGGCGGCGTGAGGAGGCAAGGCCATGAGGCCTTTCATCCACGACGACTTCCTTCTTTCGTCCGACGTCGCGACGGATCTCTACCACGGTTTCGCGCGCGACCTGCCGGTCATCGACTACCACTGCCACCTCCCGGTCGCCGAGATCGCGAAGGACCACCGTTTCGCGACGATCACGGAAATCTGGCTGAAGGGGGACCACTACAAGTGGCGGGCGATGCGGACGAACGGGGTCCCCGAGAGGTTCTGCACCGGGGACGCCACGGACCGCGAGAAGTTCGAGGCGTTCGCGCGCACCGTCCCGGCGACGCTCAGGAACCCGCTCTACCACTGGACGCACATGGAGCTGAAACGCCCGTTCGGGATCGACCTCCTCCTGGATGAAAGGACGGCGGCCGAGGTCTGGGAGCGGACGAACGGAAGTCTCGCGGAGCCGGGTTTCACGACGCAGGGCCTCCTGAAGCAGTTCCGGGTCGCGACCGTCTGCACGACCGACGACCCGGTCGACGACCTCGCGCACCACGCCGAGCTGGCGAAGCGCCCCGCCCCGGACACGGTGGTCCTCCCGACGTTCCGTCCCGACAAAGCCGGGGCCATCGACGACCCCGTGACCTGGAACACCTGGGTCGACCGGCTCGAAGCGGCCTCCGGGCTTTCCATCGGGAGCTGGCAGGCCTTTCTCGAAGCCCTCGACAGCCGGCACGCGGCGTTCCACGCCGCGGGGTGCCGTGCCTCGGACCACGGCCTGACGCAGGTCGAGGCGGAAGACTGGGAGACGGACGGGTGCGCCGCTTCGTTCGCGGCCCTCCGGGGCGGGGGAGGGCTGGAGGCGGGTGCGTCGCGCCGCCTGCAGGCGGCGCTCCTCCACGAGCTGGCGCTGATGGACCACGCCCGCGGATGGGTGCAGCAGTACCACCTCGGTGCCCTGCGCAACAACAACACCCGGATGCGGCGCCTGCTCGGCCCCGACACCGGCTACGACTCCATCGGGGACTTCCCCCAGGCCGAGTCGCTCGCGCGCTTCCTCGACCGGCTCGACGAGGCGGACCGCCTCGCGAAGACGGTGATCTACAACCTCAACCCGGCCGACAACGAGCTCTTCGCCACGATGATCGGGAACTTCCAGGACGGGACCGTCCCGGGGAAGCTCCAGTACGGCTCGGCGTGGTGGTTCCTCGACCAGAGGGACGGAATGGAGCGCCAGATCGGCGCCCTCTCGAATCTGGGGCTCCTCTCCCGGTTCATCGGGATGGTGACAGACTCGCGGAGCTTCCTCTCCTACTCCCGGCACGACTACTTCCGCAGGCTCCTCTGCGAGATCCTGGGCGGCGACGTGAAGAGGGGCCTCCTCCCCGACGACCGGGTCCTCCTGGGCCGCCTCGTCGAGGACGTCTCGTTCTTCAACGCGAAGGGCTACCTCGGGATCCCTCTCGGCCGGCTCGGCCGGGACGCGGGGTCCCGGGCGGTCTGACCAGGAGCCTTCGGTGCGACCGGGCGGCGTCCGGGCGGAGCCGGGCCGCCGCCCTCTCCCTTCCCGGCGAGTCCTTCGGTCAGGTGGAGGTCGAGGGCGATCCTGATTCGGTCTGACCACTCTCCGACCCGTCGCAGACGACCAGGATGGCCGAAGGGCCCCTTCTCTGGCGCTCCTGTACCCGTATTCAGGTCCGACGCGCGGGGGCCTCGAAACCCCGTCAGTTTCAAAGATTCTCTAAATTGGTAAAACAACTGCTTGACACGACGATTCCCGTGGTGATACGAATTGCGGCGGCAAATCGAACCAGGCAGCAGGCCGTCCCCGACCGGAACCGACTCGACCGTGACGCGGAAACAGGAGGCGCCATGACACCGCGGATTCGCTCGCTCACCACGATCCTCTGGGTGCTCTTTCTCGGCATCAGCTCCTTCGCGCTCGCACAGGACTACCGCGGCACGATCAAGGGGCGGATCGTGGACAACTCGGGCGGAGAGCTGCCCGGGGTGTCCGTCACGATCACGAACGTGGAGACGAACGTCTCCGCGAACGCGACGACCGATGCAAAGGGCTTCTACCGGGTTCCCTACCTGAACGCCGGGAAGTACGACGTATCGGCGAAGCTGACCGGGCTGCAGCCGACCGCCCGGAAGGGGATCTCCGTCAACGTCGGTTCCGTCCTGACGGTCGATCTCATCATGACGATCGGCGTCTCCTCGGAGATCGTCGTCATCGGCGGCGCCCCGCTTCTCGACCAGACCTCACCGGTCACCGGGCAGGTCGTCACGCGGGAGCAGATCAAGGAGCTGCCGCTGGCCGACGGCACGGCCTACATGCTGAGCCGCATCGCGCCCGGCATCGTGGAAACGTCGGACCTCCACTTCTCGCGCCCAGGCGACAACGCGAACCTGGGCGGCGTCGTCGCGAACGGCGTGAGGGGCGGCAACGACTTCACGCTCGACGGCGCCCCGAACATCGTCTCCGACCGCCGCGTCGGCTTCTCTCCGCCGTCGGAGGCGATCTCGGAGTTCAAGGTCGAGACGAACGCGTTCGACGCCCAGTCCGGCCACACGGCAGGCGCCGTCATCAACCTGGCCCTCCGGAGCGGGACGAACCAGTTCCACGGGGCCGCCTCCTACTTCAACCGCTCGAGCGACCGGACGGCCCTCTCCCCCTTCCAGCACAAGCAGGGGACGGAGAACCCCGAGCGGCAGTACGACCGGTTTGCCGCGATGCTGGCCGGGCCGATCGTCAAGGACTCGACCTTCTTCATGGTCGCGTACGAGAAGCTCGAGGACGCCACCGGAGAGCCCGTGACGTGGTCCGTCCCGACGGAGAAGATGAGGAAGGGCGACTTCTCCGAGCTCCTCTCTCTCGGCATCAAGATCTACGATCCGCTGACGGGGACGACGGCCCGCAAGGCCTTCGACGGGAACATCATCCCGACGAGCCGGCTCAACCCGATCGCCCTCGCGCTCATGAAGTACTACCCGGCCGCGAACCAGGCCGGGAAGTCGGACCAGACGAACAACTACTACTCGCCGCAGGACCGGACGTACGACTACAACTCGGTCATCGGCCGCATCGACCAGAGCCTCTCCGGGGGGCACCAGATCTTCGCGAACGCCTACTGGAACCAGCGCCTCGAGGACCGGTACAACTGGGCCGGCATCGTCAACGACTTCGCCGTCACGCAGGGCGTCGACACGCGCGACAACTTCGGCACGACGCTCGGCTACACGGGGACCTTCTCCTCGTCGCTCATCGGTGACCTCCGTCTCTCCTACTCGAAGTTCGGCGAGCGCCGGTCCCCGTCGGACACCTTCGACCCCGCCTCGCTCGGCTTCGACGCGAAGACCGTCGAGCTCTTCCGCGGCTACGACTACCTTCCGAGGTTCGACATCGCCGGCTTCGCGACCCTGGGCTCGAACCGGTCCGACTACACGAAGGGCTTCAACCGCCCCTTCTACAACTACGCCGCGGCCCCCTCGGTGACCTGGCTCCTGAAGGACCACACCGTCCGGGCCGGGTACGACTTCCGCTACCAGAAGTGGTGGAGGACGGACGCCGGCTACCTCGCGGGGCGCTACAACTTCACGGGCGCCTACACGCGCGCGAACAACAGCGCGGCCATCCAGCAGGGCCAGGCGCTGGCGCAGTTCCTCCTCGGCCTCCCCACGTCCGGCGGCAACAGCCTCATCGACTGGAACACCTACGGCGACTACAGCCAGATCAACAACGCCCTCTACGTCAACGACGAGTGGCGGATCGGAAAGAAGCTGACGATCAACGGCGGCGTGCGCCTCGAGATCGACAACGGGCTCACGGAGTCGAACGACTGGAACATCTACGGCTTCGACCTCACGAGCTCGAACCCGGTCGAATCGGCGGCCAGGGCGGCCTACGCGACGAACCCGATCCCGGAGATCCCCGTGAGCGAGTTCGCCGTCCGGGGCGGTCTCCTCTACGGCTCGGGCGCCACCTGGGACACGATCACGAAGGTCCTCCCGCGCATCGGCGCGTCGTACCTCCTCACGGAGAAGACGGTGGCGCGGGCCGGCATCGGGCTCTTCTCCTTCCCGTACTTCTTCGACAACATCAACCAGACCGGGTTCTCCCAGTCGACGCTCCTCGTCTCGACGGAGAACAACGGCGGGACCTTCATCGCCGACCTCAACAACCCCTTCCCGAACGGCCTCACGTCGCCGACCGGCTCGTCGCTCGGGCTCGCGACCTTCAACGGGCGTGACCTCGTTTCGACGACGGCGTCGCTCATCCAGATGGACCGCAAGAGCCCGACCTACACGCGCTGGTCGGCCGGAATCCTGCAGGACCTCGGCAAGAACTGGCGGCTCGACGTCGCCTACGTCGGTAGCGTGGGAGAAGACCTCGCCGTGCGCCGCGACATCAATTTCATTCCGAGGGAGTACCTCTCGACGAGCCCGTCCCGCGACGCGGCGGTGGAGGCGTATCTCAGCGCCAACGTCCCGAACCCCTACAAGGGCCTCCTTCCCGGGACGAGCTACAACGGGTCGACGATCCAGCGGCGCCAGATCCTCAAGCCGTACTCGGAGTTCGGCCGCGTCGCTGTCGAGGAGTACACCGGTTCGGATTCGTACAACGCGCTCCAGACCTCGGTCCAGAAACAGTTCAGGGACGGTTCGTCGATCCTCGTCACCTACACCTGGTCGAAGCTGATGGACGAGCTGGTGTACGTGGATCCCACCGACTCGGCGCCCACGAAGCGGCTCTCGCCCGACGATCGCCCGCACCGCGCGACGGTCGCCGGGATCCTGAAGCTCCCGTTCGGCAAGGGACGAAAGTACGGCTCGAACTGGAGCGGGATCCTCGATGCGGTCCTGGGTGGCTGGCAGCTGACGGCCGCCTACCAGTACCAGGTGGGCCAGCCGATCGTCTGGAGCAACAACCTCTACTTCGACCCGAGCTGCAAGCCGGAAGACATCAAGACCGACTTCTCCAACAAGGACGGTCAGATCGGGGGCTTCGACCGCCCCGCCTTCAACACCTCCTGCTTCTACTTCCCCGACGCCCAGGGAGTCATCACCGACACGCGCCTCGCCGTCAGCGACGCAAACATCCGGACGTTCCCGACGGTCATCGACAACGCCCGGTACCCGGACCTCCACCTCCTCGACTTCGGCATCTCGAAGACCTTCGTCCTCTTCCAGGACGTCACCCTCCAGGTTCGGGCCGAGGCGATCAACGCCCTCAACTACACGGTCTGGTGGAACCCGGACATCAACCCGCGGAGCGCGACCTTCGGCTACTTCCGGGAGCAGCGGAACAACCCGCGCGACTGGCAGCTTGGAGCCCGGCTCAGCTTCTGATGCGCCTCTCCTCCCTGATTCGGCCCGCGGCGAGCCTCCTCCTCGCCGCGGGCCCCCTTTTCGCCGCGGGCCCCTCCACGCGTCTCGCGGTGACCAACGGCCTCGACCGCCCCCGCGTGGGCGAAACCGTCGCGGTCCCTTCGGGGTCCGCGCCCGGCCTTCGGGCCGAGGACCTCGCCAAGGTGGCGGTCGTCGACGAGGCCACCGGCAGGCCGGTCCTCTCCCAGGCCGTCGACTCGGACGGCGACGGTGCGCACGACGTCCTCGTCTTCCAGGCTGATTTCGCGGCCGGCGAGACGAAGAAGTTCGTGCTGAGGCCAGGGGAGCGGGCCGCGTACCGGAAGGAGGATTTCCGCGTCTACGGCCGCTTCGCCCGGGAGCGCTACGACGACTTCCTTTGGGAGAACGACAGGGTCGCCCACCGGATGTACGGCCCGGCGCTCGAGACGTGGCTTGCCGAGCCGCTGACGTCGAGCACGGTCGACGTCTGGTGCAAGCGGACGTCGCGCCTCGTGATCAACGACTGGCTCATGGTCGACGACTATCACCGCGACACCGGCGAAGGAGCCGACTTCTATTCGGCCGGAAAGAGCCGCGGCGCGGGCGGAAGCGGCGTCTGGAAAGACGGGCGCCTCTTCCCGGCGAGGAACTTCCGGCAGTCGCGGGTCCTCGCCCCCGGACCGATCCGTCTCGTCTTCGAGCTGACGTACGACGCCTGGGATGCCGGGGGAGCGAAGGTCTCGGAGGTCAAACGGGTCACGCTCGACGCAGGCTCCCGCTTCAACCGCTTCGAGAGCATCTATTCCGTCGAAGGCGGGAGCCCCGTCGCCCACGCGACCGGGCTGAAGAAGCCGGCGGGGTCCGCGGTCCAAGTGGATAAGGCGGCCGGGACGATCCGGTCCTGGGAGCCGGTCAAGGGGGACAACGGGAACCTCGGCCTCGCCCTGGTCGTCGACGCGTCTCTGCTCGCCGAGGTCGTCGAGGCCGACGGGAACACGCTCGCCGTCGGCAGGCCGTCCGCCGGGAAGCCGGCGATTCACTGGGCCGGGTCCGCGTGGGACCGGGCCGGCGAAGTGAAGAGCGTCGAACAGTGGGACCGCGAGATCGCCGCGTTCGCGGAGAAGGTACGCTCGCCCCTGAAGATCGACGTCTCGAACCCGTGAGGGCCGACATGGAAAACCGATACCTGGTCGATTGCGTCCGCGCCGAAACGATGAGCGCGGCCGGGCTCCGCGCCGCGTTTCTCGTCGAGGGGCTCTTCGCCCCGGGCGAGGCGAAGCTCCTCCACTGGGAAGCCGAGCGGACGATCGTCGGCTCGGCTGTCCCGGTCGATGCGCCGCTCGCCCTGGAACCGCCGGCCGAGCTGAAGTCGCCCGCCTTCTGCGCCCGTCGCGAGCTCGGCGTCGTGAACGTCGGAGGCCCGGGCCGGGTAACGGTCGACGGGATCGTCCATCCTCTCGAGCACCGGGACGCCCTCTACGTCGGCCGCGGGACACGGGGGGTCGTCTTCGCGAGCGACAACGCGACGAAGCCGGCGCTCTTCTACCTCGTCAGCCATCCCTGCCACGCAGACCACCCGACGAAGCGGGTGACTCCGGCCGAGGCGCAGACGTTCCGGCTGGGTGAGCCTGCTCGCGCGAACGTGAGGACGCTCCGGCGCTATGTCCACCCGGCCGCGATGCCGACGGGTCAGCTCGTCATGGGCGTGACGGAACTCGACACGGGGAGCGTCTGGAACACCATGCCCCCGCACCGGCACGGGCGGCGGACCGAGGTCTACCTCTACTTCGACCTCGAGCCCGACGCGGTGGTGTTTCACTTCATGGGGAAGCCCGGCGAGACGCGGCACCTCGTCGTCAGGAACCTCCAGGTCGTTCTCTCTCCCGTCTGGTCCATGCACTTCGCCGCCGCGACGAGCCGCTATGCGTTCGTTTGGGCGATGGGGGGCGAGAACCAGGAGTTCGACGACATGCAGGGTGTCCCTCTGGGCGAGCTGTGAGAACGGCGCGCCGGGCGGGCAGCCTCTTTGCGGCGGCCGGGCTCCTCGCCGTCGTCCTTCCGGCTCTCCTGGCCCGGGGGGCCGAGGCTCCTCCCGCGGAGGACCCGTGGTCGCGCCTGCCGGAGATCCTCTCGCGCATCGTCGCCCCCGAGTTTCCCGCGCGGGACTTCGTCGTGACGAAGTTCGGTGCGAAGGGCGACGGGTTGAGAGACGCGTCGACGGCTTTTCGGAAAGCGATCGAGGCCTGCCAGAAGGCGGGGGGCGGTCGGGTCGTCGTGCCGGCCGGAACGTTCGTGACCGGCCCGATCCGGCTGAAGAGCCGGGTGAACCTGCACCTCGAGAAAGGGGCCGTCGTCCGCTTCCTGACCGACCCGGCCCTCTATCTCCCGCCCGTCCTCACGCGCTGGGAGGGGATCGAGCTGATGGGCTACTCGCCTCTCGTCTACGCCCTGGACGAGGAGTCGATCGCCGTGACGGGCGAGGGGACCCTCGACGGGGGAGCGGGCCCTGACCGCTGGTGGCCCTGGAAAGGGAAGGGGCCCGAGAGCCAGAAAGCCGACCGCGACCGCCTCCTCCGGATGGCGGAAGAAGGCGTCCCGGTCGCGGAGCGTGTCTTCGGCCAGGGCAGCCGCCTCCGGCCCCCCTTCATCGAACCGTACCGCTGCCGGAATGTCCTGATCGAGGGTGTCACGATCACGAACGCCCCGTTCTGGGTGATCCACCCCGTGCTCTCGCAGAACGTCATCGTGCGGGGCGTCAAGGTCGTGTCGCACGGCCCGAACAACGACGGATGCGATCCGGAGTCGTCGTCCGACGTCCTCATCGAGGACGCGCTCTTCGACACCGGGGACGACTGCATCGCGCTGAAGTCGGGGCGCAACGCCGACGGACGGCGCCTGGCGACTCCGGTCGAACGCGTCGTCGTGCGGCGCTGCACGATGAAGGCGGGGCACGGCGGGGTCACGATCGGGAGCGAGATCAGCGGCGGGGCGCGCGACGTCTTCGTCGAGAAGTGCGAGATGTCGAGCCCGGACCTCGAGCGGGGCCTTCGGATCAAGACGAACGCGATGCGCGGCGGCATCGTCGAGAACGTCTTCGTGAGAGACGTGACGATCGGCGAGGTCGGCAACGCGATCGACATCGACATGCTCTACGAGGAAGGGGCCAACGGGACGTACCCGCCGACGGTCCGCAACGTCCGCGTCGAACGGATGACGGTGGGGAAGGCGGTCCACGCGCTCTTCCTCAGGGCGCTCGACGGGTCCCCCCTCCGCGGAATCGCCGTCTCCGACAGCGCGTTCGGCAGCGTCGCCAAGGGCAACCGGATCGAGGGGACCGTCGACCTCGACCTGCGCAACGTGACGCTCCGCCCCAGCCCGGTACCGCCTGGGAAGTAGGGCAGCTCGCCCGGGGTCTGGTCTACGTTCTACACTCTGTGGGACCGCAGAGTGTAGTTACGCACCGACCTTCGGCCGGTAGCGAGGGACGAAACGGGGCACGATTCCGCCTGGAGCCGGCGTTGAGGTCGTTCGTTCAATGGTGCGCGAAGCCCGT
>Ga0209573_1003344_pt1 | contig 17820 bp, 11 predicted proteins | sample TNRBio252014_DNA_FD_185870 | JGI IMG/M metagenome (GOLD analysis project Ga0209573, IMG submission 185870) | Wastewater treatment Type I Accumulibacter community from EBPR Bioreactor in Madison, WI, USA - TNR Reactor_6/25/2014_ DNA (SPAdes)... | ecosystem: Engineered > Bioreactor > EBPR >...
AGTTCTGCCACTTTTCATTTTGTGATTCCAGGAAACATGATGAAACCATAATAAGTTTTTCTCCTCACAAGTAGTAATGTCTTCCCATAGTTTTCTTGCTTCAGGAAAATATTGGGCAATTGCATCACTGCCACTGGCTGTTCTGTTAAAACCTATCCCGGAGCTATCGGCTTTGTGGTAGTATACAGGGTTCCATTCGGGACGATTCAGGTTGCTTACCCATGGGGCTGGTCCATAATGATGCCCCGTGCCCATTATATGGTGCAGGCCAATGGGATTTGAATATTGTACCACGATATCACGGCTATGCATCATCAATTGTGAAGTTATTGTAAGAAATGAAGAATTATTACTGTAAGTCATGCGTAACCATTCATCTGCTATTTGTTCACTTGAAAGTGCATAATCCCATGCCAGCCGACCCAGGGCAAACCAATTGGCTTGTGCAAAAGGGTGACCACACCAGTTTATATCATTACCAATATTGGCCACACCAGCCATACCATTCAATACATGGTTATCAATACTGCCATCAATCACTTTTGCCACGAAACTTCCTTTTCCCCTGCAGTACGTATCACTTTCTAAAACCTCTTTAAACAAAGGAGCCAGGTATACAAGATTTGTTCCTTGTCCCAGGTATTCCTGGGTTACCTGGAATTCCATCATCAGTGGTGTTTTCGGCATTGCCCCAAACAAAGGATGAAAGGGTTCTCTCGGCATAAAATCTATTGCACCATTTTTTACCTGAACCATTACATTATCCCGGAATTTTCCATCTAAGGGAACAAAATCATCATAAGCTTGTTTATGTCTGTCAACCGGGTTCTCTGCTGCATAAACAAAAGCTCTCCATATTATAATGCCATTGTAAGGAGACACTGCATCGGCCAGCATATTAGCGCCGTCTGCATGTGTACGTTTGTAATCCTGCGGTCCAGGTTGCCCTTCGCTGTTAGCTTTCACTAAAAAACCACCAAAATCGGGAATAAGGGAATAGATTTCCTGCACTTTTTGTTTCCACCATTGCTGCACTTCTTCATTTAAAGGATCAGCAGTCTTTAATTTGCCTATCTCAATAGGAGCACTGAACCGGGCCGTAAGAAATACTTTTATACCATAAGGACGAAATACATCAGCGAGTGCTTTTACTTTTTCTAAGTAGGGTCTTGTCAATACCGTTGCGTTTGCATTTACATTGGTAAGTACTGTACCATTTATGCCGATTGATGCATTTGCCCTGGCATAATCAATATATCGCTGATCAATATAACCGGGTAATGTATGCCAGTTCCATATGGAGAAACCGGCATATCCTCTTTCTACAGTACGGTTCAGGTTATCCCAGTGATTCAGCAATCTCAACTTAAGTTTTGGGGCTGAGGCAATATTTAGATTACTGATATCTTTATGCATTTGCATCAGGCGCAGAAAGTGAAAGACACCATACAATACTCCTGTATCTGTATTTCCTGTGATTATAGTGGAACCCGGCCTGCTTTTAATGATATACCCCTCACTGCCAATCTTGAGTAGTTCTTCTTTTGTGATAAAAGCACTAACGGCAGCTTTGGAAATTACCAGTGCAGAACTTTTGGAAGGAGATGATAAGACTGTATAATTCTTTCCTGTCAGACCTGCGAAGGCCCTGGTTAATTCATCTTTTATTATAGTGATAGTTTGTGATTGACCTGTCACAGCAGGAGAAGCAATTTGTCTATTATACTGGCTTAACAGAGCGGAGTTGTTGATTTTTGGATATCGTAACCATAAGTCATAACCGTTTTCTGCTTTCGCATATGCGAAGGAAAGTACAATATAAAATATCAAACCTATTTTCTTCATTTTGACAAGCTGCCAGGTAAATAATTTTATTTTCTCACTGATGATTTTCTTATAATAAGGTCGGAGCGAACTACAATAGTATTGGTATGCTTTATGTTTGAGATTCCTTTTAAATGATTGATCAGGTTCCTCGCTGCTATTTCACCCATATCCATGCCAGGGTAATCTATTGTGGTCATTTGCGGTTCAATAAGCTTGCTTATAGCATCATTATTGAAACCTACCACAGCAATATCCTCAGGTATCCGTATTCCGTGTTCTTTTAACGTACGCATACAAACAGCTGCGGAAAAATCATTGGTAATAAAAGCACCATCAGGAAGCGGTTTCATTTTAAGTATCTGGAGAGCTGCTTCCACGCCACATTGCTCACTAAGATCTTTTATCAGTACCCTGTCCTTTTCGTAAGGTATATTATTATCATATAAAGCATCGGTATATCCTTTGTGACGCTGCGAGTATACGTTACGCTTCAGGTTAGCCGTTACCAGCACTATTTTTTTGCATCCTTGCTCAATAAGATGCTGGGTAGCCTGGTAGCCGCATTTATAATTGTCAATGATAACTTTAGTACTGTCGCTGTTTTCTTCTACCCGGTCAAAGAATATCAGGGGAATCCCTTTCTCTTCATAAAACTTATAATGATCCAGCCCTTTTGTATTAAATGCTAATGAAGCGATCAGCCCATCTACTCTTTTATGAAAAAGGTTGAGCGCATTGGCAGCTTCTTTCTCAAAGCTTTCAGAAGAGTGGGCAATGATAAGATCGTAACCGGCTTCAGTAGTTACTTTTTCTATTCCGGCCAATACAGAGGTTATGAAGTTACTGTTCAACTCATGAACAATAACACCGATGGTATTTGTCTTTTGTTTTCTGAGACTGCTGGCAAATGTATTATGCCGGTACCCCAGTTCTTTAGCAGCATCCTGTATCTTCTTTCGTGTATTTTTATTGATAGCGGGATGGTCCTGGAGGGCACGGCTAACTGTTGCGGAAGAAAGGTCAAGCTTTTGCGCAATATCGTAGATGGTTATGTCCTTTTTGGGTTTCATGCTGCAATCGGTTGCATAAAAATCGCAAAAAAAATTTAATTACAAAGATTTGTTTTTAAGGGATGACTCACGGATTATAAGGTCAGAACGTAATATAATAGTGTTAGTAGTCCTGATGTCAGAAATGCCATTAAGATGGTTGATCATATTAATTACTGCAGCCTCTCCAACGCTGTAGCCGGAGTAGTTAACTGTGGTCAGGTTTGGTTCCACTACTTTACTGATGGGTTCGTTGTTGAAACCTGCAAATGCAATATCACGGGGTATTTGTATGCCTGCTGCTTTCAGCTTTATCATACAGTAAACAGCGGCTGTATCATTTGCAGCAAATACAGCGTCTGGTCGTTCTTTAGCTTTCATTTTTAGTATTTGTTCAGCTGCGTTGGTACCGGCTTCTTCATTCAGTTTACTGATCCATACCAGCTTTTCATCGAAGGATATCTTATGATCACGAAGTGCCTGTTTGTATCCTTTTAATCTGTCAGTATATACATTCCGGAGCATATTGCCGCCAAGATGCATTATCCTTTTGCAACCCTGTTCCAGCAAGTGTTTTGTGATTTCGTAAGCAGCTTTTGTATTGTCAATTACAATGGAAATACTTTCGTTAAGCGGGTAGGTCCTGTCAAAAAAAACTACGGGAATTCCTTTACGGAAAAATGGTTTCAGGTGGTCAATGTTTTGTGTATCATAAGCCAGGGAAATCAGCAATCCATCTACTCTTTTATTATACATAGTGGCCGCATTGGCCATTTCCTTTTCTGCACTTTCCAGGGAATGACTGATGATCAGGTTATAGCCCTCCTTATTAGCAGCGTCCTCCATTCCGGCAATTACGGAGGATACAAAATAACTATTCAGGCGGGGAACGATCACTCCAAGAGTATGAGTTCTTTTACTCCGGAGGCTACTGGCAAAAGTGTTCGACCGGTAGCCTAGTTCCCTGGCGGCATCTGCTATTTTTTTGCGGGTATTTTTATTTATGGTGGGGTGATTCTTTAAACCACGGCTTACAGTAGTGGCAGAGATGCTCAGGTGTTTGGCTATATCATATATAGTAATGTCCCGTTCCGTGGCCATATTACAAATAAAGGCAGGTTTTTTAGAAAAAAAAATTGCAATCGGTTGCAATTTTCAAAAAAACTATTATATTCGTTTTGCCAACTACAAAAGAAGCCGATTGCTGAACTCTAAAATGTTCAATTTTCTCAACTGCTGTATGAAGAAAATAAGCTTAAATAAACTAAGTGTTGTTGCAAGTATTGCATGGTTATACAGCAATTCTCCCGCTAAGTATTTTGATTCTTTCTTTCTAAACTTCTTAACCGGTCACGATAGTAAAAGCTTTTGCTCTGCTGATGCAATTCAGTACATCAGCGGATATGCTGCTCCATATACTGAAATATCTACAACTATTCAATTGCCAAAATTAAGATTATGAAAAAAACTGCCAGATTGAAAAAACTATTCTTTACGAGCAGGCCAGGGGTTAAACCTCTTTTATTGGTTGTAGTACTGTTGATGCAATTATTGACAGTATCTCAACTATCCTTTGCTCAGAATGTAACTGTACGGGGAAAGATCACCAAAGATGATGGCCAGCCATTGCCGGGTGCCTCTGTGGTAGTGAAAGGAACTACAAACGGAACAACAACCGATAACCAGGGCAACTTCCTTATCTCTGCTCCCGGAGATGCAACCCTCGTAATTTCTTCAATTGATTTTACAAGCCGGGAAATTAAAGTAAACAACCAGTCAACATTAAATGTAACACTTTCCTCAGCGGATAAAACACTGGGAGAAGTTATTGTGGTTGGTTACGGTACCCAACGAAAAGAAGCCATTACCGGTTCGGTAGCTTCGATAAATGGGGATAAAATGCGTGAAGTTCCTTCACCCAATGTCACACAAGCCCTGCAAGGAAGGTTAGCTGGTGTGGAAATTTCGCAAACTTCAACCCGGCCGGGAGCTACCATGCAAATACGTATCAGGGGTATACGTTCTCTGAGTGCCGATAACAATCCCTTAATCGTTCTTGATGGCATACCTTTCATAGGATCTTTAGCAGATATCAATCCTAACGATGTTAAGAGCATTGAAATTCTTAAAGACGCTTCGGCAACTGCTATTTACGGTTCCCGTGGCGCAAATGGTGTTATTCTTATTACAACGGATAAAGGAGCCAAGTATCGAAAACCCCGGATAAATTATAGTTCTTATGTTGGTTCACAATCCGTTTTCGCCAAATACCCCATGATGAACGGACCGCAATTTGTTGCGCTACGTGCCGCAAGGGGGCAATACGCCAATGGTCAGGATGAGTCAAACGACATAAATACAGATTGGCAGGATTTATTTTACAAAACCGGAATTGTAACAGATCATAACGTCAGCCTTTCGGGCGGTTCTGAAACAGGCAGCTATAATTTTGGGATGGGTTACTACCTTAATCAGGGTGTTATTCCCACACAGCAATATAAGCGATACTCATTACGTGGATCAATTGATCAACAGGTTGGTAAGTATTTTCGCTTTGGGTTTACCACTAATAATAACTACAATGAAAGCCAGGGAAACCAGGTAGGGCTATACAACACATTAAGCATGTCGCCTATTTCCACTCCGTTTAATACTGATGGTAGTATGAAAAGAATAATACGGATGGCGGCTGATGACCAGTTCATTTTTACGAAAGATGTGGTGGAGCAATTAAAGGATAATGATCAATGGCTTAATGAGGATCGTGGTTTTGCATCTTACAATGCCATTTATAGTGAAGTGAAAGCACCGTTTCTTGATGGGTTGAAATACAGGGTAAATCTTGGGTTGGATTACGTACAATTAAATAATGGTGCTTATACAGGACAAGGGGTTGGTAGTGTCAATCCTGCCAGTATATCATCTGCTTCTGTTGATAACAGGTTTACTTATCATTGGACATTGGAGAACCTGCTTACCTACGACCGCACTTTTGGCGGAAAACACACGGTGAACGCAGTAGCCCTTTATTCTTCCGAGCAAAATAAATATAACAGATCAAATATGTCGGCACAGGATATACCAGCCGATGCGTTTCAATTTTATAACCTGGGTCAGGCTGCAGGCCAACTAGTAATAAACCCGGCCAACCAGGACTACCAGTTATGGGGATTGATGTCGGCGATGGGTCGTGTAATGTACTCTTACGACAACCGCTATATGATCTCTGCTACTGTGCGTTCAGATGGTTCTTCGAGACTGGCGCCCGGAAAGAAGTGGCATACCTATCCTGCCGTATCTGTTGGATGGAATATCGCTAAAGAATCGTTTATGCAGCATATAAATGCCATAAACACTTTGAAACTACGTGTCGGTTTTGGTCAAACTTCCAACCAGGCCATCGCCCCATATTCTACACTTGGACGATTAGATACCCGGCCTTATAACTTTGGTCCATCAACCTATAGCACCGGTTTTTATGTATCACAACTGCCAAATGTAGATCTAGGTTGGGAATTTTCTAAGACCTGGAACGTTGGTCTTGATTTTTCAGTCTTGAAAAACCGATTATCAGGTATCATAGAGTACTACATTACAAAAACTGAAGATATTCTTCTGGGACTTGGCCTGCCTCCGACATCTGGTGTGAGCGGTTATACAGCAAACATTGGTGCAACGCAGAACAAAGGATTTGAATTGAGTTTGAACGGTACGATCATCAACAATGTAAATGGGTGGACCTGGGAAGCTGGTCTTAATTTTTATACAAACAAGAATAGGCTTGTATCACTTGCTTCAGGACAAACCAGGGATGAGGCGAATTGGTGGTTTGTAGGGCATAATATCAATGCCATTTACGACTACAAAAGAATCGGTCTTTGGACGGATGCTAAAGATAGCGCTGATAATTACTTGAATGTTTTAGAACCGGGGGGAACAGCCGGAATGATTAAGGTGCTTTATACAGGTGATTATGACGCTAATGGCAGACCGGTGAGAGCTATTGGACCAGCTGACAGGCAAATTATGGATGTTGACCCCGATTTCCAGGGAGGCTTTAATACCCGTGTTGCTTATAAAGGCTTTGACCTGGGCATTGTTGGTATTTACAGAAGTGGCGGTATACTCTTCAGTACCATTCATGGTTCAAACGGCTATCTCAATTTACTGACTGGTCGCAGAAATAATATAAACGTAGATTACTGGACACCTACTAATACAGGAGCAAAGTATCCTAACCCTGCTGGCCCGATTAGTAATGATAATCCCAAGTATGCCAGCACCCTGAGTTACTTTGATGGTTCCTTTATGAAAATTCGTACCATAACATTAGGGTATGATCTCAGCCGGAGCCTGATAAAAAACCCCAATATTAATATGCGGATGTACTTTACCGCACAAAACCCGTTTGTAATGTTCTCACCATTCCATAAGGAATCGGGTCTGGATCCGGAAACCAACTCGTTTGGAAATGAAAATGCGGCAGTAAACCTCAGTCAAAATCTGCGTCGTATACTTACTGTTGGGTTTAACACCCCTTCAACCCGCAACTATATTGTAGGCGTTAATCTGACATTTTAAATCATACGAATATGAAATATATACAAATAAAATCTGTTTTTGTAACTGCACTGTTTATGCTGTTATTTTCTACAGGATGTAACAAAATTCTGGAAGAACAGCCACGCAGTATTTATGAGCCTGGTTTTTTTAAAACCGAAAAAGGGGTTCTGGGCGGTATTACATCTCAATATGCTCATCTTAGGTTCATATATGGTCAACCCTATTACTATAACACATTAGAAACCGGTACCGACGAATATACCTGGGCCCAAAGCGCTGACCAAAACTTTAAGGATATGGATCTTACCGGTGTGGGAAACATAACACCTGCGAGCAGTCGGTCTGATGCATTATGGGGAACAGCTTTTTCCAACATCAATACAGCCAGCGGCATTATTGAGAATGCTTCTGCAGTTGGTATTTCGGCGCCGTTGATAGCCGAAGCCAGGTTTTTCCGGGCTTTTGATTATTTTCTGTTAGTACAAACATTTGGCGGTGTGCCATTGGACCTGGGGGCGGGGGAATTGAAATTCAATACCACTCCTTCGAGAACATCTGTTCGTAATACAGTGCCTGAAGTTTATACAAAAGCCATATTCCCCGATTTGATTACAGCGATAAATGATTTGCCTGTTGCGGGAAGAGTAACCGGGGGCGCCACTAAAACATTGGCACGCCTTTACCTCGCAAAAGCCTATTTAACATATGCCTGGTGGCTGCAAAATCCGAACAACATTCCTACTTATCCATTAACAACAAGAACTGACCCGGATGGTCATGATGCAGCATGGTATTTCCAAAAGGCTTATGATGTAGCAGTAGAAGCTATTGACAATCCTGGTCCTTTTGGCTTAGAGAATACTTTTTATGACGTACACGTTGGTGGCAATGACCGTAATAAAGAAATGCTTTTGTATGCTGACCATACGCAGGAAAGTGAATTTTATAATGGGGCTCCTCTCACAGGTTTTCAAAGTGAACTGGGCGGTGGCAGAAACTCTGCCGTGTGGATGGTAACCTGGAATTATACAGTAATCAGAAGTGCTCCGAATTCTAATGGAACAGGTAGTGGTGTCAGTTCTGTTCAGCGTGAAGCAGCTCAAGGTTTAGGACGTCCGTATACAAGGATGGCTCCTCCTATCGAAGTATTTACAAACACTTTTGCTGAAAAAACACTGGATTCCCGGTACGATGGTACATTTGCTACTGTTTTCAGGGGTAACTGGCCCAAGGGTGGAACCACAAATCCAACACTTTACAACGCTAACGATTTGCCCGTTGTTCCGGGTGATCCAATTCTGAGCTTCCTGGAGTATGATTCGCAAGCTGCTGGTATAACATATTCAACCGGGGCAAATTTTCCGGGAAAATCATATAGTAACGTTGGTGCCGGTATGTTACCTGGTCGTGCCGATTTTGTGATCGCTCCAAGTGGAATAAGCAGGATTGTATTTCCTAATCTCTGGAAGATGGGGGTATATCGTACCGGAAGTGTTGGATTGGGAGAGCCTAATGCTCCAAGTACCCGCCCCTTTAAAATTGCCAAATTCTCTGAGCTTTATCTTATCGCTGCAGAAGCAGCTGTAAAAGGTGCCACCACGATAGCCGGTAAAACTGCCCGGGACCTTGTTAATGTGATCCGTGCAAGAGCAGGTAAATGGAAATTCTCTAATAAAAATAATGCTGCATTTGTTGCTGATAATAGTGCTGCAATGACGGCTGCTACACCTGCAATAATAGATGTTAACTATATACTGGCAGAACGTTCCAGGGAATATTTCGGCGAAGGTCATCGTTGGTTCGATTTGGTTCGTACTCAAAAGTGGAACGAGCTTGCAGGCTCATACTCAATTTGTGCTCCAACATATGGTGCCCATACTCCGCAAACATTTACCCGTACAATCGAACCAAGACATTATCTCCGTCCTATTCCACAGGGCCAGCTTGACGGGATGGAAATGACACCGGAAGAAAAAGCGGCTTATCAAAATCCGGGTTATTAATTATTATGCTTCATTACTTATGATACTTGCTTAATTGAGAGAGGCTGTAAGCCTCTCTCAATTAAAAAATATTTAAATTTTTTAATTTTCATTTCCTCTTTATACGTTCATGCAATTTTTTTTTACATAGTGATGGGGTGGTCTTCATTCAAAAGAAGGGTGATTCCTTTGTTACCAGTTTTATTTGTTTGAATTACCTGGGCTAATAAAAGACAGTTTATGAAAGCCAGATTGAATAGTTGATGAGGCTTGGGGTAGCTTACCCGTGCATAATGTAGCATGGTATCATTAGTATTAAAGGTACAGGAAACTTATTTCGATTTGGCAATGGCCATTGTAAAAGCAACAGTCATTCGTACAAGTAAATAAATTGATATGCAGTTTTTGTCGGGAATAAAATCAGGATTATTCAGTTTAGCAGTTGTTGCTGTGTCAGGTCTTTTTGTACAATCAGGTTGTTCTAAAAATAATGACAATGGAAATAGTAACCCACCCCCGGTACCAACTGTAAATGCAGAAGTTACTATTAAGGCTGGTGAAACACACCAAACGATTCATGGTTTTGGTTGTGCTACCGTTTTTAACCCGCCAAACACTTCTGCTTATACTGCCGAAGAATTTGACAGGTTGTTCGGCTCCGGCAACGGGCAGGTTGGGTTAACTATTTTGCGAATCAGGATTGCATCGGATGGTGCATGGAGGGCAACGGAATTAAACCATGCCAAATGGGCTATTCAACGTGGGGCAAAAGTATTTGCGAGTCCATGGAGCCCTCCGGCAGCAATGAAAACCAATGGAAATATTATTGCTGGAAAACTGATACCTGATAGTGCAGCAGCCTATGCAAAATACCTGAATGATTTTGCCTTATACATGGCAGCAAACGGGGCACCTTTAGAAGCTGTTTCAGTACAAAATGAACCAGACTGGGAACCGAACTATGAAAGCTGTGTATGGACGGCAACTGAAATGCGGGATTTCATAAAGAACCACGGTGGAGCAATTACTGCAACAAAACTTATGGCTCCCGAACTGGTTAATAATAATCAAACATATGTCAATACGATATTAAATGATGCAGGTGCTGTTGCCAACCTTGATATAGCGGGCACACATATTTACGGCGGCGGTATTGTAGAAAATGCAACAGCTAAAGCATTAAACAAAGAAGTATGGATGACGGAACATCTGGATACTAACATTCATTATGCCGCAAACATTAATACAGCTATTGAAATCCATGAGTGTTTAACCAGGGCCAATTTCAGCGCCTATATCTGGTGGTACGGTAAGAGGTTTTATGGTCCTATAGGCCAGGATGGAATGATTACAAAAAGAGGGTTTGTTATGTCTCATTTTGCCCGTTTCGTTAAGCCGGGCTCAGTCCGTTTAGGGTCTTCTGTTAACAGCAGGGCAGACGTACTAATTTCAGCATACAAAAATGGGACTAAGAAAATAGTTGTTGCGATTAATACGGGAGCTAATAATGTAATGCAGAAAATTTCAATCCAGGATGCTGTTTTAACACAAGTGATTCCCTATGTAACCACAGGGTCTAAGGATGTGGAACAGGGAACAATAATTAATGTTTCGGGCAATACTTTTAGCTATTTGCTGCCTGCGAACAGCATAACAACATTTGAAGAACAGTAAATACAAAAATAGTAAAATGATATCCGGAGTCTCAAATAGGCAGTTCTTATATAGCAATCGTCAGGAGGGGTGAATTCTTTCATCCCTCCATTTTTTATTTTTTAATCAGTAACTTAAAAGCGAAACAAAATAGTATCAATGTTATTGCTTGGATTAGATATTGGAACTTCTTCTATAAAAGCCTCTGTGGTAGATGCCGCAACAGGACAGTGCATTGCTGCAGCGCAATACCCTGAAACAGAATCAGAAATCATAGCACTAAAACAAGGTTGGGCTGAACAATCGGCTGATACATGGTGGGAGCATGTGCAACTTGTTATACTTAAACTGCATGCTCAACGCAGGTATAATCCTAACGATATCGTTGCAATTGGAATCGCCTACCAGATGCATGGTTTGGTGATGGTCGATAAGGATCAAAAAGTTTTACGCAACAGTATTATTTGGTGTGATAGCCGGGCCGTTGAAACAGGTGATAAAGCATTTGAAGATATTGGCAGGGAAAAATGCTTGCTCCACCTGCTGAATTCACCGGGAAATTTCACTGCTTCAAAACTGGCATGGGTAAAGACTAACGAACCGGATATATATGCAAGAGTAAATAAAATAATGCTTCCCGGTGACTTTATTTCAATGAAACTGACAGGGGAGATCACGACAAGTATTTCTTCTTTGTCAGAAGGTGTATTCTGGGATTTTAAGGAAAATGAATTATCAAAAGATGTTTTTACATACTATGGTTTCAGCCATTCTTTAATTCCCCCTCTCAGAAATGTTTTTGCGGAGCATGGGAAGGTGTCAAAAAATGTAGCTGTGGCATTATCATTAAAAGAAGGGATACCGGTTACGTATAAGGCCGGAGATCAGCCTAACAATGCTTTATCACTTAATGTATTCGAGCCCGGTGAAGTTGCTGCAACAGCAGGCACTTCTGGTGTTATTTATGGAGTAAGTGATCAACTTACTTACGATAATGAATCAAGGGTGAACACTTTTGCCCATGTCAATTATACTAAAGAACAAAAAAGACTGGGTGTTTTACTTTGCATAAATGGTACAGGCATTCTGAACCGGTGGATTAAAAATATAGCCGGGGGGTCATTGTCATACCAGCAAATTAATGATACTGCAAAATCGGTGCAGCCAGGGAGCGAAGGATTATTGATATTACCTTTCGGCAATGGTGCAGAAAGAATGCTAAACAATAAAATCATCCATTCTCATATTCATAATATTGACCTGAATAAACATGGCCAGGCACATTTGTTCCGTGCTGCCCAGGAGGGTATAGCATTTGCTTTCCGGTATGGACTCGATATTATGAGGGAAAATGGAATGCATCCGCAGGTCATCAGGGCGGGGAAAACAAACATGTTCCTGAGTGATGTTTTTACTGAGTGTTTTGTAAATATTTTAAATATACCGGTTGAGCTGTATAATTGCGATGGAAGTGTAGGTGCGGCAATCGGAAGTGGCCTGGGGGCTAAAATCTATTCTGATACAAAAGAGGCTTTCAGGCATTTTGAACCAATACAGCTTATAAAACCGGATGGTAACAAACGATACGATGAGTATTATGACAAATGGTTGCTACATTTAGAAAAGCAACTTAACTGATTCAATAATTTTAAACTGATAATAGCATGACAGTAGTTACAGGCAGTAAGGAGTACTTTAAGGGAATAAGTAAGATAAAGTATGAAGGTCAACAGTCAGATAATCCACTGGCTTACCGGTGGTATGATGAAAATAAAGTAGTGGCAGGTAAAACAATGAAAGAGTATCTGCGGTTTGCCTGTGCTTACTGGCACAGCTTCTGTGGCAGTGGTGCTGATCCGTTTGGTGAACCGACACATTTGTTTGCCTGGAATGAAAAATCAGATGTCGTGGAACGAGCAAAGGATAAGGCAGATGCAGCATTTGAATTTATTACTAAACTGGGACTTCCTTATTATTGCTTTCACGATGTAGATGCAGTAGATTATACCAATGATATAAAGGAAAATGACAGGCGGTTACAGGCAATAACAGATTACCTCAGTGAAAAGCAAAAAGCAAGTGGTGTAAAACTTTTATGGGGAACAGCCAACCTGTTTTCAAACAGGCGATATATGAACGGAGCTGCTACTAATCCTGATTTTCATGTTTTGGCTCATGGTGCAGCACAGGTAAAAGCAGCATTGGATGCCACTATTGCTCTTGGGGGTGAAAATTATGTATTCTGGGGGGGAAGAGAAGGCTACATGAGCCTGTTGAATACAAACATGAAAAGAGAGAAAGAGCATTTTGCCCGTTTCCTGCATACAGCAAAAGACTATGCCAGGAAAAATGGCTTCAAGGGAAAATTCTTTATCGAGCCTAAGCCTTGTGAGCCATCAAAACATCAGTATGATTACGACAGTGAAACTGTGATCGGCTTTTTAAGGCAGTATGACCTGTTAAGCGATTTCAGTTTGAATATCGAAGTTAATCATGCCACTTTAGCGGGGCATACATTTACTCATGAATTACAGGTGGCAGCAGATGCTGGTTTGCTTGGAAGTATTGATGCCAATCGTGGGGATTATCAGAATGGATGGGATACAGATCAATTTCCTAACGACCTGAATGAATTAACCGAGGCTATGCTGGTGATACTGGAGGCGGGTGGCTTCAAAGGGGGTGGAATAAACTTCGATGCAAAGATCCGTCGAAACTCAACAGACCCGGAAGACCTGTTCTATGCACACATAGGAGGTATGGATACTTTTGCCAGGGCATTGATAACAGCTGATAAGATATTACAGCAATCAGATTATAAAAAGATAAGGGCAGAACGATATGCTTCGTTCGATACTGGTAAAGGAAAGGATTATGAATCAGGAAAACTTTCACTGGAGGATCTGAGAAATTATGCCATTGATAACGGAGAACCGGCTGTAAGAAGTGGCAAACAGGAGTATCTTGAGAATTTAATTAACCGCTTTATATAATACTTACTTAACTCATCACTAACAAACAAAAACTACGCTCATGAATTTTCTTGGAACACTCGACTGGATATTCCTTATAGTGTATATGCTGGTTATAGCAGGTATTTCTGTCTGGTCTATCAGGAAGAGTAAAAATTCTCCGACAGATTATTTCCTGGCTAACCGAAATCTTGGCTGGTGGGTGATCGGGGCCTCAATACTTGCATCCAATGTGGGGTCAGAACATATTGTTGGTTTGGCAGGATCAGCCGGGGCGTCCGGAACTGTATTAGGCCATTATGAATTACACTCCTGGATAGTCCTGCTATTAGGCTGGGTGTTCGTTCCTTTTTATATGCGTAGCATGGTGTATACCATGCCTGAGTTCCTGGAAAGAAGATTCAATGCAAAAGCAAGGCGGTTATTATCTATTATTCAATTATTGAGTTATGTGATTGCAAAAGCCTCAGTTACCATATTTGCAGGAGCATTGGTATTTAACCAGATACTCGGTGTAGAATTTTGGACAGGCGCTATTATACTGGTGATAGTAACCGGTGTATATACAATCTTTGGGGGACTGCATGCGGTAATGTATACCGAAGCTATCCAGGCTTTCGTTTTGCTGATAGGCTCTGCGGTCTTATTATTTGTAGGCCTTGACAAAGTTGGTGGTTGGAATGCTTTGATGAGCTCTGTCCCTCCTGAAAAGCTGAATATGTTCCGTCCTCTTAGTGATCCTGAATTTCCGTGGTTAGGAATTTTGTTCGCCTCACCTATCGTAGGTATCTGGTATTGGTGTACTGATCAGCATATTGTGCAGCGATGCCTTGCCGGGAGAAACGAAAGAGAAGCAAGACGGGGAACCATCTTTGCTGCTTACCTGAAATTACTTCCATTCTTCATATTCCTTATTCCAGGTTTGATCGCTTATGTATTACACTCAAGGGGTGAATTGATATTACCAATTAAGGATGGTCAGACAGATTATAATGCGGCTTTTCCGGCGATGGTAGAGCAGATTATGCCTATGGGATTAAGAGGATTGCTGGCGGGGGGATTGTTAGCTGCCCTGATGGCTTCATTAGCTTCTGTATATAATGCTTGTTCTACATTGTTCACTATGGATATTTATCAAAAAATGAAACCAGCAGCTGGTGAAAAGGAGTTAGTAAAAGTCGGACGTATTGCTACAGCAGTAGTAGTAATATTAGGTATGGTATGGATTCCGATGATGGATAGAATTTCCAGTACATTGTACACTTATTTACAAAGTGTACAATCTTATTTAGCACCACCCATTGCGGCAGTTTTTTTATTGGGGGTATTCTTTAAGCGATTAAATGGAAAAGGAGCTTATACAGCAATGGTAGTTGGGTTTATTATCGGGTTGGTGAAATTGACACTTGAGTTGTTCCAGAAGGATTTATCAGGTATTCTGTATGATTTTGCTACGATTAATTTCCTTTATTTCTGTATTTATTTATTCCTGTTTTCAGTAGTGGTAATGATAGTTGTAAGCCTTTTCAGTCCAAAACCAGACGAAGATCATATCAAGGGTTTAACATTCGCTACTACAGTTGCAGAAGACAAGGTAGCAAGCAGGGCTAGCTGGAACAAGTGGGATGTGATTCTTTCATTGATCGTGTTGGCAATAATTGTTTCAATATTTATTTACTTCTCACCATTAGGAATAGCAAAGTGATTGGCTGTTGTAAGGATAAGTAAATTTAAAATGGGGTTTTCATTATGTTGATGGAGCAAACTATGCGATGGTTCGGACCCAATGACCCGGTAAGTTTATCAGATATCAGGCAGGCAGGTTGTGAAGGGGTAGTCACAGCGTTACATCATATTCCTGTAGGTGAAGTATGGACTACAGAGGAGATCAATAAAAGGAAACAGCTAATCGAAGATGCTGGTATGACATGGACCGTCATTGAAAGCCTGCCGGTAAGCGAGGATATTAAAAAGCAAAGTGGGAATTATTTACAACATCTTGACAATTATATAATAAGTCTTCGCAATGTGGCGAAATGTGGTTTGAAAGTAGTGACTTACAATTTCATGCCGATATTAGACTGGATGAGGACCGACATTTCTTATATGATGCCGGACGGGAGCAGGGCCTTGTATTTTGAGAGGTCAGCATTTATTGCATTTGACCTGTTCTTATTAAAACGTCCGGGAGCTGAAAATGACTATTCAGAAGAGGAAATTAAAAAAGCAAGGTTCAGGTTTGACAGGATGACCGATGAAGAGGAGGAGATTTTGTACCGTAATGCATTACTCGGTTTGCCGGGAAGTGAAGAACGCTTTACCGAAGAACAGATTCTTTCTGCATTAAAAACTTATGAAGGAATTGATGCAGTTAGGCTAAAGGAACATCTTTTTTATTTCTTGCAAAAAGTGGTGCCTGTAGCTGAAGATTGCGGGCTGAAAATGGCCATCCATCCTGATGACCCGCCATATCCTGTACTGGGATTGCCGAGGATTGTAAGTACAGAGCAGGATGCTGCTGATTTACTCAGTGCTGCACCATCGCCGGCGAATGGATTATGTTTCTGTACCGGTTCTTTTGGTGCAAGGCCTGATAATGACCTTGTAAGAATGCTAAAAAGATTTGGAGATCATATTCATTTTCTTCACCTGAGAAACACAAAAAGAGATACAGAAGGTAATTTCTTTGAAGCTGATCACCTTGCAGGAGATACAGACATGTATGAGATTGTTAGGGAAATCGTATTGATAATGAAACGAAGAAATGTATCTATACCTATGAGACCAGATCACGGACACCAGATGCTTGATGACCTTAAGAAAACAACTTATCCCGGTTATTCGGCAATCGGCAGGTTGAGAGGATTAGCTGAACTGCGGGGTTTGGAGTATGGAATTGCCAGGGCATTAGCTTAACAGCGATATTCATTTATGTTTAACATCATATAGATATCTTCTCTACGGTATCGTACTTCTACAATCGGGTACTAAGTGGATTTACTTAAAATCGTATTTTTTCTGCTTATTTATATGCTAACAGCCAATGTTTTATGCACTTTGCATTGGTTTTTTACTTAATTTATGTATGTAAAAGACCTTATCTACTCAAAGCAAACCACTATCCGTATGGGGAAAATCACCATCCTCCTAGTCGATGACCATAAGCTGATCAGGGATTCATGGTCATTTATTCTTAACAGTGATATCCGATTTCAGGTAATTGGCGAAACAAGCAATGCGGATGAGGCAGTTGAAATTGCACGGGATAAAAAACCGGAGATCGTTCTGATGGACATTAATATGTCTCCTGTAAACGGATTTGAAGCAACAAAACTTGTTCGAAAGTATTCACCAGGTTCTAAGATAATTGGCATATCCATGCATTCTATGCCGGCTTATGCCCGTCGTATGCTCCAAATTGGGGCTATGGGGTATGTTACCAAGAACTCCTCAAAAGATGAACTGCTGGCCGCTATCATAGAAGTGCATAATGGGAAAAAATATATATGTGATGAAGTAAAGAACATCCTTGCCCAGCAAGAATTGGAGGACGAAGGAGGGGCGCCAGATATGAATGTTCTTTCCAGGAGAGAAATAGATATTGTACAACTTATTAAAGAAGGACTATCGTCAAAAGAAATAGCCCTTCGTCTCGATATATCTTTAAAGACCGTAGAAGTACACCGGTATAATATTCTTAAAAAGTTAAGTCTGAAAAATACCGCAGCACTTGTTAACTTTATTAATGCTCATGGACTCTGACCAGTCGATGAG
>Ga0209573_1003345_pt1 | contig 17817 bp, 14 predicted proteins | sample TNRBio252014_DNA_FD_185870 | JGI IMG/M metagenome (GOLD analysis project Ga0209573, IMG submission 185870) | Wastewater treatment Type I Accumulibacter community from EBPR Bioreactor in Madison, WI, USA - TNR Reactor_6/25/2014_ DNA (SPAdes)... | ecosystem: Engineered > Bioreactor > EBPR >...
AGGGTACAACGTTGATTTAACACCTTTCAAAAAAGCTATCGAAGCGATTGGTTCAAATTGTAAGGAAGATGTACTGGTGCTGGTGGAGACAACCGTCCCTCCGGGTACAGCACAAAAAATTGTAAGGCCAATACTGGAAGAGTGTTTAACGAAGCGGGGCTTGCCAACAGATAAATTAAAAGTGGGGCATTCGTATGAAAGAGTGATGCCGGGACCCAAATACATTGATTCGATACAAAATTTCTACCGGGTATTTGCAGGCACTGATGATAAAAGTGCTGAAGCGGTAGAAACTTTCTTACGAACTGTTATTCGGACAGATGAGTATCCGTTGACAAAACTGGGCAATACAAATGCTACGGAGATGGCGAAGGTGCTTGAAAATTCTTTCCGTGCGATGAATATCGCCTTTATGGTGGAATGGAGTCGTTTTGCAGAAGAAGCTGGTGTTGATATTTACGAAGTGGTGAATGCTATTCGGATGCGGCCTACTCATAAGAATATCATGTTACCTGGTTTGGGAGTAGGGGGTTATTGTTTAACAAAAGACCCATTATTGGCAAGCTGGGCAAGGATGAATCTATTTGGCAGTGATGAGAAGCTTGGACAAAGTGAAAAGGGAGTTCACATAAATGATAAAATGCCATTGTATGCTTTTGAATATCTGCAGTCACAATATAATGGCTCACTGGAAGGAAAGAAAGTACTGTTGCTTGGAGTAAGTTACCTGAATGATGTCGGTGATACCCGGTATACACCGGTAGAAGGTTTTTATGACCAGCTGGAAACAGAAGGCTGTGAGATCGCTTTGCATGATCCGCATGTAAAGTATTGGGAGGAAAAAGATATTTGGGTCAATCAGAATATAGAGGAACTATTACAGCAATCTTATGATGTGATAGTAATAACTACCGGGCATAAAGACTACAGGAATAACAGTGCGCTGATTGAAAAGATAAAACAACAGCGTTCTTGTGTAGTTTATGATACTATTGGTATACTGACAAATGAGGAAATAAGATCATTATCCGAAAAACATACGGTAAAAGTAATTGGCCGTGGAGATTTATAAATTTTAAAGAAAACTATTTCATGAGTAAGAATGTATTGTTATTGGGTGGTGCCGGATTTATTGGTTTTAACATCACGAAGTATCTGGCAGAGAACCGTAACTATAAGCTAACTATTGCCGACAACTTTGCAAGAGGTAAACAGGATGATTATTTTACTGAGCTGATAAATAAGTATAACATAAGAATTGTAGCCGGTGATTTTACTGATCCTGCTACATTCAATGAGCTGGATGAAGCCTACGACCAGGTATATATGCTGGCTTCTGTTGTAGGGGTTGATAATGCCAATTCTATTCCGCATGAGATTATCCGCATCAATACAGCTTTGATCTTTAATACATTGGAATGGGTACGTCGTTCTAAAGTTGGGAAAGTATTATTCACATCCACCAGTGAATGTTATGCAGGAACGATTGAGGCATTTGGATATGTAACACCTACACCGGAAGAAGTACCCTTATGTATACAGGATATCGGGCATCCAAGATTTACCTATGCGGTTACAAAAATGCTGGGTGAATCAGGTTTTCTTAACTATGCACGGATACTTGGTTTTGAAACAACGATTGTCCGTTATCATAATGTGTATGGCCCGAGAATGGGTTTCAAACATGTGATTCCTCACCTGGTGGTTCGTTACAGAAAGGGGGAAGAACCATTTAAAGTTTACGGGCATGATCAGACAAGAGCCTTTTGTTATATTACTGATGCGGTAGAAGGAACAGTACTGGCTATGGAACAACCTAATACAAATGGCCAGATATATCATATCGGCACACAAGATGAAATTACAATTGGTGAACTGATACATTATGCAGGAGAGTTGATGGACTTCAAGGGTACTTTTGAAAATGCACCTACTTATCCTGGTTCAGTTTCCCGCCGTTGCCCCGATATCAGCAAAGCAAGGAAGCAATTAGGTTTTGAACCTAAAGTGATGTGGAAGGAAGGTTTAAAAAATACGGTTGAATGGTATAACCAATATCTTGAATCTGGAAAATTAGTTTATGAGTAATGACAAATTTATTCCCTTAAGTGTTCCCAATATAGCCGGAAATGAATGGAAATATGTAAAGGATTGTTTGGATACTGGGTGGATTTCATCTGTTGGTTCTTATGTTACGCAGTTCGAGGAAATGGTGGCCGGTTTTGCCGGTGCCAAATATGGTGTAGCAGCTGTTAATGGAACGGCAGCATTACATATCTCCTTATTGCTTAGTGGCGTTAAGGAGAATGATTATGTTATTTTGCCCAATCTCACTTTTGTAGCTTCAGCCAATTCTATCAAATACCTTGGCGCAGAACCCTTGCTGATTGATGCAGATCCGGACCTATGGCAAATAGATCTTGATTTGCTGGAAGAGTTCCTGGAGAATGAGACAGATGAAAAGAACGGAGATCTTATTTATATCAAAGATGGCCGCAGAATTGGTGCCATCATGCCAGTGCATATTCTTGGTAATATGTGTGACATGGACAGGTTCTTATCTATTGTAAAAAAATACCCGTTGCCAATCGTAGAAGACTCAACGGAGGCATTGGGTACGACCTACAAAGGAAAAAGTGCCGGTACTTTTAGTCCGCTGGCCTGTTTTAGTTTTAATGGTAATAAAATTATTTCTACCGGCGGTGGTGGTGTGATTGTTACTGATGATGAAGCGTTGGCTAAGCATGCCAAACACCTGACCACAACTGCAAAAGCAAGTCCTGATGAATACTATCATGATGAAGTGGGCTATAATTATCGTTTGGTAAATGTTTTGGCAGCTATTGGAGTAGGCCAGATGGAACTGCTTCCTTCATTTATTAAGAGAAAGAAAGAATGTGTAGCTTTTTATAAAAAGGAATTAACTGGTGTGGCTGATATCCGTTTTCAGAAGGAATTACCTGGGGTGGAAACAAATGGCTGGTTATTCACTATTCAGACAGATAAGCAGAAGCAATTATTGGACCACCTAAATGCAAATAAGATATTGAGTCGTCGTTTCTGGATGCCCATGAATAAATTACCGATGTATAAAGATTGTGTCTATATACAGCGAAATGATAATTCAGATTATATTTATACTACTTGCCTGAGTATTCCCAGTTCCACCAGCATTACAAATGAAGAATTGGCCATTGTAGTAAAAGAAATTAAAGAAGCCATAGGGTAGTTATTATGTACAAAATCATTAAGCGTTTTTTTGACATCTTTTTTTCGCTGATTGCAATACTGATATTGCTGCCCATATTTATTCCAATCGTTATTTTATTATTACTAACCGGGGAACATGAAGTTTTCTTCCGGCAGGAGCGGGTTGGGTATAAGAATCGAATTTTCCGTATATGGAAATTCGCCACCATGCTTAAAAACAGTCCTAATATGGGGCATGGAGATGTAACGGTTAGAAAAGATCCCCGCATAACAGTTGTGGGGAGGTTTTTGCGGCAAAGCAAATTCAATGAATTGCCACAGGTCATTAACATAGTAACCGGCGATATGTCCTTTGTTGGTCCAAGACCCCTGATGAAAGTTGGTTTTGACCGCTATTCTGACGAAATGAAATCAAAAGTGTATAATGCACAACCCGGGCTTACCGGTATCGGCTCTATTGTGTTCAGGGATGAGGAATTGATTATTACCCAAAGTAAATTACCGCCACATGAATGTTACAGGGATGTGATTCTTCCCTATAAGGGAGCATTAGAAGTATGGTACCAGCAGCACCAGAATTTTTTCACTGATTTTATGATACTATTCCTGACAGCCTGGTATGTGGTTTTCCCTAAAAGCTCCCTTGTTTACAAAGTTTTTCCTTCTTTGCCGAAAAGAAGTTTCTGAACAGGTTCAATTTCATTGTAATTTCGATTGTAAAGTCAGTTATGTACTATGTTTAAACTGTTTTCAAAATCCAAAAAAAAGGAATCGGCGGAACTGGCAGAGTTTGGTCTTTTGAAAACGGATATGCACTCACACCTTATTCCGGGCATAGATGATGGGGCCCCGGATATTGAAACTTCGCTGAGGCTGATCGGGGGTTTACATTCCCTTGGATACAGAAAGATTATTACTACTCCCCACATTATGTGGGATATGTATAAGAATTCACGGGAGACAATACTGGAAAGACTTGAATGGCTGCGGACCACAGTAAAAGAGGCAGAACTTGACATCGAAATTCATGCCGCGGCTGAATATTTCCTGGATGACCATGTAGCCGCACTGGTAGCAAATAATGAGCCCTTACTTACAGTTAGTGGAAATATGGTATTAGTTGAGTTTTCAATGGCCTATCCTTCTCACAGTCTTAAGGATATTTTATTTGATATGCAGATGCAGGGCTACCAGCCTATTATTGCCCATCCGGAGAGGTATATTTACCTGGATCAGAATAAAGGATTTTATGAGGAACTGAAAGATATTGGCTGCTTGTTTCAGCTTAATATCCTGTCAGTATCAGGCTACTATGGAAAATCAGTTCAGGAACTTGCCCAGTACCTTATGAAGAAGGAGTATTATGACCTGGTTGGCACTGATATGCATCATTTTGGTCATCTTGAAGCACTGAGTACCAAGACAAATATTGCATCGCATTTAAAAAAACTACTTGATACAGGTAAAATCAAGAATGCTGAATTGTAACAGCTATTGCAATCAAACACAAATTTTTACTTGCTTTCTCAAACTTTTTTCCGGGCGGGTTGTATCTATAATACTATGAACGCTTTTACTATAAAGGATCTTGAGAATCTTTCCGGCATCAAAGCCCATACAATCCGTATCTGGGAGCAACGTTATAATTTCTTAAAACCTCAGCGTACCAATACGAATATCCGCTATTACAGCAACGATGAATTGAAAACTGTACTCAACATTGCTTTGCTTAACAAGTACGGGTTTAAAATATCTCATATAGACAGAATGCAGCCACAGGAGATCAGGGCTAAAATTTTATCATTGGGCGATGCAAAGGCTATACAGGAAAGAATAGTTAATGAATTGGTACAGGAGATGGTGGATCTTAATATTGAGAACCTTGAAAAAATACTGACAAGTTATATTGCATCTAAAGGGGTTGAGCGAACAGTTATCCAGATCATTTTTCCATTCCTTGAAAAGATTGGTATTTTATGGCAAACGGGACATATAAATCCTGCGCAGGAGCACCTGGTTACAAATGTCATTCGTCAAAAGCTGGTAGTCGCTATTGAAACCTGTATCACACATTTAAAATCTGAAAAAACAGTATTGCTATTTTTGCCAGAAGGAGAACACCACGAACTTGGATTATTGTTTATGTATTATATGTTTAAGAGCAGAGGCATGCAAACAATATACCTGGGAGCAAATGTGCCTGTAAAAGATGTTGCTTATGTGGTTGATCTTAAAAAGCCAGATATTGTATTCACCCATCTTACAGCCACTTCTTCTAATTTTAATTTTGAAAAATTTCTTACCGCAATCAATTCGCAATTCGGAGGTGTATCTACAGTAGTATCCGGTCAGCTTACACATGGGTATAACAAAAGTGTTCCGGCTACAATTACCTTTAAAAAGTCACTTTCTGAAGTGATGGAGTATTTCACATCGCTATAAGGCTTTTATAAAGCACTGATTTCTATTTGTTTAATTTTTTTATGAAATTATTAAACAAAATATTTGGACGTATGAACTAATTGTGTTTAATTTTGAAGTACATAAAATTAAACATTATTATATGTCAAGCCCTGAATTTAACCAAATGCTTTTGAGCAATGCAGATTTTCTGAAACCATTTGCTGTGAACCTTACAAGAGATACAGAAGCTGCAAATGACCTCTATCAGGAAACGTTGTACAAAGCATTAGCCAACCAGGAAAAGTATAATGCGGGCACTAATATCAAGGCTTGGTTGTTCACCATTATGCGGAATATCTTTATTAACAATTATCGCAGAAAAGCTAAACAAAAAACGATTTTCGATAATACGCCAAATGATTACCTGATCAATCTTAAACAGGCAACGGTTAGTAATGACGCAGAAAGTGATATGCGGATTAAAGAGATTAAGAAAGCTATTCAACAATTACCAGAAATATTTAAAACCCCTTTTTTATTGTACTTTGATGGATATAAGTATAATGAGATAGCGGAGGTGCTCAACGAACCGCTGGGAACTATTAAAAGCAGGATCCATTTTGCACGGAAATTGTTAAAAGAGCAAATCAATCGTTTCTAAAAAATTTTCTGGTGACGGGTAAATCAGTTGTTGTTATTGGTAGTGGGTTTGCAGGTTTGTCCGCAGCTTCATTTATGGCTAAGGAAGGCTGGTCTGTTACTGTTATAGAAAAAAATGAAACTGCGGGAGGAAGGGCAAGACAATTAAAAGAAGAAGGGTTTACGTTTGATATGGGCCCCAGTTTTTACTGGATGCCTGATGTGTTTGAAAAATACTTTGCCCGGTTCGGGAAAAAAGTTTCAGATTATTATTCTCTTGAAAGGCTTGATCCTTCTTACAGGATATATTGGAATGACAGCTATACAGATATACCCGCTGATTTTCAGGAATTAAAAAATATTTTTGAGTCCCTAGAGGCAGGAAGTGCCGAAAAACTTGAAAAGTACCTCAGGGGAGCAGCATACAAATATGAAGTTGGAATAAATAATCTTGTGTACAAACCAAGTCGTTCTTTCACTGAGTTCTTGGACTGGCAAACAATCAGTGGTGTTTTTAAACTGGAAGTATTTACGTCTATCAAAAAGCACATTGAAAAATATTTCAAAAATCCGAAGCTGAGGCAACTGATGGAATTCCCTGTTTTATTTCTGGGAGCATTGCCACAGGATACACCAGCGTTATATAGTCTGATGAATTATGCTGATATTAAAGGAGGCACATGGTATCCCCGTGGCGGTATGTATGCAGTAGTGGAAGGCATGTATCAATTGGCATTAGAGCTGGGTGCCACATTTCATTTTGGAGAAAGTGTGAAAGAAATAGTGGTTGACGGCTCCACTGCGAAGAAAGTGGTAACTGATAAATCCACTTACGAAGCGCATGCTGTTATCAGCGGAGCTGATTATCACTTTACAGAAAAGAATCTATTACCTGTCCGTTATCAAACATACCCGGATAAGTATTGGGAAAAAAGAGTGATGGCGCCTTCTTGTCTGATGTATTATGTTGGTTTAAATAAGAAATTAAAACAACCTGTTCATCATTCTCTTTTCTTTGATGTGCCTTTTGAGCAACATGGTGAGGATATCTATAAAAATCCTAAATGGCCTGCTGAACCTTTATTTTACGTAAGTGTTTCATCTGTTACGGATGATTCTGTTGCACCACCCGGTCATGAAAATATAGTTTTCCTGATTCCTGTAGCTTCTGGTCTTACGAATGATACGGAGGAGTTAAGAGAAAAATATTTTCAGATCATAGCAAGAAGAATGGAAAAACATATCGGGGAATCAATACTGGACTCAGTTGTGTATAAGAAGACTTATTCTGTAAGTGATTTTGTAAGTGATTACAACTCGTTCAGGGGAAATGCATATGGATTGGCAAATACCTTACTGCAAACAGCCATTTTCCGGCCTGCGTGCAGAAGTAATAAGGTTAAAAACTTATTTTATACCGGGCAACTTACAGTTCCCGGTCCGGGAGTCCCTCCTTCATTGATAAGCGGGGAAGTAGTCGCTAAACAAGTTATCAAAGCGTTTAAATAATTGCTTAAATTTAGATATGGTTCAACTGTTTCATACCACAAGCGAAAATTGCAGCAGAATTGTTACAGAGAATTACAGTACATCCTTTGCTTCTGCTATTCGTATGCTTCACAGGGATTTAAGAACACCCATATTTAATATATATGGTTTTGTACGCTTCGCTGATGAAATTGTGGATACATTTCATGAATATGATAAGGCAGATCTTCTTCGGGAGTTTAAGGAAGAAACTTATAATTCGATTAGACGGGGAATAAGTATGAATCCTGTTCTTAATAGTTTCCAGGGAACGGTCAATAAGTATAATATTGATCTTAAGCTGGTGGATGCTTTTTTTCACAGCATGGAAATGGACCTTGATAAAAAATGTTATGATTGTGATGGGTATAAAGAGTATATCTATGGGTCTGCAGAAGTAGTGGGTCTTATGTGTTTGTATGTTTTCTGTGAAGGTGATCCTGATAAATATGCAAAACTGGAATCTTCTGCCCGTGCACTGGGAGCCGCCTTCCAAAAAGTGAATTTTTTACGGGATATAAAAGCTGATTATAATGGCTTATCAAGAGTTTATTTTCCCGGATGCGATTTTGCCAATTTCTCCGAAAAAGATAAAAGACAGATTGAGGATGATATTCAGGCGGATTTTAAAAGTGCCCTTGAAGGGATTAAAAAATTACCCTTTAAAGCAAGATTTGGTGTCTATGTTGCTTACAAGTATTACTTGTCATTATTTAAAAAAATCAAGCGATTAGAACCCGCCCGGGTACTAGAATCGAGAATACGAATTCCTAACTACCTGAAAGCAATGATCGTTTTCAGGGCAGGAATAAAAAATCAATTAAGGCTGATCTGATATGGATCTTACAAAAGTGATATTGGTGGATGAGCAGGATAATCCCATCGGAAGTTGTGAAAAATTAGAAGCCCACCGGAAAGGGTTATTACACAGAGCTTTTAGTGTTTTTATTTTTAACAGCCAAGGGGAGATGTTACTACAGCAGCGGGCTGTTGATAAATACCATAGCGGAGGCTTATGGACAAATGCTTGTTGTAGCCATCCTGCAGAAGGAGAGGAGACGGTGAATGCCGCACACAGAAGATTACAAGAAGAGATGGGGTTTGATACAAGGATTGAAAAAATATTTGATTTTGTGTACAAGGCAAGCTTTGAAAACGGACTTATAGAGTATGAATTCGATCATGTTTTTGCGGGGGAGTATAATGGTAGTATTGAATTTAATAAAGCAGAAGTGATGGACATTTGTTATAAAAACGTCATTGAAATAGAGGAGTTGCTGCACTCACATCCAGAGCACTATACTGCCTGGTTTCATTTAGCTTTCCCCAGGATACAGCATTGGCGAAAGGAATACTTCTTCAGGAAAAGTATTACATAACAGACTAATTTTATAACCGGATGGATACGTTATTATATATTCTAGTATTGGTAGGAACATTTTCGATAATGGAAGGGTTAACCTGGTGTACCCATAAGTTTGTGATGCATGGATTTCTCTGGTACCTCCATAAGGATCACCACCAGGTGGAACCTGGATTTTTTGAAAAAAATGATCTGTTTGCGTTCATATTCGCCATTCCGAGTTTTTTACTGATATATTTTGGGACATACGATCATATCTGGTGGATGCAGTCTATAGGATTTGGTATTATGCTTTATGGGTTTGCCTATTTCATCGTTCATGATGTTATTATACATCAGCGATTCAAATGGTTTACCAAAAGCAATAATACATATGTAAGAGCTATACGATGGGCCCACAAAATGCATCATAAACATTTAGGGAAGGAGGATGGAGAAAGTTTTGGTTTCTTATATGTCCATAGGAAGTATATGGATAAAGTTCGTCGTGATAAGAAGCTGATGGCGGGAAGCAAAAAAGTAGAGTATGCTCCCGAGGCTGAATAATTACATAGCTAACCCCTACCTTTATTTTATCAACACTTACTTCTGCTAAAATCAAGTTCATATGATTATGTTTTTTTGGGTGCAGGCTGTGCAGGCCTGAGTTTGCTGATGCGAATGATTCAGACAAAGAAGTTTGCTGAAAAAAAAATATTGCTGTTGGATAGACAACCCAAAACAAGTAATGACCGTACCTGGTGCTTCTGGGAAACAAAGAATGGTTTTTTTGATGAGATTGTTTTTAAGAAATGGGACATGCTCTCCTTTTTTGGAGATAATTTTTCTTCTGTTATGCCGATTGCTCCGTATCAGTATAAGATGATCAGGGGTATTGATTTTTATAACTATAGTTTTAAGGAAATTTCTCATCATAACAATATTGAAGTTGTTGTTGCTGAAATAGGGGAATGGCGTCGGGAAAAAAGTGGAACAACAATTTTTCTGAATGGGCAGGAGTATTCACTTGGGAATCCTGTCATTTTTAATTCCATCTATAAGCCTGCAGATAATGAAAGCGGTAGTATCCAGTTGTTGCAGCACTTTAAGGGCTGGGTAATTGAATCTGACAAACCAGTTTTTGAACCCCAAAAGGCAACAATGATGGATTTCCGGATGCATCAGGACTATGGTACTACATTCGTTTATGTTCTTCCTTTCAATGACAGAACTGCATTGGTTGAGTATACTTTGTTTACAAAGGAATTATTACCTGCTAATAAGTACGATGAGGAAATAAGGAGTTACATAGAAACATTTCTTGATATTGGTAACTATAGAATAAAGGAAGAAGAATTTGGCGTAATCCCCATGACAAATAGAAAGTTTTCATTTGGTGGCGAAGCATGGAATATTGGCACTGCCGGAGGGCAGACAAAAGCGTCCAGTGGATACACTTTTCAGTTTATTCAAAAACAATCTCAGCAAATAGTGGACTGCCTGTTGAAAGGAAAATCTTTGGATACAATTTCCCGGACCCCGGCCAGGTTTAGATTCTATGATAATACCCTGCTTGATATTTTATACCACGATACAATTTCCGGGAAGAGCATATTTACCCGGCTGTTTAAAAAAAATAGACCTCAGCAGGTGCTGAGGTTCCTGGATAATGAAAGCTCTTTTATCGGGGAGTTGAAAATTATTTCTTCATTGCCTGCCTGGCCGTTTTTAAAAGCGGCACTAAGGCAGCTATGACTACTGATCCGGATCCATCTGCATGAATTCCCGTTTTACAGCTTTTAGCATGCTGAATAACTGGGCTACCTGGATCAGCAACAACACAGCCAATGCCAGCATCACATACCAGGGAAGTGTGATTGTTTTTACCCCCTGTATTTTTTGGAATTTTTCAATATGCCACCCGGAAAGAGCTGAGCCAAAAGCCATGCCTACCAAAAGAAAAGATATTAATGAATAGACCACTTTCATGAACATGATCCTCATAGTGGAATAGCCTACTTTGAAATTCTCCAAAATAGCTGCCGGAATAATCAGCACCAAAGCGATCCAGCTCCAGTTTTTGCTGAACCATTCATTATCCAGTGTGAGGTTCAATCCAAGTACTAATACAATTGATAACAATCCCCAGGGAAATATCAGGAAAGTAGATGGTTTGCGGGATGAGGTTGTCATACCAAATAATTTGTTGTAACGGAAGATAGAAATTTTTCTCTTAATATAAGCATAGTGATAAGTCCTTTTGGTTTCTGAAAACTTATTAATGCTATTTTATTAGTGAAATGGCGAGGAATGGATCAATAACATATTCCGGATCAATTAATAGCAAAAATCCGCCGTACGGCGGATTTTTTTGTAATCACAGGGGCTTACTACTATTATTGGATAGTGTAAGTGTAGGTTCTTCCATTTGTTTTTGGATTGCTGTTATCCGATGTTGAAAAATATAATCGGGTTGACGAGCCATCACTCCAGTGGCTGAAACGGCCCCTGCCAATATTCCTGATATCATTGTGAGAGGAATGCGGAGGTAATAACTCTATTCCGTTTTCAAAGATTCTCAGAACAGATCTTGTTGGATTTGAGTTATTGTCTGGCAGAGTTCCAAAGTCCTGAACTATATAATAAGAGAAGCCCGACTCTAAGCCTGCCTGGGAAACATTTATTAAGCTAGTTGGTAGAGGCGCCGTTGCGGCTTTCACTATTACATTTACCTGGTCGTATGCCGTTTTCCCCAGATTGTCTTTTACTGTCAGTCTGAAGACATAAGTACCCGCTATCAGATTACTTGCAGACAATTTGGTTGTAGAAGCCCCTGATAGAATTGGCGTATTTGGCCCGCTCCTTCGTGTCCAGGTATAGGAAGCTATCGTACCGTCAGGATCCGTTCCACTTCCTGTTAATGTAATACTATTAACAGGTAAGGTAATAGTCCTGTCTGGCCCTGCATTAGCTACAGGAGCCTGGTTAGTAGTTGTTGAACCCGATACAACTACATTTACTTCATCGTACGCAGTGAGGCCTCCATTATCAGTTACTGTCAATCTGAAGACATAAGTGCCTGCAATAAGACTACCTGCTGACAGTGTATTGGTGGTTATGCCTGAAATTACCGGAGTATTGGGTCCGCTCCGAAAAGCCCATGCATAAGAACTTATAGTGCCATCAGGGTCTGTTCCATTTCCTGTTATTGAAACACTATTGACCGGTAAAGTAATATTTTTATCGGCCCCGGCATTTGCTACCGGTGATTGGTTTGAAGGTGAGGAGGTTATAGAATAAGTGTACGTTCTGCCGTTTGTTTTTGGATTGCTGTTATCTGAAGCTGAGAAATACAATAGCACAGTAGAACCATCACTCCAATGGCTAAAACGGCCATTGCCAAGATTCCTGATATCGCTATGACTTGAATGAGGAGGCAGTAATTCCACACCATTCTCGAAGATCCTGAGAACAGATCTAGTTGGATTTAAGTTATCATCTGGTAATGTTCCAAAATTCTGGACTACATAGTAAGAGTAACCAGCTTCCGGTACTACCTGCGAAATATTTATCGCATTGGTAGGAGGCAGCGTTGTGGTAGTTGCTACAACTACATTTACTTCATCGTATGCAGTAAGTCCTCCATTATCCGTTACTGTCAGCCTGAAGACATATGTACCTGTAAGAAGACCGCTTGCTGATAAGGTATTTGTATTAGATCCGGAAAGTACAGGGGTATTTGGTCCGGTTCTGAATGTCCACACATAAGAAGTAATAGTACCATCAGGATCTGACCCGCTTCCTGTTATTACAACGCTATTGACTGGTAAATTAATGTTCTTGTCCGTTCCGGCATTTGCAACAGGAGCCTGGTTAGCGGGAGCACTACTGCCACCACCTGATTCAAATGCTCCTATATCGGGTGCGGTGCTGCTATATGGAATACCAACATTAATACCTGCATTTATTAAATCTGAGCCCGGTGCTAATTTCAGAAAGTTAAGAATGGGTAAACTACCATCTTGCTGGCGGGGGCCGTCTGCACCAACAGATGAAAGGCTAAGGAAATCAGCATTTGTTACAGTTACTGCGCCATTCCATGTATTATTCGAAACATTAGGGCCATTTTGTATTTCAGTTCCCCATATACCATTTCCATAGTTAATATTATTTTTAAATCGTTGATTTATTGAAGTATTTGCACCAAAGAAGAAGCCATTACTTTTATTGTCGTACGCAGTACAGTTATACATTTCAATCAAACAGGCAGAATTTGATTGTGCATTCTGATCAAATCCGTTTAGCCTGTTTTGGAAACCAAGACAGTTGTATAGTTTTCTATACACGGTGGAAGAACTACTCTGATCGGATGAGTTGGGGCCCAGTTTGAAGCCCTGGCCATCACCAGCCGTATTGAAGGTGCCTGGAACATAGCCGTTCCAGAAAGACCAGCAATTTTTTAAGGTGGCAACTGTGTTCGTGCCAAAGAAATCAAATCCGTCATCACTACACCACCAGGCTCTGCACCCGTCAAATGTATTATTGGTTGAAGGATCGCCACCTGTAATATTAAAGCCATTAGCACCGCCCCAGCCACTATAGGGATCGCCCAGATGATGGGCATCACAATTTTTTACAAGGTTATTGTCAGATCCCCCCTGGAAATACATTCCATAGCCTTCCACATGGTCAATCTCTATCTCTTCAATGACGGAATTGTCTACATTGAACAATATGACTCCTGCAGGAGAATTAATATTTGCAGGGTTTTGTTTTATCCCAGTAATTCTGATTCCTTTGATCTGCAAGTATGAACAATTCTCAATTTTCAATCCGACTGGTCCATCACCTGGTGAACCAGGTATCAATTGTTCATCCATATTGAAGACAGGTTTTTCATCCAGGTAATTATATATATAAATATTATTGGAGGGAGTGCCATTTAAATTACTCAGATAAATCCTGTTCACCTGTGTTGTTGGTTTGGTGATGCGGTATGTGCCGCCTCTTACATAGGCATTATCACCTGCTGTCAATATAGATGATAGTTTATCGAGTGTTTTAAAGGGTAAAGCCAAGGTGCCGGGGTTATTATCATTTCCCGTTGGAGAAACATAGTAAGTATTTTTTGTTCCCGCAGCCACTCTTTCAGACTGACCATTGGTCGCAGAGTCAGTTGTTGTAAAAAGGGCATCAAATTTTTGATCAATTTCTTTCCTGCAGGAAAATATTAATACGGTTGTAGTAATAAAGGAAATTGCTGTAAACAATTTTTTCCTGCTACCGGACGAAGAGCCAGAAAAGAAGCTGAAATTAATTAGGTTTTTCATTTTTCAACAATTTAAAGGTTACTGTAATAGATGGTAAGCAGCAGGTTATTGGCCAGGCAGTTATGCTATAGCACAGGTATTGAAAACTATGCTCTGTCACTCAGTTTAAAGTTGAGTAAAGAGTGAATAGTTGTTGATTCCGGTAAAAATTCAGAAAATAGAAATAGGAAAAGGTTGGTTCTCTTTAAGCAGAAGAGTCAATTGTGTAAATTATATTTTCATTTTAAGCCTTTATGGATCTAAATAATATTTTATTTGAAAATATCATCTTGATTTGCATGGATGAGCGAATAGCCAAAATCAATGCCAAACTTTTTTCTTCAGGCGGTTGTTTTTATATTTTATTTAAGTTAGTTGGCTCCTGCATTTTTCAAATTGGTGAGAATCTATTGTTTATAATACAAAACATGATCCTGATTAATTTTAACTGATAGTTGAAGTAAATACTATACAAATCGAGTGGACTAATGAGGCTTGTGGAGTGTAGTGAAATGACTACAATAAGGTTATGTTAATACCTTTAATTGGCCGAACTATTTTCTTTTTTTGGAAGGGTATAATAACAATTATTAAGAAAGACAATAGAAAGCTGCCAGCATCAAATAATTGAATATATCTGCTTTGGTATTATTTATATCCTTCTATCTGTAAATGCCATTTTATTTACATACCGGTGCAATAAATATGAGAGAATTCAGGCCAGCTTACTCCTGGAAATAACAGGAGGGGTTTCCTTTTTATACACATAAAAAAAACCCTTGATTTTTTTTCAAGGGGCTTTGCTGGCAACAGTTGTAGAAGTAGCCTCGACAGGGCTAAATAATTTATTGAGAATCAAGGTTATTAAGAAAACCGTAAACGAATCCGTAAACTGGTAATATTTCTCTTGTCTTATGTGTCAAATACTCTAACATAAAGGTAGTTCTTATTTTGATTCAGTATGACATGTGTTCGCGATTCTTCTTTAGAATTTTTAGTAGGAGGCGAATTTTATACTGAGGAGGAAAAGAAATGAGGTGATGTTAAGAAAACTACACAATAATCCTATCCTCGTAATTATAGATGCTCATGAAAATATACAAATCAATTACTGTCCTAAAAAAATAACCTGGGTTCTCTTATATCAATAATGTTTTGCTGTTTCCAAATCATGGAATGTTCCTTTATATGATCCCATATAATGAAGTTTATTAAGGCAGGTCGGAAGTTTTTTTGGGACCTGGTATTAGTCATCATAAATCCTAAATAGGTCTCAAGAAAGAAGATTGCAAAAAGTATGTAAGGAAATAATAAAATGGATTTGTTTAAACGAAGATCAGGTGTTTGACCTGTATAACTTTTTTCAGTTCATACCTATTCTCTTTTAGAAAGCGCTTTATGCAGTATCTGAATAAGCGTGAGCAGTATATTATTTACAGGTTCAAGCAATAAGGGTTGAATGTGATCTATAGCCTTTTCGCCATGTGTGTCGTTGCAACGAACCTGGTAAACGAAGGTTGCAATGGCAATTGCTTTTTCCGTTTGATCGGCTGATCGTAATCCATCCAATAACGCTGCATCGTGCGCCAGTTGGGGGACGCCCTGTGGTGACAAAGTGATATTAAAAACTTTGTTTTCCATAATCCCAATAAGATGCTGAATATCCAGGTCATTCCCGTTATCATGCAATCCTTGGAGCATATTGGCTGCCCCCAGATAGTGAACCATGTTAGTCGTGGCTTCCTTTTTATTACCTCCCCGGGAAGGAATGAATCCACTTAAAAACAAGTCCGCTGAAGCATCGCTATATAGCCGGTTTTGGACTGAATATAATATCTTGAACCTAGCAAAATGATCGGCCGGCTGGTCACCGGTTATGGTAACCAGGTGGGCCATCCAATTGTTGTAATACTCTGTTGTTTCAGCACTTAACATAAGCTTATGATTGAAGCTGAAATGAATATAAGATTTATTTTCCGCCGTAGCTGTATTTTATGAAGGACTTATGGAGGGGTATGAATATTTATACTCCTCCACAAGTGTTAAATTTAGTATATTTGTGGAGGGATATAAAAATAGATAAAATATGGAAACGATCATTGGCCGGGAGGAAGAGAAAAAAATACTTACCGCTGCTCTGCAATCCAGGGATGCTGAATTGATTGCTGTATACGGAAGAAGACGAATCGGTAAAACTTTCCTGATCCGCAACCATTATCATAAATATATTGTGTTTGAGTTAACCGGGATCCATGAAGCGAGTATGAAGGACCAGTTACGTAATTTTAGCCTGGCTCTCCAGGAATCGATGGGTATACCCGTAGCCCCGGCACCGCCTGATAACTGGATCGAAGCATTCCGCCAATTAAGTGATCACCTCAAGGCAAAAGAAGGAAAAGAACCAATCGTGGTTCTCTTTGATGAACTGCCCTGGCTGTGTACTCCGAAATCAGGATTTCTGCAGGCCTTTGGACATTGGTTGAATACCTGGGCCTCCAGAAATCGGTTCGTTAAAGTAGTTATCTGCGGATCTGCAGCATCGTGGATCATCCGGAATATTATCAACGACCGCGGCGGGCTGCATAACCGGGTCACCCAGCGTATCAGGCTGCTGCCATTCACTCTTGCCGAAACTGAGAGATTCCTTCTCCACCATGGTGTAAAGTTAGACCGGTACCAGGTGCTGCAAATCTATATGGCGATGGGAGGAATTCCGCAGTATCTAAAGCAAGTGCAAAAGGGTGAAAGCGCCTCACAGATCATTGATAAACTCTGTTTCACCAAAAACGGAATGCTTAAAACTGAATTCGATGATCTTTACCAATCGCTGTTCGCACATGCGGAAAATCATGAGAAGGTAGTCAGGACCCTATCTAAAAAAGCAAAAGGCATGACGAGGGCAGAGATCATCGAAGCCTGCGGTTTTACCACTGGTGGATGGACCACCGAGCTCTTTGATGAACTGGAGCAATCCGGATTTATTACGCAGTACATACCATTTGACCGAACCGTCCGGGATGCTATCTATAAAATATCCGACGAGTACAGTTTGTTCTACCTGAAATTTATTGAAGGAGCCCGGGCTACTGGCGCGGGCACCTGGCTCCGCCTTTCTCAAACACAATCCTATACCAGTTGGGCTGGTTTCGCTTTTGAAGCCGTGTGCCAGAAACATGTGGATGCCATAAAGCAGGCCCTGGGAATTGCTGGCGTTTATACAGAAGCATCAGGCTGGCGTCACGTTCCAAAAAAAGGTGACAAAGGAGCCCAAGTGGATCTGCTACTGGACCGTGCTGATCACTGCATAAACCTATGCGAAATGAAATTTTCAGGTAGTGAATTCACCATTGACAAGAAATATGCAGATGAATTAGACAATAAGATAAA
>Ga0209573_1003346_pt1 | contig 17816 bp, 18 predicted proteins | sample TNRBio252014_DNA_FD_185870 | JGI IMG/M metagenome (GOLD analysis project Ga0209573, IMG submission 185870) | Wastewater treatment Type I Accumulibacter community from EBPR Bioreactor in Madison, WI, USA - TNR Reactor_6/25/2014_ DNA (SPAdes)... | ecosystem: Engineered > Bioreactor > EBPR >...
AGGGACACCTGCGGCGCAAGCCGCGCATGGAGAGCCGGATGCTTGGAAACTCGCACGTCCGGTTCGGCGAGAGGGATGGGGAAACTTGCCTCGGTGACGGGGTAAAGCGCCTTGTCCCTACTCCACCAGCCGCCATGGGTTTCGGTCAGAGCGTCATAGACGAGATGCTCGATCGCCTGCTCAACACTCATCGACCGGGGTTCGGCGCTGGACTGGCCCCAGACAATCGCGACGATGGCGATGGTTTCTTCGGGCAGGGGCATATCTGCACCGGACGCATCTCGCGCCTCGATGCTCTCGATCTGGCCGCTGTCGCCACAACCGTCGAAGGTCACGGTGACGGTTGCGATCCCGGCGCCGGCAAGGGCGGCAAAGACCGCTGCCTTGTTGGAGGGTCTCAAGTTCGCGCGCGTCGCATTCTCTTCTGCGATCTGCGCAATGATGTCGGCCATCGTGACGGGAAGGACGACCAGCGGATTGGCCGGGGTTTCGGGATTGGTCGGTTGATTGGTCATGAGTGTTCTCCAGAACAAAGAGCCCGGCGCGAGAAAAGCTCGGCCGGGCAGGGAGGTGGGTTGGACAAGGGGTTGTTGTTCAACAGGGATGGCGTTTGCGGCCGAGTGTTCAAGACACCGAATTGCGCGTTGCTCACGCCGCGTTGGAAAGGTTCCGATGCATGATCGACCGGACCCGATCGCCAAGGGCGGGTAGATCATCGAGCATTCGCAGGGGCACGAAATTGTTGGCGCCGCCGGAGTAATCCCGCCGTCCCTTGCAGGACCGGATCATGATGCCGCTGTCCCAGCCTGTCGCCGGCTGGCAGACCTGAATGTAGATTGCATCGTGATGCAGGGTGATCTCGCCCGAGACGGCGATGCCGCCAGCATTGGATCGGAGATCATAGGAACCGGGCGGGAGCCTCAGTTCCACAGCCAGCGCTTTCAACGTTGCGCGGGCATGACGATGGAAGAGCTGCTTCTGATGAGCGTCATAGGATGCGGAACGATACCAGTCGAATTTGGCGACCATTGGTGTTCTCCAAAACGGGAAAGCCCGGCGCGAGAGAGGCTCGGCCGGGCAGGGAAGGGGATTGGGTAGGGGTTATTCGGCGGCGACGGCGTGTCCGGCCGATTGCGCCAGCGCCTCGGTCAGGAAGGCCGGGAGTTCGACGCCCCCAGCGTCTTCCTCGTCAGCATCGGCCGCCGGATCGGTCCCCACCTGTGGCAGCGTCTCGGCAAAAGGAGCCGGCTTGGCGGACGCCGTATCCTGTACCGCCTTCAGCGGATCGGGCAGCCAGTTCGATCCCGCCATCAGCCGTTCGGCTTCAACCGCCATGTCGGCCTTCTTCAGATAATCGATCATCTGGGCATGGGCGTCACCCTTGACCTCACGGATGATCGACAGGATCTGCGCCTTGGTGACCTTGGAAAAGAAGCTCTTCGCCTCAGGCTTCCAGTGCCGGGTCATGTCGAGGCCGACATGGGCTGCAATATGTCCGGCATGACAGAGTTCCCTCGTCCGGCGGATGTGCGGCATCTCTACCGCATTGACGCTTTGCGCAACGCAGAAGGCAAAGAGACCGGCCAAGCTGTCGGGATCGAAGTCGACCAGCGCGGCCCAGAGATCGCCAGGATTGGTTGGCAGCATGCCCTGCCAGCGGGCTTGGCGCTGATCCATCCGCGCCGCCAGATCGGTGTCGCCGATCTCGGGGGCTTGTGAGGCAAGGCTGGCGCTGCGGACCTCAACCTCGAGGCAGGTGTCGCTGCCTGCGAAGCGGTAGAACGTCTTCAGGACGAGCGCATGGGTCATCGCCAGCAATGCAGTGTCGGGGCTTTCGGCAACGGCTTCCCGCAGAGCCAGGGTGCGATGCGCCGTCAGCTCGGCGACGAGACGATCCGAGAGGCGGGACGCGGTTTCCAGTTCTTCCGGTTCGTCGATGTTTGCGCTGGTCGCAGCATCAGCCGCACCAGCATCGTGACCTATTGTCGATCCCTGCTGCGCCTCGGTGCCTGCCGACGCCGCGCGCAAGGCCGGGCGCTCCTCGGCCCGCACGAAGCCACGCTCGATCCGGAGACGGCCGTCATGCTCGATGCTGACGAAGACGCCAGCATGGCCGATCTCGGATGAATTGTAGAGGGCAGGGCGCTCGTCGATTTCCGCCATCACCGCCTCAAGTTCGCCCATGCGCTGGTCAATCTCCTCGGGCAGTTCCTCGGCATCCTCATAGTCTTCGGAGAGGGCGGAATATTCGGCAAGCGCCGTATCATAGCGCTCCTGCTCATCTGCCGTAACAGGCGCAGGCACTGACGACAGCCGGGTCAATCCGTTGAGATGGCCATAGGGGAACTGGATGGCCGTCTCGACCCATTTCCAGCCCTCGGCAGCGATAGCCTTGGATTCCGAAGCCAACATCTCGGTCGCAAGACGATCAAGCAGGGCGACATCCTGATACCAGCCGCCACCATCTTCGGAGAAGAGATCACGCAAGGTTATGCCGCCGGCAGCCTCATAGGCCTCCGATCCGACAAACAACACCCGGCGGTCGTTACCCTTGACCGCGCCTTCGGTGATCAGGCGACGGATATGATAGGGCTCGGAATTGTATCCCTGCCTGATCTGCTCGTAGACCAGTTCCTGACGCGCATGGTCACCGGTCACGCAGAACGCCATGAGCTGATCGAGCGTGAGCTTCTCTGATTCATACACCTCGAGCAGCTTCAGACTGGCCGCCGCCAGCTTCAGGCGCTGGCGCACGACCTGGGGTGACACAAAGAACCGTGCCGCGATCTCCTCTATGGAAAGGTTCTCGGTTTCAGCCAGAGCCTTGAAGGCACGGAACTGGTCGAGGGGATGCAGGGCTTCCCGCATCACGTTCTCGGCAAGGGAATCCTCGGTCTCGATACTGTTGTCCCGAATGATGCAGGGGATGAGCGCATCTTCCGCAAGCCGCCCCTCCGCCACCAGCTGCTTCAGCGCTGCGAGACGCCGGCCACCTGCGGTCACGGCATAGGTGGCCGTAAGCTCTCGGTTCTCATCCAGAACGGCATGCACGGTCAGGGACTGCAACAGTCCACGCCGGGCAATGTCCTCGGCCAGGTCTTCAACGCTGACGCCTGGCTTGATCCGGCGCACGTTGTTCTTCGATGCCACCAGCGCATTGAGTGCGATCTCGGTGGCGGGGGTAAGAGCAATCTCCGTCATATCCGTTTCTCCACGACGGTCGGGCAGAGCCTCTCTCTCCCACTACTCCCGTCAAAACTTCGGAACGGACCTCTCCCTCTTCTCCCATCACACCAACGGCAGGGGTTGCAAAACAGATATTACAATATATTGTATTTTATAATGTCGGCCTCCCCCACCATCCCTGTCCTCCTGTCGCTGCTTCTGGCCCTCCCATGGGCATCTGCAGCACTGGCCACAGACGACCCCGCCAATCCCAGGGCATGGCGGCCAATGGTCGTCATCGACCTCAGGCTGCCGGGTCCGGCGTCATCGGTCTATACGCAGCTCTGGGCCGATCTCATCACGAAAAACAACGAATTTTCTGCAAAATCAGGCTCGCGTCGCCTCGTCGGTAATGCCCCGATCCGCGAGGCCCATGTCGTCGTGCGTAATACGACAACGGTCGCAACGCTCTCGATCCTCTCCGCCCCCTCGCTCTGCCAGCCGCACAATGGATCGCAGGTGGTCCAGACCTGCCCCTTGCGCGTCGTTGTTCATCGTAATGGAATCTCGACCATCCGTGAGGCAACAGGCTGTTTCGCAGTTTTCAACCCAACAGATGGCACCGGCAACTTCGCCTCCTACGATATCGAGACACGCACCATCCGCATCGGCACGCTCCTCCGGCACGACGCCGTCGAGGGCTGCTCCAAGAACATTCCCGTTTCCGAGGCCCGCTGAATGATCCGCCTTCTGATCGCAGCCCTTGTTCTCATGCTCAGCGGAGCGGCTGGCGCTGTCCATGCGCAATCCGAGGGCGCGTGGAAGAGCATGACCCCTGTCGATCTCCGCGAGCCCTCAACGACAGACCCGCTTCAAACTCAGGTCTGGCCGGACGTCATTCGGGAAGTGAACGACTACACCTCCCGCGAGTTCAAGCGGCCGCTGAACGGCAAGAACGGCTGGATCAAGGCTCTTTCCGCGTTCTTCCGGCAAGGCGAAAAGACCTACATCGTCAGCACGGCGCTCTACCGGAAATGCGATAGCGGCGCGAACAACGCGGGTTCAGGGATTGAACCTTCGATGTGCCCGCTCCGCATTGCCCTCATTGAGAAGGGCGCGGCCAAAATCATCCACTCCGGCACCGGCTGCTACATCGACCCGCCTGACCGCAACATGCCCGCAAGCAACCAGCATGACGGGATCCAGGTCAGGCTCGATCCCGCAACCGGCCAAATCCAGATTCGCGCCCTCATCGGCGGCGCATGGGTAGCCGAGTGCTCCCGGACTATCTCCCTCCGCTGATCGACCGGGTTCAACATGCGCTCCTTCCTTACGGCGTCACTTGGCGCATTCCTCCTGCTGGTTGGCTTCAATCTCCCCGCAAAGGCCCAGCGCCAGCAATATTGCGAGAGAACGAACTACTCCGCGCAACAAATCACGGACGCGGTGAACGCATCAGTCCTGCGCGATGACCTCAAATCGACCTCCTGCACCCTAGGTGGTCTCGGTCGGTTTGAATCCGGCGGCAACAAGGGTCTCTACAATGGGAGCTGTTGCACCGGCATCTTTCAGCTCAACAATGCCAATACCTTTCAGTATGCAGGCGTTGATCGTGAAGGATACGGCTGTCTGTCCCTACAAGAGCAGGTCGATGCCTGGGCGCGTCTCACCAACGACGGTTACAACACACCCGCTGTTCGCCGCCTGATGGAGATGGGTACGTTCGATGGCCAGCGTGTCGATGCCGGGTTTATCGCGGCCTGCATCCAGCTCGGTCCAGGCAACTGCCAGCGCATGGTTAACTCCGGCCGCTGTTCCGGCTTTGCCGATTCCAATGGCACCACGATCTGTGACATGGCGCGATCCGCACGCTCCATGGCCGACCCCAACTGCCGGGAGGGCAACAACACGCAAGTCTGCGACATGGGGCCGGGAGATTTTCCGACAACGCCCGTAGCTGCCAATCCGCCCGCACCAAGTCCGACCGATATCATCGTCGGGCCGGGGCAGATTTGACGGCTTTGCGCCCCCATGGCGGTCATTCCCCGAGGCGGTGAGGAATTCCGAAACCGGACAAAAATTCCGTGTTCTAGAGGGATGCTGCGGTTCAATGCGCCTATTCCATTGCTATCGAACCGGCTTCGCGACGAGTAGCGATTGAGTGCTTCTGACAATTATCTGACATGGAATGATCAACATTCGCTTGTCTGCAGCCCACGATACTTTTTTAGCAACGCGAGGCAGGATGTATCGTCGAGGTGTCAATCTGGTTGACCAGTTGACGGCAGAATTATCTACCATTAGTAAGTGATTAGTCACTTACTAATGGATTCCCATGCGCAAGACGGCAGCAATTCGGAAAGCGGAAATTGTATCGGTCGTGCTGATGCTCGCAGACCGGATTGGACCCGACCGCGTCACCACCAATTCTGTAGCCAACACGATCGGGATCACCCAAGGTGCCCTGTTTCGCCATTTTCCGAGCAAGTCGGCGCTATGGATGGCAGTAGCTGAACATATCTCATCTCAACTTGGCGACGCATGGGTGAATGCCGCTTCGTCATGTGACGACCCCAGAGACCGCCTTTCGGCATTGATAATTGCTCAATTAGTGCAGATCTCGACGATGCCAGCGCTGCCGATGTTGCTTTTTTCGCGTGAACTAAACGTCGAAAACGCCGAACTGCGTGCAGTGTTTCAGGAAAGGCTCGCGACATTTAGTGAGATGCTACAGCATGAAATCAAGTCAGCCCAAGAAGCGGGAGTGTTCCGGCAGGATGTCCGTGCCGCTGACTTTACGATCCTACTCACGTCGCTTGTTCAAGGCTTGGCGATCCGATGGTCGCTTGGTGCGCGCAATTTTCCACTTCAAGCGGAGGGCGAGCGCCTGTTGGGCGTCTATCTGGATTTGCTGAATGAGAAGGGGTCCAAGACATGCGCCGCGCATTGATTTTCGGGCTGATCCTCGCTGCTTTGGCCGCAGTAGGTATCTTCTATCTGCGCGAAAGTCCCGTGACGGTGCAGGTGGCGACAGTTGAACGGCAGGTTCCCCTGCGGATCTACGGTCTTGGGACAGTGGAAGCGCGTATTTTAAGCAAGATCGGTTTCGAGTCTGGCGGTTCGCTGATCTCGCTTGCTGCTGATGCCGGGGACCGCATTATGCGCGGAAAGGAAATTGCGGTGCTCAATGCCGCCGTCCAACAGGCCCGCGTGGAGCGGGCCCGTGCGGCGCTGGCCGCCAATAGCGCGGCACTGGCCAAGGCAGAGGCATTGCACGTGCGGATTCGCGCAGTCCTGACGCAAATTCAGGCAACCAATCGGCGGCAGCAGGAGTTAGTGCGGCAAAATGTTACTTCAGCGCAACGCGCCGAAGAGGCACAGCGCGACGAAAATGTCGCCCGTGCCGATCTGGCGGTTGCAGAAGCTGAGGTGAAGGTCGTCCAATCGCAACGCGTGGATGTCGAGGCAGCGCTCAGGCAGGAAGAAGCGATTCTTGGTCAATTCCGGCTGGTGGCGCCCTATGATGCGACCATCATTGCCCGGCATGCCGAAGCAGGCGCTGTTGTCAAAGCAGGCGATCCGATTTTTACCCTGATCGATCCCCTCAGCATCTGGGTCCAGATCTACGTCGACGAAGAGCGTGCAGGTCGGCTCGCCCTTAATCAGCCGGCGACGATCCGGCTTCGGTCGCAACCACAGGAAGAGTTCAAGGGCAAGATTGCAAGGATCGGACTTGAGAGCGATCGCGTCAATGAAGAGCGTCGCATCTGGATTTCTTGCGAGGATTGCCCGCAGCAACTTTACCTCGGTGAACAGGCCGATGCCCGCATACTGACGGCTGTGCGCGAGAGCGCCCTCATGGTTCCCGAAGTCGCAGTCTCCGGTTTTGATGGCCGCCGCGGGCGTGTGTGGCTGGTTCGAGAGGGACGGTTGCACGAAACCGAGCTGACTTTTGGCGCGCGCGATGACCGGGGGCGTGTGGAAATCACGGGCGGCTTGCCGGAGGGTGCGCTGGTTGTGAGTGCGCTTGCGCCGGGGCTGCGCGCCGGCCGCAGGGCGCATGCCGAGACACGCCCATGAACCTCGCGCTCAAGGATATCCGCCACGGGCTCTTCCGCTTCGTGCTTACCTGTTTTGGTCTCGGCCTGTTGATGACGGTCGTGCTGGCAATGATTGGTATCTACAACGGTCTGGTGGCAGACGCGCTGGCCATCGTGAAGCTGCCCAAGGCTGACCTGTGGGTCGTGGAGGCCCGCACGAAGGGCCCTTTTGCGGAAGCATCGAAAATTCCAGCTGCGACGCGAGATGCTGTTCGCCGTATGCCCGGCGTGGCTGAAGCGGGAGCTATCACCTTCCAGACGATCGAGACCAGCCACTCGGGACGCAATCTGCGGCTGTATGTCATCGGCTTTGAGCTTGGGCGTCCAGGCGGGCCAGCGCGCATCGTTGCCGGACGCGGGATCAGTGCGAGCCATTTCGAATTGGTCGTTGACCGCAAATCCGGCCTACAGGTCGGCGATGTTGTTCGTCTGGGGCGGAATAACTTTTCCGTGGTCGGTTTGGTCGAGGACGCCATGAACTCGGGCGGCGATCCTGCCGTCTTTGTCACCCTTGCCGATGCGCTCGAATTGCAAACAACACTTGATCCGGCAGCGGCGCGCATTCAGACTGCGCGCGGTTCTCAACCCTCCTACAATCCGACCGTTGCTGCCATCGTCGCTCGCGTCGCGCCCGGTGCCGACATTGATCTTCTGACGGCGACGGTGCGCCAATGGAAGCATCTTGGCGCCTTGACCCAGGCCGAACAGGAAAGCCTTCTGCTCATCTCGGTTGTTGATCGGGCACGCCGGCAGATCGGCTTATTCCTTGGCATTCTGCTCGCCGTCAGCGCCGTTGTGATCGCGCTCATCATCTATACGATGACCATGGAAAAACTGAAGCAGATCGCGACCCTCAAGCTGATTGGCGCACCGGATCGAACCATCATTGGGCTTATCGTGCAGCAGGCACTCATCCTCGGGGCATCCGGCTGGGGGATCGGGCTAATGCTGATCCTGCTGGTCAAAGACGCCTTCCCGCGCCGGGTCGTCCTTGAGCCCTTCAACGTGATGGTGCTCGCCGGGATCATCACCGCCGTCTGCCTGCTGGCCTCCGGGCTTGGCGTGCGCGCGGCGATGAAGGTGGATCCGGCCACCGCGCTCGGGAGCTGACATGGCGCTCGGTGATATCCTGGTCGATGTTCAGGCCGTCGCCAAGCATTTCGGCGAGGGAGAAACGCGCGTTGACGCGCTCCGTTCGGTCGATCTTCAGGTGCGCGCCGGCGAAGTCATCGCTCTGCTCGGCCCATCAGGGTCTGGCAAAACAACCTTGCTCAATATCATCGGCTGCATTCTCGAGCCATCCGCCGGGCGGGTGTCACTCGATGGCGATGTGGTTTTCGACAAGACCTGGTTGCGCACCGATCTGCGACGCCTCAGGCTCGATAAGATCGGTTTCATCTTCCAGTCGCACAACCTCCTGCCTTTTCTGACGGCGATAGAAAACGTGTCGCTGGTGCTTGATCTGGCTGGGTGGCCGCAAAGCGAAGCGCTGAAGCGTGCGAAGGACCTCCTCGACTATCTTGAGGTTGGCCACCGCGCGAAGGTGAAGCCGGCCTTGCTCTCGGGCGGCGAGGCCCAACGCGTTGCGATTGCTCGCGCGCTCGCCAATCGCCCCCGGATCATTCTCGCTGATGAACCTACAGCTGCGCTTGACAGCGTGCGCGCCCAACTCGTGATGGACCTACTAAGGAAGCTCGCTGTCGAGCAGGAGGCTTGCATCATCACCGTCACGCATGATGAGAAGATTTTCAATCGTTTCGATCGGCTCATAAACCTGCGTGATGGACGGCTGGCGGACAGCCAGGCAATAAAAGTTCGAATGTCCAATCAGTGGGAAATCGTTCCGTCCTGCGTAAGCATTAGGACCGAACTGAAATGACGCAGATCTGCAAAAAGATATCAACCACAGACGTGAAGTGAATGACTGGTTTCATGTTCTGGTCCTCGGGTTGGGACAGAACGAACTTCAAACCAGATTAAACCCCGGGGGCAACGTCAGCGGCTCCAACCCGGGGCGATTCACATTTAGCGACCTTCGAACCGAGGAAACAGAACATTGTTCTCAAGATGCATGTGCTCGGTCAGATCCGCCATAAGCTTGTCGACACCTTGATAGAGCGCTTGCCATGACCGACACGCACCAGCAGGTGGCCGGCAATCGTTTGTAATCTCCTGCATACGCTTGATGCTCTGCGCATGCTCATCGTGTTCATGACGCATGACCGCAATCGGGCCACAAGCCAAGCCTTGCATCCCGCGCTGCATCGCGGGGAAGAGGATCATCTCTTCCTTTTTCATATGCTGGAGCAAATTATCAAATGCGCCTTCCAAAATCTCAGCAAGGCCGCGTGGAACATCCGCATGATCGCGATGCACAGCCTCAACTCGTTTCGACAGCTTGATGAGTTCAGGCAGTTCCGCACGATGGACATCGTGATAGCTGGAAACAATGTGGGTGATCAGGTCGGCAGTGTCCTGTGGCGCTGCTGGACGTTCAGCAGCCAGAGATGCCAGTTCACTCATGATACCATCGAGATCGATGTTCTTCCTTGATGCAGCCTCGGCCAGCGGCACATTACCTCCACAACAGAAATCAATCTTGTGTTTGCGGAATATTGCCGTTGCTCCAGCAAGATGTGCAGCGATTTCTCCGACGTGAACGTCGGGGGTAATGTGTCGAGCCGGATCCATATCAATCTCCATAGAGCATGTTCATCGAGGAATTTACGGCACTTTATCCATGAAATGGGGTGATCATGTCGCGAACTAGCGTTTCAACGTGAAATGCCACTCCGCACTTGATCGCCACACCTAATCAAATCATCGGGTGCGCACCAGCCGATGCTATTGCAGAATGTGGCCGCGTCGGTGCTGCAGTTCTCGACCATGATTTCGCGTGCATACTCGCCGGCGAACTGACGCCAGTTCTCGATATTGCGCCATGGAACTGCGATGAGAACAGGAATTTCAGCTGCCAGAAGTTCAGCCAGAAGCGGACGAAACCCTTCACCCTCGCTCTCGGATTTGCCGAACTTGTTCAGGATGACAAGATCAGGCCGAACATCAAGCGACTGCCGTACCATCTGCATCGCCGTCAGCAATTGACCCACATCGAGAGCGCAGCCACGGGCCAGCGGGCCTCGATCCTGAGAAATTCCAACGAATTCACCACTTGAGAGATCTTCGAGGATCATGTCGCAGCGCGAACGTCCGGGCCGAGGCGTGTTGCGCTGGACAAGACCAGCGAGCGACCAGCCCTCTTCGGCAAGATGAAGCGCGACATCTCGCAACAGCTGATCGACCAATGCGCTGTCCGAATAAACAAGTGCGGTTATGGGAGCCGATCTAAATCCTTGCATTACAGTCACTTCCTTTCCTGAACGCGCTGCACAAAGCCAAGCTCGGGGTCAGCACAACATTGCGGATCGTCACTTCCCTTTTCGGCGGCATCGGCGAAGGCGGAGAAGGCCTGTTTCCGCATGGAACTGATGGGTTCAATCGGATGTGCCGCACGATGGTCGATGGACGGCAGGGCATCTCTTTCCTCGATCGAGGAGAGCTGGGGGCCAAGATCACGCAGAAGGCCATCGTGAATGGCATACAGCCAACCGTGAAGATGCAGTGTCTGTCCCTGTAGCCATGCATTCTCCACCATGGGCGTGGCAGCCACGCGGCGCACCTGCATCTTGACGTTCAGTTCACACAGGCGATTCAGCCGTTCTGCAGGGTCTTCAATCGTATCGTAGACGGCGCGATGCTTGCGGTGCATCATCGAGATCGGTTGCAGCCAATGATCCACCATCGCGCTGCTTTCATTGTCCAGAACCCTGTTGATGCCGCTGCACCCATAGTGTCCGCAGACAATGATATGTTCGACCTTGAGATGGAAAATCGCGAATTCCAGCACCGACAGAATGTTCATGTCGCTGGTGTGGACGATATTGGCGATGTTGCGATGGACAAAGACCTCGCCAGGATCCAGCCCGAGGACGTCGTTCGCCGTCACGCGACTGTCCGAACAGCCGATCCAGAGATACCGTGGGGACTGTTGCTCAGCCATGCGAAGAAAATAGTGCGGATCGCGCCGTGTCTTGGCCGTGGCCCAGGCAACATTCCGATCGAAAAGTTCGTTGAGCACCCGCGACATCAGGGCAACGCCTCCCTGCGGGCAATCATGGATGCGGCGATTTCCGCAAGACCTTTCGCGTTGATACGGGCACGGGCAATGGCCAGAACGATGCCGTTTTCGACAGCAACGTGACGGCGCTCCGCTTCGGAAAAGTCGCGCAACAGCCGAGCCGTGGTAGGGGCGAGAGGTAGTGGCCCTGCTTCCTGCGGCGAAGTCAGGGCTTCAACGATGTCCACCTGTACCGGTTTCATCCGCTGGTGATCGGCCTTCAAATTGCCGATGGTGGCCTTCAATTCATCCCCGCGGCGTGCATTTTTAAGAAGCGCTGGGAAAAGGTCCTGTTCCTCATCGTCCCGGTGAAGCGGCAGCGCAGACGTGATGAAATGTGTCGCTGCTTGCGCATGTTTGGCATCGAGGATGCAAACCTCTCCAGCATATCTCAGCAAGGAGCAAACGGCGCGAAGTCGCATGTGCTCCGCCAGTAGATAATCAAGCGGTTTGCTAAGCAAACCCAAAGGAAGTGGTGTGACGACCACGCCAAGCAAGGACCGATCCGGCGCGGTAAGATCAGCCGTGCTCATGGCACACCCCGGTGCCGCTGCTGCATCCGCATCCTTCCGGTGCCGATGCCTCGCTGTCCTTATCGAGTGCCCAGTACAGCACCTTGCCGATGACAGCTCGCGCAGGATCATCCGCGCGTTCAATCGCTGTCATCAGGGCCAGCCAGTCCTCATCGCTGCCACCATTGGTAAACCGGCGTGCTGCCCCCGCGAGATAGGCGCCTGGAGTCTCGTCATGGCGTTCTCCCATTTCGGTAACGCGTGCGAAGAGCACGACATCACCCAGCGCATTCATCGCCTGCGAGGCATCATTCTCGTTCTCCAGTCGGCGGATCAAAGCACCAAGTTGCATGATGACATCCTCAATTGGCCTGGGCAGACGAAGCGGTGTGCATCTCGATCCCCTCGATGCTCGCGCGCTCACTAAGGATCGTCAGATACTGCTGGACGGCTACGCGCCGGACTTTCTCGTTCAGCCAGCCAGCGATACGGTCCTCAACCATCTCGAAAGGAAGGTCCCTGCCGTCGATACGCCGATCCAGCCAGACGATATGGAACCCGTAACGGGTTTCGACCGGCTCAGGCGCGAGTGAACCAACAGCCAGTGAGGCGAGCGCCTTTTCAAATTCCGGCACGGTTTGGCCCGGTCCGATCTGGCCGAGACTTCCCCCCGTCTTGCCGGAAGGACAGGCAGAGATGGCCGCGGCCATATCTGAAAACCGTTCCGGCGATTGTTTCAATTCGGCTAGTGCAGCCCGCGCCATCTCCAGCGTGACAGTTCTTCCCACCTTGTCCTTCGGATCCACCGGCAGAAGGATGTGGCGAGCCTCAAACAGATCCGGCGAGCGGAATTTCGCACGGTTATTTTCATAGTACCGTCGACAGGCCGCTTTGTCGGCAACAGGGGTCACAACTTCCCGCTCCATCAGCGCCCGCATGGCCGCTTCGTCGTCGGTTTCGCGGCGCCCTTCGTTGTCCTTCACAGGCTCTGCCACCACACCAAGCCGCTTAGCTTCCTGTATTAACAGTTCGCGGACCACCAACGCCCGTGCTGCTTGCTTCCACGCATCAATCGGCGTTTTTGCTGCATGGTTCTGGGTTTCCCGCGCGATGTCGTCGCGCGGGATTGTGACACCATTGACGCTGACCGCTCGCGGCTTCGCACTGATTTTGGGCGATTTCAGATCACAGGATGTGGCTGTCATGGCCTTACTCCGCCGGGGTAAGGTTACGGCGCGTCCGCACAACCTGATAGCCACGCCGGCCCAGATACCAGATCGGCGCTGACCAGACGTGGACCAGCCGCGTGAACGGGAACAACAGGAATACGGTCATCCCAAGCACGAGATGCAGCTTGAAGATGATGTGCGCGTCCTTCACCTGCTGCCAGGCATCGGCCTGCAGTGTCAGCACGCCCTGCGCCCAGGTCATGAACTTGACCATCTCATGCCCATCCATGTGTCCGAGAGACACGGGGATCGTCAAAAGACCGAGCAGGAGTTGCGCGAACAGGATCAGCAGGATCGCCGTATCGCTGAAGCTTGACGTGGCCCGGATGCGGGGATCGGCAAGACGGCGATGCGTCAGAAGCGCAATCCCGACAAGGCACATCAGACCGGCGATGCCGCCCACGACGATGGCGACGCCCTGCTTGAAGCCATGCCCGATACCGATCGCATCGAAGACCTGAATGGGCGTAAGCAATCCGCCGAGATGGCCGAAGAAGATGATGAGGATGCCGATATGGAACAGGTTGGACCCCCAGCGGAGTTGCTTGCGTCGCAAGAGCTGCGATGAGCCGCTTTTCCAGGTGTATTGCTCGCGATCGAACCGGATGACCGACCCGAGAATGAACACGGTGAGACAGAGGTAGGGATACCAGCCGAAAAGGGCGTGATTGATGTAGTTGGCCATGACGCCTGTTCCTTCGCTCAGGTCCGGTTGCCGGAATGGTGGATTGTTGTGCGGGGGCCCGCGCCGGGAACCGGCTCAAGTCCGGGCGCGGGGCGGCGGGCCTGCCGCAACTTGGGGCCAAGTCCCTCGACGCCACAGGAAGAGGTGGCATCGGGACCGAAGGTGACCATCTCCTCCTCCCATGCCGCGTCCAGTGCCTCCAGATCATCAGGCTCGGGATCAGGTTCTGCGCGCAATGCAGCCAATGCGGCCGCATCCGGCTTTGCCTTCGCCAATGTCATCAGAGCCTGAAAAATCGCCTGATAGGGCGACTGGCGCTTGGCCAGACGTTCCGACAAAGCGGTGAGCACATGGGCAGGTTGAGCGATCAGATCGAGCGCCTCCTGCGGTTCGCGCGTCGAGGCAAATTCGAGAAACAGCGGCAAAAAGTCCGGCAATTCCTCGATGGTCGGAGAGAACCCGCCATCCTCGTAGAGCTTGATCAGATCAACCATCGCTTGCCCACGATCACGGCTTTCGCCGTGAACATGTTCGAATAGGTGCAGCGAAAGCGAGCGTGTCCGGTCGAACAATAGACCGTAAGCTTCCTGCCGGTCGAAGAGGTCGCCATCCCGCAGATGTGTGATCAACGCGGTCAATGCGACCCTGTCGGCCTTTTTCAGCAGCGGATCAGATGCGAACTGATCGACAATATCGGGCAACGCCTCGATCAGATCGCTCGAAGGATAGGTGAGGAGCGCCGAAAGCGCTTTGAGCGTGCGCATCAGGCAATCTCCATCGGGGTTTTCGCCGGGCTTCCGGTCACAGTCTTGGCACCAAACAGGTTCGTCTCGCCCGAGGAACAGCCGTTGCCGAAACTGATGCCGCAGCCACCGCGCAACTCGTAGGCATCTTCTGTCGTTTCACGGTGCGTGGTCGGGATGACGAAGCGATCCTCGTAATTGGCGATCGCCATGTAGCGATACATGTCCTCGATCTGGAGACCAGTTAGCCCGACCTTCTGCGCAATCTTTTCATCAATCACGCCATCCACCGTCTTGGCGCGCATGTAGCCACGCATGGCCAGCATCCGTTCCAGCCCGGTCGCCACCGGAGCTTCATCCCCGGCTGTCAGCAGGTTGGCGAGGTACTTCAGCGGAATGCGCAAGGAACGGACATCCGGCATGTCACCATCAATCCCCATCTTGCCGGCAGAGGCTGCGGCCGTGATCGGCGACAGCGGCGGCACATACCAGACCATCGGCAAGGTGCGGTATTCGGGATGCAGCGGGAAGGCGACCTTCCACTCCATCGCCATTTTCCAGACCGGTGACTGACGGGCAGCTTCCAGCCACGCTTCGGGCACGCCATCCTTGCGGGCCTGGGCGATCACGGCTGGGTCGTTCGGATTTTTGAAAACACCGAGCTGGGCATCGTAAAGGTCCGCCGGATTCTCGACGCTGGCGGCGTTCTCAATGGCATCGGCATCATACAGCATCACGCCGAGATAGCGGATGCGCCCGACGCAGGTCTCCGAACACACCGTGGGCTGGCCGACCTCAAGGCGCGGATAGCACATGATGCACTTCTCGGACTTTCCGCTCGACCAGTTGTAATAGATCTTCTTGTAAGGACAGCCGGAGACGCACATGCGCCAGCCACGACACTTGTCCTGATCGATCAGGACGATGCCGTCCTCCTCGCGCTTGTAGATAGCGCCCGACGGACAGGAGGCGACACAGGCCGGATTGAGGCAATGCTCGCACAGGCGCGGCAGATACATCATGAAGGTGTTTTCGAACTGGCCGTACATCTCCTTCTGAACGCCTTCGAAATTGGCGTCCCTGGAGCGCTTGGCGAACTCGCCGCCGAGGATCTCCTCCCAGTTTGGCCCCCACTCGATTTTCTCCATCCGCTCGCCGGTAATCAGCGAACGCGGGCGTGCCGTGGGGAACGCTTCCAGCTCCGGCGCCTTTTGCAGGTGCTCGTAGTCGAACGTGAAGGGCTCGTAGTAATCGTCGATTTCCGGCAGATCCGGGTTGGCAAAGATGTTGGCGAGGATGCGCCATTTCGAGCCGATTTTCGGTTCGATCTTGCCGTTCTTCTTGCGAGTCCACCCCCCTTTCCAGCGGTTCTGGTTCTCCCAGTCCTTGGGGTAACCGATACCCGGCTTGGTCTCGACATTGTTGAACCACGCGTATTCCATGCCCTCGCGGCTGGTCCAGACGTTCTTGCACGTCACCGAGCAGGTGTGGCAGCCGATGCATTTGTCGAGGTTCAGGACCATCGCAATCTGAGCGCGAATTTTCATTGTCGTTTTCCTTCTCACTCGGCTGCGGTTTTATGGGTGAGGGTCGGCTGTGCGTCCTTGGCAGGACGTTCGAGCCAGTCGACCTTGCTCAGCTTGCGCACCACGACGAACTCGTCGCGGTTGGTGCCGATGGTGCCGTAGTAGTTGAAGCCATAGGCAAGCTGGACATAGCCACCGATCATGTGGGTCGGCTTCATGACGACCCTGGTGACCGAGTTATGAATGCCGCCGCGATTGCCGGTGGTCTCGGACCCCGGCACGTTCACGATTTTTTCCTGCGCGTGATACATGAAGAGCGTGCCCTCCTTCATGCGCTGGGAAACGACCGCACGGGCGACGAGAGCGCCGTTGGTGTTGAATGCCTCCACCCAGTCATTGTCGACAATGCCGGCCTTGGCAGCGTCCGTCTCGCTGAGCCAGACGATCGGGCCACCGCGTGATAGCGTGAGCATCAGCAGGTTGTCGGTATAGGTCGAGTGAATGCCCCATTTCTGGTGCGGCGTGATGAAGTTGAGAACCACCTGCTTTTCGCCATTGGGATGGGCGTTGATCACCGGGTCGATCGTTCTGAGATCCTGTGGCGGACGGTAGACGCAGAACGCCTCTCCGAAGGCACGCATCCACAGATGGTCCTGATAGAGCTGCTGGCGGCCGGTCAGCGTGCGCCAAGGGATCAACTCATGCACATTGGTGTAGCCGGCGTTGTAACAGACCTTTTCACTCTCAAGCCCCGACCATGTCGGCGCGGAGATGATCTTGCGCGGCTGCGCCACCACATCCCGGAAGCGGATTTTTTCATCCTCTTTCGGCAAGGCGAGATGGGTGTGATCCCGCCCCGTGGTTTTGCTCAGGTCCGCCCAGGACTTGACGGCAACCTCGCCGTTGGTCTCCGGCGCCATCATCAGGATGACCTCGGTTGCATCGATATCTGAGACGATGCGCGTCATGCCCTTGGTCGGCCCCTCGGTATGCACACCGTTCAGATGCCGGAGATGTTCGACCTCATGCTCGGTGTTCCAGGCGATGCCCTTGATCGCATTGCCCAGCTTGTCCATCAGCGGCCCAAGCGAGGTGAAACGGGCGTAGGTGTTGGGATAGTCTCGCTCGACCACAGTGACGGTCGGCATGGTCTTGCCGGGGATCGGCTCGCACTCGCCCTTCTTCCAGTCTTTGGGATCGAAAGGCTGGGCAATCTCGTTCGGGCTGTCGTGCATGATCGGGTTGAGCACGACGTCCTTTTCAACGCCCAATACCTCGGGTGCGACCTGCGAGAAGGCCTTGGCAATCCCCTTGTAGATCTCCCAGTCACTACGCGCTTCCCAGGCCGGGTCCACCGCGGCGGTCAGCGGGTGAATGAACGGATGCATGTCCGAGGTGTTGAGATCGTTCTTTTCATACCAGGTCGCCGTCGGCAGCACGATGTCCGAATAGACGCAGGTGGTGGACATGCGGAAATCGAGCGTGACGAGCAGGTCAAGTTTTCCTTCGGGCGCCTTGTCATGCCAGACAGCTTCAGTGGCCTTGGCCCTGCCTTCAGCACCCAGATCCTTGCCGAGCACGCCGTGGGTAGTGCCAAGGAGATGTTTCAGGAAATACTCGTGGCCTTTGCCGGAAGAGCCCAGCAGGTTGGAGCGCCAAACGAACAGGTTGCGCGGCCA
>Ga0209573_1003347_pt1 | contig 17815 bp, 10 predicted proteins | sample TNRBio252014_DNA_FD_185870 | JGI IMG/M metagenome (GOLD analysis project Ga0209573, IMG submission 185870) | Wastewater treatment Type I Accumulibacter community from EBPR Bioreactor in Madison, WI, USA - TNR Reactor_6/25/2014_ DNA (SPAdes)... | ecosystem: Engineered > Bioreactor > EBPR >...
CGGAACCCGGCACATTGGGGCTTCTTGCCCTGGGGCTGGCTGGATTGTTAGGCGTGGGTCGCAAGCGGGGATACTGCTAACCAATTGATTTATATCCGTTAAAAACCCGTCGCTGCTCCAAACAATGCGGAGCGGCGATGGTCTCCTCCTTCAAGACCGTCCTGCCCCCACCCCCGCCAGCCCGAAGCGGCCCAAGGTGTACAGCTTCACCGGCCACGGCCAGCGTTCGGAAGGGCTAATAGAGGGATCGGGCAGCAACCCGCGCTTGCGGATCAGGGTTCGGATGTACTCGACCTCGATGTCGGCCTCCAGCGCCACGGCGCACAGCCGGGCCACGTCGTCCGGTTTGAAGAAGGGAAAGAAGATGTAGCCTTGCGCCCGCCCCAGCGCGAGCGCCCGGCGCAGCAGTCGCAGACAGCGAGCGGGCCGTCCCCAGGCCAAGGCGAACTGCGCGGCGGCCAAGGAGCGCAAGAACGCTGCAAGCTGGCTGTTGGTTGTCCGAATCCAGGGGCGCGTGGCGGCCAAGTGGCGCAAGGCGGCCCGGCGGTCGCCCAAGCTGGCCCGCACCTGCGCCAAGAAAAAATGGGTATATCCGGTCGATTGGTAAAACAGGCGAGCGAACGGTAAAGCTCGTTCCAAAATATCCAGGGCTTCGGACAGGCGCCCGGACAGCCAGGCTTCCCAAGCCCGCAAAGAGGCGTAGTGGCCGCGTTCCAGAGGCCGAAAGGCGTGCAGCACTGGCTGGAAACGCGCCAGCGCCGCCCGACCTGCTTCCAGTTGACCGACGCTCAAGTGTGCGTACACGAAACTTGTCAGCGCATTGCATTTGAAGAAACCGATTCCGTGTTCGGTGCTGGCGGCCAAGGTGACGTCGGCGAGGGCAAGGCATTTTTCTAGGTCGCCTTCGAAGTAGTACTGGTAGCAAAACTCCCAGCATTGCCAGGCGCAGTGCAACACCGGTTCTACTGGGGTGGTATTCGCGTGGGCGGCGCGCAGAATGTCCAAGGCCCACGCGGCCTGGGTGCGTCGGCCGACGTTCCAGATGTAGTGAAACAGCAGGGTGTTGAGCGACACCAAGTACAAATCCGGCGGGCAATCGGTTTGCAGCAGTCGAATGACCCGCTGCTCCCAGTCGGCGAACTCCGGGTGTTCGGGCCGGGAATGCACCAGAAGGTTGAATACCCCGCAGGTCACCCGCGTTTCGAGGGCGACGGTGGGAAAGCGCGGATAGCGGGCGCGCAGCCGCTCGAATTCCACCAGCCAGCCGCCGGCGGCGCGAAAATTATCCCAAGCCAGTTGATAGGTGTCGGTGATGGACGACCACGCCAGCCACAGACCGGCGACGTCGCCGGCGCGCTTGAAGCGGCGGTAGGCCCGGGCCAAGGTGGTGCGGGCGGCGACCGGGTCGCGGGGCAACTGGCATTGGCCCAGCCAAAACAGCAGCCAGGGCGATTCGTTGCGAACCGCCGACGGAAAGCCGGCCAGCCAGGATTCCAGCAGCCGGCCGCGGCCTTGCCGCAGCAGCGGTTGGGCGTGCCGGTCGACCAACCGGCTCAGATGGTCCCAATCGCCGAGCGCCTGCCACAGCTCGACCGCCGCACCGATCTCGCCGGCCGCTTCGAGAATCGCCGCCGCCCGGCGCTGATCCTGTTCGTGTTCTACAGCCCCGAAGGCTTCGCGTCCCCGGCTCAGCAGGAAATCGCGGAACAGGTCGTGGTACTGGTAGCGGGGTTCGGCGGTTTCGTCCCGGAAGGTGAAGAAGTGGCTCCGCGCCAGCCCGTTCAGCAACGCGGTTGCCCCGTCGCCGTCGGTCAATTGGTCGGCCATGGCGGGGGTCATCGTCGGCAATAGGGCGGTCTTGAGCAGAAAGGTTTGCAGGGCCGAGTCCGCTCGGTCGAAAACCTCGGCGGCGAAGTAGTCGAAGACGAGTTCGGTGATCGGCGGCGCCGCCGCCAGGGTGGGTCGAGAGCGTTGCAACAACAAAGTCAATCCGGCGGCCCAGCCCTGCACCCGCTCGTTCAGCGGCCGGACCTCGCCGGTGGTCGGACGGCGGTCGGGCTGGAGCGCGGCGATACCCTCGGCTTCCGGCAACGTCAGGCGCAACGCCTCGGCCTCGACGAGCGCCAGTTGCCCGTGCAGGCAAGCCCGCGCCAGTTCCGGCGGCGGCTCCCCCCGGCTGGCGACCAGGCAGCGTGCTCCGGCAGGGAGATGGTCCAGCATCTCCGCTAACAGCGTGTGCAGCGGCGCACGCGCCGGCAGGCGGTGGTAGTTGTCGAACAGCAGGATGCAGGGCGGAGCGAGGCGCTGGAACAGGGCGCGAAAATAGCGGCGGGCGAACGCGGGCAGGTCGCCCTGGTATTCCGGCGTCAGCAGCAGCAGCAGCGGGCCAGCGCCATGAGCGTCGGCGGCCATGCCGAGATAGTAGAAAAAGGTCGCCGGGTCGGCGTCGTCTTCGTCAAGCTGGTACCACAGGCAAGGCGTCCCCCGCGCTTCCACGTAGCTCGCCGCCAGCGTCGTTTTGCCGTAGCCCCCCGGCGCACCGATCCAGGTGCCGGGCCGGTCGGCAAATTCGTCCAGCCGCGCGAACAGCCGCTCGCGGGGGAAAATCACCGGCAGCCAGGGCCGGTTCAGCTTGGCCGGCGTGGCGGCGGCGGATGAAGACGGCTCTTGAGGTTCCATGATGCCCTTCCACCTCACGGTCCACGTCGGCTTGAGTCCTCAAAGAGTAGGTCACGGACGCCGGCCGCGCCACTCGAAAAATCCGCGAATCCGTAAGCGATCTGTAAGTTCCTTTGTGCTCAGAATGCCGATGATCGGCTTAATTTGTAAGCGCTCCCAGAGGAACTCAAGAATGCGCGTTAGAAACTGCCAGAGGTTACGGGTTAGAAAATTGTGGCGTCCGATAGGGAGCGGTCAGACTGCGAGCACCCTATCGTCATTGCGGCGGCGCAAGTTACGGTGGCTGGGAAGTCTGAGTTTGCTGCTGAGCTTGAGCAGCGGTCCGACCGTTGCGGGAGCCACCGCGCTTCAGTTTGTGTTAGACACGACTTCTTTGTCGGGCGTAACGGCGACTCTGGCCCTCGATTTGATCGGTAACGATGGGGGCACGGGCAACAACACGGTCACGATCAGCGATTTTTACACCGATGGCGCGCTGGATCTCACCGGCAGCAGCATCGTGAATGGTGTTACCGTGACCACGCCTAGCCCTCCTGGTCCCTTCCCCGTCATCCTGGCGGACACTGACTTATTCAACGAATTCCTGCAACCGCTCGCCTTGGGCACCACGCTCCGCTTCACCTTAAACCTAACCGAGCGGCGTGCGACCGGGATGTTCTCAGACGCCTTCTCATTTTTTCTGCTGAATGGCGCCGCGACATTGCCACTGTTTGCCACCGACGACCCGACCGGCGCGGGGGCGCTGTTCCAGGTGGATATTGACGGCACGGCCGGCGGTGGCCTCTCCTCCTTCAACGCCCTCCAGGCGAATGTGACCTGGACCGTGACGGCGGTACCCTTACCCTCCACGGCTTGGCTGCTGGGGGCGGGCGTGCTCGGCGGGCTGGCCGCGCGGCGGCGGACGCGCCCGACTCCCCTCTCCCGGCGGGAGAAGGGCCAGGGGTGAGGGTGGGCGGCACCGAGGTAGTTTGAATCTTTTCAGTAATAGCAAGAGAAATTCGTTACTTGGGAGAGGGCGGTCATGGCGGAAGTACGTTCTTCGATGCGGTGGATCGGCGGGCTGGCGATATTGGCCCTGCTCTTAAGTTGGGTTTTGCGCACGGAATCGGCCGATGGCGGAACCCGCGCCGACGTGAGCGCGCAAGTGACCGTCACGTTCTCCGGCTTGCGCTTCAACCGGACCACCCAGACCTACGACACGGTCGCCACTCTGACCAACGCCGGCTCGACCGGCGTCGGCGCGCCGCTCGAACTGCACGTTCCCACCATCACCCCCAACACCGTCACCCTCGCCAACTCGACCGGGACGGCCAGCGACGGCCATCCCTTTGTCGCGGTGCCCCTGCCGACCGGCGAACTGGCGCCGGGCGCGACCGTCACCAACGTCGTGCTGCGCTTCCGCAACCCCAGCAACGTTCAATTTACCTTTACCCACCACATCATCGGCACGGTCGCGGCGAGCAACCGGCCGCCGGTCGCCGACGCCGGAGCCGACCAAAGCGCTCGCGTCGGAGAAACCGTCACCCTCGACGGCAGCCATTCCAGCGACCCCGACGGCGATGCCCTCACCTACGACTGGACCTTACCCACGGTGCCGACCGGCAGCGTCGCTACCTTAGCCGACCCGGCCACGGCACACCCGCGTCTGACCTTGGACAAAGCGGGCAACTACATCGCACGCCTGACGGTCAACGACGGGCAAACCGACAGCGCCCCGGATACGGTCGCCGTTTCCACCGAAAACACCCCGCCGGCGGCTCATGCCGGACCCGACCAAAGCGCGCATGTCGGCGTCGCCGTTATCCTCGACGGCTCCGGCTCAACCGACGTGGACGGCGATGCGCTGACCTATCAATGGACGTTGATGACCGCCCCGTCCGGCAGCACGGCAACCTTAATCAATCCCAACGCGGTGCATCCCACCTTCACGCCGGACCGCGCGGGTACCTACACGATTCAACTCATCGTCAACGACGGCAAAGCCGACGGCGCCCCGGACGACGTAACGGTTTCGACCGAAAACACCGCACCGGTCGCCGATGCCGGCCCCGACCAAAGCGCCCGCAGCGGCCAGACCATAACCCTCGACGGCAGCGCCTCGCATGATGCCGACCATGACCCGCTGACCTACCAATGGACGCTGAGCACGACGCCGCCCGGCAGTGCCGCCGCCTTGACCGACGCCGCCACGGCAACGCCCCGCTTGACCCTGGACAAAGCCGGCACCTACATCGCCCAACTCATCGTCAACGACAGCCACGTCAACAGCGATCCCGACACCGTGACCGTCTCCACCGAAAATTCCAAGCCGGTCGCCGACGCCGGACCCGACCAAAGCGCCGAAACCGGCCAAACCATCACCTTGGACGGCTCCGGCTCCAGCGACGCCGACCACGGCTCGCTGACCTACCAATGGGCGCTGACCACACGCCCGGCAAACAGTCAGGCCGTTCTCCAGAACGCGACCGACATCCAAGCCACCTTCGTTCCCGACCTCATCGGCGAGTACATTGCCCAACTCATCGTCAACGACGGAACACTCAGCAGCGACCCGGACACCGCAACCCTCACCGTCGCCGAGCCGACCCCGACCAACCGCGATCCGCAGATCACCTCATCACCCGTGACGACCGCCACGGTCGGTCAGTCCTACCGCTACGACGTGAACGCCACCGACGCCGACGGCGATCCGTTGACCTATGCCCTGAACGTCGCTCCGGCGGGCATGAGCATTGACCCCGCCAGCGGCTTGATCGGCTGGGCACCCACGGCGGCGGGCGATGTTCCGGTGACCGTGGAGGTCAAGGATGGCCAGGGCGGGCAGGCCACGCAGTCCTTCAGCGTGCAGGTGCAAGAGGAGAGTGTGTCGCTGCCGCCCAATCCGGCCAGCGTCGCCCCGCCAGTGGACCGGACCGTGGCGACCACGACCTTTGCCGCTACCGAATTCCTCTACACCGGCAGCAATCCGATCCAAACCGGCGTCGCCCCCGGCGCCATCAATCCGCAGCGCGCGGCGCTGGTGCGCGGCCAGGTGCTGGCTGACGACGGTGCGCCGCTGCCCGGCGTGCAGATCACGATTCACGGCCATCCCGAACTGGGCGGCACCCTGTCCCGCGCCGACGGGATGTTCGATTTGGTGGTCAACGGCGGCGGGGTATTGGTCGTGCAATATACCCGTACCGGTTATCTGCCCGCCCAACGCCATCTCAACGTGCCGTGGCAGGACTACGCCTGGTTGCCCGACGTGATGCTCAAGCCACGCGACGCGCAGGCGACGACGGTTTCGTTCGGCGCCAATGCGCCGCTGCAAGTGGCGCGTGGTAGTCCCATCAGCGATAGCGACGGCGCTCGGCAGGCCACCGTGCTGTTTCCCGCCGGCACCCAGGCGCAAGTGCTCCGGCCGGACGGCAGCACCCAGCCGGTCGAGACGCTGAACATCCGGGCGACCGAGTACACGGTCGGCCCCAACGGCCCGCAGGCGATGCCCGCCGAGCTGCCGCCCACCTCCGGCTACACCTACGCGGTGGAACTGAGCGCCGACGAGGCAGGCGTGAAGCGCAACGGCAAGGACGTGCTGTTCAGCCAGCCGGTCGTTTTCTACCTGGAAAATTTCCTCGATCTGCCGGTGGGCATCATCGTGCCGGTGGGCTACTACGATGCCGATCAGGCGGGCTGGGTGCCGTCCGACGATGGGCGGATCATCCAGATTCTCAGCATCGCCAACGGCGCCGCCGTTCTGGACCTCGACGGCAGCGGAACTCCAGCCAGCGCCACCGCCTTGGCGGATCTCGGCATTACCGACGCGGAACGCGCTCAACTCGCCGCTCTCTACGCGCCCGGTCAGAGCCTGTGGCGCGCACGGATGCCTCACTTCTCGACCTGGGACTGTAATCTCGGTTGGGGACCGGTTCCCGACGCGCCGGCGCCGAACAATCCTGAGCCGTTGCCCAACGGTCCCGAGGATGATCCCCAAAATGACTGCGGCTCCGTGATCGAATGCCAGAATCAGGTGTTGGGCGAACGGGTCGCGGTCGCCGGAACCCCGTTCACGCTCAACTATCGCAGCAACCGGGTGCCCGGAAACGCGGTGACGCGCACCCTGACGATTCCCTTGAGTGGCGACACCGTGCATCCGACCTTGATTCGCATCGACCTAACGGTGCGGTTCGCGGGCCAGATCATCAAACAGAGTTTCCCAGCACAGACCCACCTGAGCACGACGGTGACCTGGGATGGCAAAGATATCTACGGCCGACCAATGCAGGGGACTGTGCCCGCAAGCATCAACATCGGCTATGTCTATCAAGGCATCTACTACACCCCTACGATCTTCAATGCGGCTTTACGCAACTTCGGAATGCACGGCCGCAGTAACCGAATGACGGGCCATGTCACGCGCATGCCGGTGACTATCTGGCAGGACTACCAGGTTTTCCTCAGTACCTGGGACGCGCGTCCCACCGCGCTCGCCGCCTGGAGCCTGAATGTCCACCACGCCTACGATCAGGCGGGGCGGGTGCTTTACCTCGGCGATGGCCAGCAGCGCAAATTTGTCCGACTCGATAACGTCATCACCCAGGTTTTGCCATCCGACCAGCGCCGCTTCGGTACGCTGGAAGGAAATATCGCCGTCGATTCGGCGGGGAACATTTACTTCAGTGATCCTTCTCGCGTCTGGAAGCTGGCACCGGATGGAACGCTGACCCGATTCGCCGGCGGCGGCAGTCCCGCCGACGAACTCGGCGACGGCGGTCTGGCCACCGAGGCTAATCTCTATTTAGGTGGCGTTGGCGGCGGTGGGCTGGCGTTCGATGCCAGCGGGAACCTGTACATTGCCGACTCCGTTCATAACCGTATTCGCAAAGTAGATCGGTCGGGCATTATTACAACCATCGCGGGCAACGGCACATACAGTTTTTCCGGCGACGGCGGCGCAGCCACGCAAGCCGCTCTGCGTAGTCCGCACCATGTCGTTGTCGATGGACAGGGTAATATTTACATTGACGACACGAACACTGGTCGGATCCGCAAGGTCAGTCCCGACGGGATCATCCAGACGGTTGCCGGCGGCGGGACGCGAGTCGGTGACGCCGCCACGGGCCGACAAGCCACGGAAGCCGATATGCGGGGTACTCGATGCCTGACTCTCGATAGTCGAGGTAATCTCTATGTTTGTAATGGTTTATTCTCCGAAAACGAACGTATCTGGAAAATCACGCCGGACGGTGTGCTGCACAATTTCGCCGGCATCACCCACCAAACCAGCACGGACCCCAGCTTTGATCCAACAAAGTTTATCGAGGGTGCTCCGGCCACCGAAGCCTATCTGAAGGCTGTCCAGGACGTGGTCGTCGACCCGCGAGGCAATGCGTTCCTGATCGACATTACGGCTCACCAAATTCGGCAGATCACTGCGGCGGGTCTGATCTTCACCGGGGCCGGCACAGGCAAACAAGGTGTCACCCCCAACCAAACCCCTGCTTTGCAGGCCGAATTCAGCGCTGCCGGTCCGCACGGAATCGCCTTCGATTCAACAGGAAATCTCCTGATTGCGGATAAGGGCGCTATCAGCCTTTACAAAATGTCGCCCAGTTCGCCCAATGCGGCGAAACCGGCCGGCGCCGCCCTGACCGATCTCCAGTTTGCCTCCGAGGACGGCGATGAGGTCTACGTCTTCGATGTGGAGGGCCGGCACCTGCGGACTCTCAACGCGCGGACGGGCGCGGTTCTCTATACCTTCGGCTACGACGGCAACGGCCGGCTCGTCAGCGTCACCGACGGCGATCACAACGTCACCACCATCGAACGCAACGGCGCGGGCGACCCCACCGCCATCGTGAGTCCCTACGGGCAACGCACCGCCCTGAGCACCAACGGCGACGGGTACTTGGCGAGCATCACCAATCCAGCCGGTGAGACCCACCAATTCACCTATCAGGATGCGGGCGGACTGCTAACCACTTTCACCAACCCGCGCAACCTAAGCTGGCAAATGACCTATGACGCGCTGGGGCGGCTTACCCGCGACAGCGACCCCGCTGGTGGATTCAAGGCCCTGGCCCGCAGCGAGAACGCCGACGGTTACCAGGTGGCCCTGACCGACGCCGAGGGCCGAACCACGACCTACGCGGTCGAAAATTCGCCCTCCGGCGCTCAGCGCCGCCTCGACACCGAAGCCGACGGCGCCCGCACCGAAACCCTGATCGACACCGACGCCACCCGGACCACGACCCTGGCGGACGGCACCATCGCCCGGCAAACCTGGCATCCCGATCCACGCTTTGGTATGCAAGCGCCGCTGATCGACCGCGTGGTGACCCTGCCCAACGGCTTGAGCCAGTCGATCACCCGCACGCAGACCGTGACCCTGGCCGATCCCACCAATCTGCTGAGCCTGACCCGGCTCACCGACACCGTGAAGGTCAACGGCCGCACCGCCACGCACGTCTTCGATGCCGCTACCCGCACCTGGACGTTGACCAGTCCCGCCGATCGGCAAAGCAGCACAGTAATCGATACCCAGGGTCGTCCAACCCAAGTGCGCATCCCCGGCTTGGCGGATTTGAATGTCAGTTACGACAGTCGGGGCCGCCCGAGCAGTCTCACCCAAGGCGCCGGCGCGGACGCGCGCACCTTCAACCGCAGCTACAACGGTCAAGGGTATCTGCAAACCGCCACCGATCCGTTGGGCCGCACCGTGAATTACCAGCACGACTTGGTCGGTCGAGTGCTCCAGCAAACCCTGCCCGATACCCGGCAGATCGGCTACAGCTATGATGCCAACGGCAACCTGACCGCCTTGACCCCACCCGGCCGACCGGCTCACGGGTTTGCCTACACGCCGGTCAACTTGCTGGCGGAGTACACTCCCCCGAGTGTCGGCGCGGGCGATCCGAGTACGGATTACGCCTACGCGCTGGACCGGCAGGTGAATCAAGCCACCCGGCCGGATGGCCAGACCCTGCGCTTCAGCTACGACCATGCCCGGCGATTGAGCGCGCTGACCCTGCCCGACGGACCGATGAGTTACGTCTACGAAGCGGCCACCGGCAAGCTAAACCGTATCACCACGCCGGCCGGCGACGCGCTGGCCTACAGCTACGTCGGCGCGCTGCTCGCACAGACTACCTGGACCGGCGCCGTGGCCGGTAGCGTCGAGCGGACCTACGACAACGACTTCCGAGTCGCCGCGTTGAGCGTCAACAACGCCGACCCGATCACTTTCCAATACGACGCCGACAGCTTGCTGACTCAGGCGGGCGCGCTTGCCTTGAACCGCCATCCGCAAAACGGCCTGCTGACCGGTACTACGCTAGGCAGTGTCACCAGCAGCCTGAGCTACAACGGTTTTGGCGAGATGGCGAGTTCTACCGCCCAGACCGGGAGCACGACGTTGCTGGCCAGCCAATACACCCGCGACCCGCTCGGGCGGATCACCCGGAAAGTGGAGACCGTTGAAAATGTGACCCGCACTTTCGAGTATGGCTATGACTTGGCCGGTCGGCTCAGCGAAGTCAAGCGGGACAATGTCGTCACGGCGAGCTACACCTATGACCCGAATGGTAACCGCCTCAGCGGTCCGGGATTGACCACCACGCCGACCTACGACGACCAGGACCGGCTGCTGAGTTACGGAACGGCGAACTATACCTACACCGCCAACGGCGAATTGGCGACCAAAACCGAGGGGAGCGTGGTCACTCAGTACACCTACGACGTGCTCGGCAACCTCAAAGCCGTGACCCTACCCGACAGTACCGCCATCGAGTATGTGACCGATGGGCAAAATCGCCGGATCGGCAAGAAAGTTGGCGGCGCGCTGGTGCAAGGGTTCCTCTACCAGGATCAACTCAAACCCATCGCCGAACTGGACGGTAGCAGCAATCTCGTCAGCCGTTTCGTCTACGCCACGCGGGTCAACGTGCCGGATTATCTGATCAAGGGCGGCGTGACTTACCGCCTCCTCACCGATCATCTCGGCAGCCCGCGACTGGTGGTCAATACTGCCGATGGCAGCATCGTCCAACGGATGGATTACGACGAGTTTGGAAAGGTGATGGAGGATACGAATCCCGGCTTTCAACCCTTTGGCTTTGCGGGTGGGTTGTACGACCGGGATACCGGACTCGTAAGGTTTGGAGCCAGGGATTACGACGCGGAGATAGGCAGGTGGACCGCCAAAGATCCGCGTGGGTTCGTGAGTGGGCCGAACCTTTACAACTATGCTAATAATGACCCGGTGAATTTCATCGATCCGCCTGGGACATCACCCACTCCTACTAAGCCTACGCTTCCGCCTTGGTTGGAGGACACAATAGACGATATAAAAGAAATCATTGGCCCGGCACGAGATCCTGCGGACCCGCGGCCGCTCGGGGACGGACCAATTCCGGTAGGTTTCGACGATAGCGAGGCGCCCACAGATCCGGGAATCGCCCCTAAAGTCCTTTTCACAATACTTATTATTTGCGGCGTGATCATCTTTGCTCCAATAGGTATATAGCCCGCGTAGGGCGGGTTAGCGAAGCGTAACCCGCCGATTCCGTGGGACTTCCCCAAGGCGGGTTACGGGCTGACGCCCTAACCTGCCCTACGGGTTGCCTTTTCGGGTGGCGAGCCAGGTAACCAGGTAGCGCGTAGGGCGGGTTAGCGTAGCGTAACCCGCCGACTTGGTGATTTCCCCCCAAAAGGCGGGTTACGGGCTGATGCCCTAACCCGCCCTACGGTTTGCCTTTTCGGGTGGCGAGCCAGGTAACCAGGTAGGTCGGGCACAGGACGTGCCCGACATGTGCCCCCCAATCCCCTGAATCCGTCGGGCAACGCTCCGCTTTTGCCCGACCTACTTTTCTGAATGTTGAGCTTTCCGGATGATGCGTGTCGAAATTGCTAGACTTCAAGTATGAAAGTCTTGGAAGTGCTATCGAAGCTTAAGAACGACGGCTGGGAATGGGTTGCAACAAAAGGGAGTCACCGCCAATTCAAGCACCCGATCAAACCGGGGCGGGTCACTGTGCCCGGAAAGCCAGGCGATGATTTGGCTCCCGGTACGTTGAATAGCATCTACAAACAGGCTGGCTGGAAGTGAGGACTGACATGCGATACGCCATTGTCATTGAGAAAGCAGCATCGAACTACTCGGCTTATGTCCCTGATCTTCCGGGTTGCGTAGCCACTGGACTCACCATCGAAGAAGCGGAGCAACAAATTCGCGAAGCCATCGCGTTTCATTTGGAGGGGCTTCGAGAAGATGGCTTACCGGTTCCCCATCCACAAAGTCAGGTTGACTACATTGAGGTCGCGTGAGATTCGAACCCGGTAGGTCGGGCACAGGATGTGCCCGACATGCATCTCCCAATCCCCTGAACCCGTCGGGCAACGCGGCGCTTTTGCCCGACCTACTTGGCTACTTGGCTTTTATGGGGATGATGGGAATTTCTACGTCGAATAGCGCGTAGGGCGGGTTAGCGCAGCCCGATGGACGTTCTGAACCGACTCCCTCCTCGTGGAACAGGTGCGCATATCGCCCTGACGTTTTACGATAGCATCCTGAAAACCTTGCCGATAACGGAGCGAAGCGCATGAGAGCCAGAGTGACTCAGAGCGGATTACTCATTCCCAAAGCCTTGTTGGAAGGAGTCGATGAGGTCGAAATCCATCAAGAGCAACAAAGGATTACGGTTATTCCCGTCACTAGAGACCCTATTCGGAACCTGGGTCTCAATCCACTGGATGTCGATGAAATCAATGCCTCCGAACATCATGATGAGTATCTCTATCCGTCGTGAGACCCTTATTCATCGACACCGGTTACCTGCTGGCCTTGGAACTGGCGAATGACCAGAATCACTCGGCTGCCAAGCAGTATTGGCAATCCTTGCTCGATGCGCTGCCTCCGCTGATCACGACCAGCTACGTCTTCGACGAAACCGTGACGTTCTTCAATAGTCGGGGCTACCATGCCAAGGCGGTCGAGGTAGGCCATAACCTGCTGCGTAGTCCTTCAATTCAACTGATTCAGGTCGATGAGACGCTCTTCCAAGAAGGCTGGAAAATTTTCCAACAACATCAAGATAAACGATATTCACTCACCGATTGCATTTCGTTTGCCATCATGCGCAAACTGAGCATCGACACGGCATTGGCATTCGACAAACACTTCAGGCAAGCTGGATTTCACCTGTTGCCTGACCGTCCAGTTTAGCCCCCAAGGCGGGTTACGGGCGGACGCCTTAACCCGCCCTACGTTCTACGTTCTACGTTCTGCGGGTTGCTTTCCGGCCAAGCAAGTTCCGCTATAATCGATTGCATGAAACTGCCCAATCTCGAGCGCGCCTTCGTTCGACCCGAGAAAATCACCCGGTACCTGCTGTCTGAAGATCATCCGGTTGGGCGGCATAAGGCAAGGTTTTTCCTCGGCTTCGGGTTCTCCTTATCCTCTTGGCAACGACTTGAAACCGCATTACTCCAACATGCATCCCAATATGAGGTCGCGCAGGTGGAGACGACACCGTTCGGCGTTTCTTACACGATTGATGGCCCCCTGCTAACCCCGGACGGACGAAACCCTCAAGTCAAAACCGTGTGGTTCATGGAAACCGGACAAAACGCGCCTTACTTCATTACGGCTCATCCATTAAAGAGGGCAAGATGATCAACGAACTTGACTGCATTGTTTTGACCACAGACCTTCCTGAGTACGGGCTGACCGCAGGCGACATTGGAACCGTGGTCATGGTTCACCAGAACGGTCAGGGCTTTGAGGTTGAATTTGTGGCCCTCGATGGAGAAACCTTGGCGGTAGCCAGTTTATACGCCTCACAGATAAGGCCGGTCATCCACCGTGAAATTGCTCATGTCCGCTTGCTTGCCGCTTGACAGCGAGTTAACCAGGTAGCCAGGAGCCAGGTAGGTCGGGCACCGGACGTGCCCGACATGCGCCTACCCATCTCCTCGATCTGTCGGGCAACACTGCACTTTTGCCCGACCTACGGCTTCTACCGTGTTCTCGCAAACCACCCCGGCGCCGCGCGCACCCCTTCTTGGCCTACGAGGGGAATTTTCGTGACGCCCCCGCCGAATCGGCTCTACCGTCCTGTGGTAAACTGCTTGATTATGTCCACTGGGAGAATCGATGTGGCTGATAATGTTCAAGATTTGATTCTCGAACATCTGCGGGCAATCCGCGCCGACATCGGGGGCATCAAGGAAGATGTGCGCGAGATCAAGCAGCGGCTCACCCGCTTGGAAGCGGCCGTTGCGGGTCTTCGGCGCGATAACGCCAATCTTTATGGCGACGTGATCGACCAACAAGCGAGATACGACCGTCTTGCGGAGCGTGTGGAGCGAATCGAACGCCGTTTGGATTTGGCTGATAGCGTGTAGGGCGGGTTAGCGTAGCGTAACCCGCCGATTCTGCGGGACTCCCCCTACGGGCTGCGCCCTAACCCGCCCTACGGTTTGCTACGCTTTGCCTTTTGATCGGGCGGCGAACGCAGAAAACGTCTTACTGGGTTGACGCTGGTTGCTCCAACCGGGAACGTTGGGTATCGTGGGTACTGATAGGGGTATTTACGAGTTGTCCCAATGATAAGATTATGAAATATAAAGACATTATTACCATAGACCCCGATAAGCGCGGCGGCAAGCCCTGCATCCGGGGCCTGCGGATCACGGTTTACGACGTGCTGGGTTGGTTGGCCAACGGTATGACGTCGGCGGAAATTATCGAGGATTTTCCCGAATTAACTCATGCCGACATCATGGCTTGCTTGGCTTTCGCCGCGGATCGGGAAAGAACGGTGACTTGGATTAAAGCCGCTTGAAGCGGCTACTCGACGAGAATTTATCCCGGCGCATGGTGCCGCTCATCGCCTCGCACTATCCCGGTTCTTCACAAGTGGCCTTACTGGGACTGGAACAAGCATCAGACACTGCCATTTGGGCGTATGCTCGCCAGCATGACTTCATTATCGTCACCAAGGATAGTGATTTCGTTGACCTGTCCACTTTCTATGGGGCAACCTCCCAAAGTGATTCTGCTGAAAACCGGTAACAAAACTTGGCAAGTGACTGCCCAAAGCCTGATTGATCGCCGGGAATTGCTGGAATCCGCTCTGATCGCGGCAAATGCCGCTTGTGTCGATTTGTATTAGCCGGGTACCACGGTACGGTGGGTTAGCCAGGTAGCCCGCGTAGCCCGCGTAGATACTGTTATCGCGGTCAAGCGCCATGAAGAGATGGATTGAAGGGTTTCCCCGACTTGAGGACGCCGAAGGTGACATGAACGAGTTTGCGCATCATGGCGCCGATGATGACCATGGGCGCCTTGCCGGCGGCGGCGAGTCGATCCCGGAAGGCCCGGCCCCAAGCGGTCTTGTGCAAGGTGACCATGGCCGGCAGGTAAAGCGCCTTGCGCAGGCCGGCGTGTCCCACTTTCGAGAGGCGAGGTTTGCCGCGCACGCTGCTGCCGGACTCGTGCTGGCGCGGGTCGAGGCCGGAGAAGGCGGCGGCTTGGCGGGCGTGGTCGAACCGGCCGGGTCCGCCGTAGAACGACAAGAGGACCGGAATGGTTTTATCCCCCAGACCGGGCACGGAAGCGAGCAGGCGCCGCTGAATCTTGAGGTCGGGATCGTCGTCGATCCGCTGGCGGATGGCCGCCTCGACCTCGGCGATGACGCTATCCAGGTGGGCGATCAGGGCCTCGATGCCGGGACGCGCGCTGGGGTGGCCACCGGGAGCCGGTTCTGCTCCTGGGTGCGCATGGCCACCAGCGCCTCGCGGCGGGCGACCCGGGCGCGCAGCTCGCGCCGGGCGGGCGGCGGCGGCGTCCAAAGGGGTGGGCGCTGGCTGGCGCAGAAGTCGGCGATCAGCCGGGCGTCGACCGCGTCGGTTTTGGTGCACACCTGCCGGGCGGCGCCGTAAGCCTTGACCCGAGATGGATTGACCACGCTCACCGGATAGCCGGCGTCGGCCAGCGTTTCGGCCACGGCCTCCCAATACGTTCCGGTGGCTTCCATGCAGACGTGGGCGCCGATTCCGTCATGGCGGGCCAGCCACGCCTGGAGTTCGGCAAAGCCGGCGTCGGTGTTGGCGATGATCGTGCTGCGGACTTGGCCGGTCGGCAGGCGCAGCGCCATGTCCAACTTGGCCTTGGCGACGTCGATTCCGAGGGTGAGTGTCCTGAAAGCTCCTTGCGCAATCGACCTTGTGCATACAGGCTCACGACCCAGTCGGGCCAAAGATACCGTCCGATTTCTCGCAATGAGGATTCAGAGGGAGACCGGTGCATCATCTACGCATCGAGCTCAAATGCTCCAGGGCGGGTACGGCATCCGGTCTCCCCGTGCGGGCTGTCCCATCATGAACAACCCCCACAGAAACACAATACAAGGGCGGGTTAGCGCAGCGTAACCCGCCGACTTGGTGATTTCCCCCCAAAAGGCGGGTTACGGGCTGACGCCCTAACCCGCCCTGCGGGTTGCCTTTTCGGGTGGCGAGCCAGGTAACCAGACAGGCCAGGCACCGGACGTGCCCGACATGTACCCCCTAATGGACCCGTCGGGCACCGCTCTGCTGTTGCCCGACCTACGACTACGACTTGTGGAGTCGATCTCCCAAAGTGAATTTTGGCTTGCCGGGCTAGCCAGAGGTTAAGTCGATACCTCTGAAGATCAATTAGCTATTTATGCGTCATCAACTGAAAGCCATATTCTTGAGACACTACGCCGCAGTTTCCACAAGAATCGATGAAGAACCAACCAAAAAAAAACGGCGCCCGGTTTCCCAAGCGCCGTTTTTACATCAAGGTGATTTCAAGCCACTCAATCCATCGCCTCATACAGCGGCAGAGTCAAGAACTCGGGATAATTCGGGTCCAGCGACATCTTCTCGAAGATACCCGCCGCCTGATCATAGGTCGCGGTATCTTCGCCCTGAGCCGTAACCGTGGCTTTCACCTTAGTCAACTCCTCCGGGATCATGGCCTTCACCAATTCCGCAGTGACTTTCCGGCCATCATCCAGCTTACCCTTGGGGCTGACCACCCACTGCCACACCTGGGAACGAGCAATTTCCGCAGTGGCGGCGTCTTCCATCAGGTTATGGATCGGTACGCAACCATTGCCGGCCAGCCACGAGCCCAAGTAGTGAATACCGACATTGATGTTGTTGCGTAAACCGGTTTCGGTAATGGGTTGTTCCGGCTGGAAGTCGAGGAAATTCTTCGCCGTGAACACTTCACCCCGCTGCTTTTCCCATTGATTCGGCTTGTCGCCCAGCACCTTGACAAATTCCTCGTGGGCAATCGGCACCAGACCGGGATGCGCCACCCAGCCGCCATCGAAACCGTCATTCGCGTCGCGGGTCTTGTCATGACGGATGCCAGCCAGCGCCTTCTCATTCGCTTCGGGATCATTCTTAATCGGGATCAGCGCCGACATGCCGCCCATGGCCGGCGCGCCGCGCTTGTGGCAGATCTTGACCAAGTGCAGGGCGTAAGAGCGCATAAACGGCACTTCCATGGTGATCGCGCCGCGATTAGCCAGGCAGAAATCCTTATTCTTCTTGAACTTCTTGATGCAACTAAAGATATAGTCCCAGCGCCCCGCGTTCAGACCCGCGCTGTGTTCGCGCAGTTCGTACAAAATCTCTTCCATCTCGAAGGTCGCCAGAACAGTTTCGATCAACACCGTCGCCTTGATCGTCCCTTGCGGAATGCCCAACTCATTCTGCGCCATGACGAAAATGTCGTTCCACAACCGAGCTTCCAGGTGGCTTTCCATCTTGGGCAGATAGAAAAACGGACCTGCGCCCCGGGCAATCTGTTCCTTGGCGTTGTGAAATAACACGACACCAAAGTCGAAAATACCGCCGGAAACGCGCTGCCTGTCGACCAGCACATGTTTCTCGTCCAGATGCCAACCACGGGGACGAATTTGCAAGGTGGCAATCTGGTCATTAAGCCGGTATTCCTTGCCCGCCTCGTTGACATAGCTAATCTGGCGGCGGATCGCATCTTTCAGATTGACTTGACCCTGAATCTGGTTAAACCAGTTGGGACTGTTGGAATCCTCAAAGTCGGTCATATAGGAATCAGCGCCGGAGTTATAGGCGTTGATAATCATCTTGGCTTCAACCG
>Ga0209573_1003348_pt1 | contig 17812 bp, 10 predicted proteins | sample TNRBio252014_DNA_FD_185870 | JGI IMG/M metagenome (GOLD analysis project Ga0209573, IMG submission 185870) | Wastewater treatment Type I Accumulibacter community from EBPR Bioreactor in Madison, WI, USA - TNR Reactor_6/25/2014_ DNA (SPAdes)... | ecosystem: Engineered > Bioreactor > EBPR >...
GGAACCGGGCGGTCGCCGCCGCAAAGCGTTCCACTTCCGGCGGGCGAAAGGCAAAAAAGCACTCTAGCAACCGATGCAGGGCGTTTTCATCCGTCGCCGCCGCCCGCAGAACTTCCTGACCATTCTGGATCAAGACCGCCGTGCGGGTGTCCTCGAAAATGATGTTGTCGGTTGGATAGCCCTTGGCAAGCTTGGCCGCAATCTCCTGGTGCAGATCGTCGTGAGAATCCTTGGCCTCCCACCAGCCATGCGTCAGCCGCACCCGATCCAGCAACGCGCCATCGGGCCGCAGCGTTTTGCCCGACGGCGTCGTGAACGGATGTTGTTGCGACAGCACCAACTGATGTTCCGCCGCCCGGGCTTTCAGCAACCCGGCGAACGCCTGGGACACTGCGCCTTCGTGATCCGCACCAGCAATGCGTTGCAAAGCATCCAGTTCCCGCCAATACGCTTGAATGTCATGCATGACTTTATCGTTGAATAAAATGAAAAAAGACCAAACTGAACCGGTGTCCAGCGCAATCCCTAACGGTTCATGCAAGCGCGTTGTTTCTCCAGCCACTGCGCCTGCAACTGCGCTAATTCCTGGCGCAACTGATACTCGCGCTGACGGGTAGCGGCCAAGGGGTCTATCGGTTCCCGCACGTTCGAGGGAACAGTAAATGGGAACTGGCCCCCTTGCAGGGCGAATCCTTCACAACCGCGCAGGCCGATCAGCAGGACTGTGACCAGCGCAAGCAGCAGCCCGATTCCCAGAATCTTGCGCCCTAGGTCAACCCAGGTCATAGCTGTTGCACGGGAAACTGGGACATCCATGACGTCAACCGTTGCGCCTCTCGCTGTGGGCGTTCCGGGGCATCGCCGGGTGATGGGCGTCACCGGGGTGTTCACCGGTTGCCGAACTTTCCGTGCTCCCGATAACGGTTCAGAGGCGCTCGCGTCGAGACCCGCTGGTGCTTTGGACGGTATGAGCGACGTCGCTTGCCAAGTCAAATCAACGTTGTTGAACCGAAGGCCCCAACCCGCAACCACCGGTTGCTCGCCGACCCGAAACAGGTTTTGATCGGGAAACATCAACATGCTTTGGAGCATTTCGCTAATTAAGGATTGGTCGGACTGCGGGCTGGCGCTCAACGACTCGGCGAGTTGCTGAAGGTCGGCGATCCGTCGCCGGGTTTCCGCTAACAGCACGGCCTGTTCTTCTGCATTCAGTTGGGCAAAGGATTTAACCTCACCCTCGGCGGCGCTGAACCAGTCAATGGCGTTGGCGGCGATTACCGGCTCGGCGAACAAGCCTGCGTGTGCTGGCCCCAGCCGCAATTCAATAAACCGCGCCATTTGTTGATAGGCGCTGATAACCCATTGGCCGCGAACGCCGATCAATTGCGCCCGCGAGCGCTCGGTGGTGAGCAGATGGGTAGTCGCAATCATGGTCGAGGTCGATTGATCTCAAGGTTCAGGGAGTGGTTTTCGCCGTACAGGGATTGTCCGCCACGGTGACCGGAATCTGCTGCTGGCGCAAATAGGCCAGCAGGGCGTCGCCGCCGAGCGCGTAATTGCCCTGCCGCCGCGATTCGTCATCCAGACGAATGAGCGTGTTGATGCCGACCACGCGGCCGCACCGATCCACCAGCGGCCCGCCGCTGTTACCTTGGGAGACAATCGCGGTATGGGCGATGATTGTTGGCGCCGCGCCTTCGCCGCGCACGACACTGATTTCGCCGCTGGACATCACCAGTTCGGGAATCGCGGACATTTCATTCTTGTCCAGTAACGCGGCGAATTGAGGATCGACCTGCAATTCGAAACCGGGAAAGCCGGCGGCGACTACCGGCTCCAGTTTTTCAACCAGAGCCGTCAAGGGCAGCGCGGAACCTGCGGCTCCGGTCGTGATCTTGAGCAAGGCGAAATCCGGAGTATTTAACCGTTCCCGCGTTTCCGACAAGGGAGTGGCGTTTAATAACTGCGCTTTTTGCAGGCCGCCCAGCGCCTTGCCGGTCACAAAAATCGAACTGTTGGGAGCCGGCGTCCCGACCACATGGCTGTTGCTGAGAATGACGCCGGGCGCGACCAGAAACCCAGTGCCCATGCTCAAACCGTCGACCTGGGGCGATAACACTAAAACCGTCGTTTCTTCCAGACGCTGCGCCAAGGTGGGCGCTGGCGCAGCTCCCGGAGCCGGGTCACCTTGCGCAGGCTGCACGGGACTTTGCGCCGGGAAGGGCAGCAGCGGGCGCGGTGCTTCAACAGCGCAGACATCGCCTGCCAGCGCTTTGCGGAGGCGGTCTACCTGCTCCTCCAGGGAACGGTTGACTTCGTTTTGCAGATGCAATAAGTCGTTGGCGACCGGCGAGTCCGGCGGGCGGGCCTCCATGAAGCGGATCAACAGGCCCAGCAGCAAGCCACAGAGTAATAACGCGCCACCGGTTACAGTGTAGGCCCAGGCGTTTTCGCGCCGGGACGCCGCCGGTGCTGGGGCGACTGGCGCGACTTCGGCTGTCACTGCGGGCGGGGCTGGTTCCTGGCCGGACCGTTCCGGGAGCGGGGGAGAGAACGGGCCGTTGCGTGGGGAAGCTTGAGAAAGCGGATGAACCGGCGCGCTGGGCCAGGGCAGCGTCACATAACGGCCCAACGTGGCCTCGAAGTGCTGGCGCAGTCCGACCTCGCTGTCCGCCGCAGACGGCGGGGCCAGCCCCCAGTTGATGAGGATGACCTGATCGCCAACCAGCAGAATATCCTCGACGGTGGCGACGATCAGCGCCCGTTGCAACAACAGCCCTATATGGGGATCGGTCAGCCATTTGGCGGCAGGGTGCAATGCCTCCCTCAATCCGCGCAACGCTTCTTGCTGGTGATCGGGGTGCGCCTGAACCAGGGGAACGATCTCGCCTTCTACTGTGGTATACCAGGCAATCGAGCGAGCGGCAGCGCTACTCTCACTTGCCAGCGCCGGCTCCGCCAGTAATCCACCCAGTCGACCATTGCTCTTCGCATCCAAAAAGGCGCGCAAGGATTCGAAAGCCTCCAGCACCCGTCGTCCGCGCCATTGAATCGGCGTAAAAGCGTGGATCTCGGACGTGCGAATAAAGCGTAACGGACTCATGGCGCGCTCACCCTAGCGATGAAATCAAACTTGATCAAGCTGTGCATTTACCTGCCGGCACCCAATCGCTGGCGTCGGGATTTTTGCAAATATCCCGCACCATATTAGCGCCGTTCTGCGCAACCTTTTTACTTTCAGCCTGTTTGGTTTCCGCCTTTTGCAATTTCTTTTCCGTGTCCTTGACATTCTTTGAGACCGTCGCCGTGCTCTTGGCGCTCTTAGATTGTGCGGTTTTCTTCGACGACGTGGACGCCCGCGCAACTTGGGTGCGATTCAGGCCGGACTGTTGCAATGTTTCTTCATAGGAACGGGTGTAGGCCGTGACATTTTCTGTAAAGCGGCTATCGACGGTTGCAATCAACTCATTGGTCTCCTGCAAGCCATCGACGATTTCTGTCAGACGTTTTCGCCCCTCATCGGCGCTGACGCGGCCACGTTTTTTATCGCGAAGCAATTTGGAATAGGCTTTTTGATAACAGCTTTGCGCTTTTTGCGCCGAGGCCAGGGTTAAATCCATGTCGCTGACATCACCGTCGATGTAATAGGCGTATTTGTCCGTGAGATCAGCTCGATCCCGCTCGGCTTGCTCGGCCTGCTCGGTCGCGCCCTGATCCTGTTGTGCAGTCGCCATAGCGCCGATCAAGCTGCCGGCTAGCCCGCCTAACAACGCGCCGCGACCCCGGTTGTTGCGGTCCAGGGCAGCCTTGGTGATCGCGCCAAGCACCGCGCCGGCCAGGATGCCGGCGATGCGCGCTTCTTCCTGACGCTTGGCCATGCGGGCGCTGACATCGTAGCGGCGCAAGTCTTCAATCGGTTCATAGCAGTTCGGGTAATAGTCCGTAGTGACTAAACGCGGCACGCTGGACACTTGCGATTCCTGACCGGGCAGGGTCGCGCAGCCATGCAGACCAAGACTGCCGGCGACGGCCAGAACCAGGGCGGATTGTTTCAAAGCAGAGCGAGTGAACATGGGGCGTCTCCTGCGGATGCGCATGGTGCGCAAACCGGTCATGAACGGGTCGGGTTAACAATGTCCTTAAGCACTTTATCGGAATCTGCTTTTCGTTGCTGACGGTAGTTTTTCACATGGTTGATAAACATATCGGTGCGCCGCACCAAAACAGGCCCCAGCACTTCCTTGCGTCCCAAGGTTTCCCGTACCCGGCTGGCCTGTTCCTGTACGACCGCATCGGGATAGTCAACGCAAGACGCGATGTTATCAATATAAATCGCTAAAGCGCCGCGCAGGGCCTGATTGCCATTAGCAATGGTGGCCGTATAAAGCTCCATGTCTTGTTGTTGGCGGTTGTTCCGGGCGAATTGCAGTTGCTCCTGCAAATCGCCCAACCGCCCGTGATAGTTTTTAATGGTTTCGGCAATGAGCGCCGCCGACTGGATGAGGTTGGCGACGGTGTTTTTTTGTTGCTCCGCCAACTGGCTGACGGCGCGTTTCAGTTCAGCGTTGACGGCGATCAGCGCCTTTTTCTGCTGGTCGTCCATGGTCGCCTGAATAATCGCCTCCAGGCGCTGGGCGGGATTTTCTATCGCGTCGAGATTGAGCAGCGCAGCGAAATTGCCATCCTCCTGTTTCCACTCCTTCAGTAACGTTTGTGAACGGGCATTCGGCGCGGACAGGGTGGCGATCACGACCCGAAATCCGGTCGTTTCATTGCGGCGCGGCGCACCGTTGGGGTCGAAGAAAGGATATTCCCGGCGCATCCCGCTCAACAGGGCGTCTTCACCTTCGATGTAATTGCCGCCTTTCACGACGAAGCCGCCGGTGGCGCCATGCGCTCTGCCGCTGCCGCGCACCAGATGAAACGGCTCCAGAATCATCTCGGCGGCGTTGCCAATGACATCGTGCAAGCCGACTGGATTAGGGCGCTTGCTGCCAATCGGCATCAGCCGCGCCGTGAAGCCGCTGCCGCCGGTTTTCGGCTGGTAAACCGCCCAATCGCTTAACGGCCCTTCAGCGCCATTCTCCAGTTTCCGGGGAAACAGGCGCTCCTCCAGTTCCTGGTGACTGACCTGTTGGCCGCCGCGTGCGGCGAATTCCCATTCCGCCTCGCTGGGCAGGCGAATGAAGGCCAGCGAGCCGCCTTTTTCCAGGCCGCCCGCCGCCGCCGGCAGACGATCCCGGGCATGACGCGCCAGCCATTGACTGTAAATTTCGGTGAAGCGCAAGGCGTCGAACCAGGAGAGATTGACCTTGGGCAGGCGCTGTTGGGCCAGCGCTCCCGATTCTGGGGCGGGACAAGCGCCGGCAGCGTTGGGACTGGACGCAGTGGACAGCGCCTCAGCCTGGGACAGCACCAGCCGGTATTGCCAATCAGTCACTTCATACTTGGCGATGAAGTAGAACATCGGTTGTAACGGTCCTTGAGCTGAAGCATTGGGACGTTTTAACCCCGGAGCGAGGGTGTTGCGCCAAGCGGGCGGCAAATCTTCGAGGAGGAACTGGCCGGCGACTGCGCCGCGCCGATGACCGGCCAAAAACGCCTGACGATAACCCGGTTCACCTTCACTGAAAGGGTAGCCAAGATTGAAGCTTTGATCGTCGAGCAGGCCCTTGCCGAGGATGTAGATATAGCGAAACGCCATCTTGCCGCCGCAGGGCAGGGGCAGTTCCAGGTCATCGGCCAGCGGTTTGGGATTGAATAGTGGGTCTGGCGCAGGTTGCGCCCCGGCCGTCGCAGCGATCAGTCCTGCCGTCAGACTGATGAATGGCCAAAACCGTCTGTCAAACATCACGAAGACCCTCCGCGGGTTCGATGCGCGCCGCCCGCCAACCGCCCGCGCTGGCGGCGAGCAGCATGGTGAGTACGGTCGCTGTTGCTGCGGCGGCACCCTGTCCGACCGTCAGCCGGCACACGGTTTCGCCGGCCTGCACCTGATCAGCAAACCGCTGGTTGATGACTGCATGGGCTAAAAGATAGGCGATGCCCGCGATGATCACCCCGAAGCTGGCGGTGAACAACGCCTGCATCAGCGGAAAACCCACCAGTCCGCGCCCCGGCAAGCCCAGCAGGCGTAAAATGCTCAATTCCCGGCGCTTACGCTCCACCGCCGCCAGCACATTCACGCCTAGAGAACAAGCGTAACCGGTAGCGCTCAAGACGGCGATGATCACGAAAACGACGGTCAGGTTGCGATTGAGCGCCTGAATTTGCGCAATCGCCACCGCTTGGGTTTCAACCTCAATGCCCTGATTCCGAAGGATATCCCTCAAGGGCGCGACCTGATCCAGCGTTCCGGCGTACAGGCGAAAAGCGGGATAACGCCGTTCCGGCAGGTCGGCGGGAACGGGTCGCCCCGGCCAGCCGAAGCGTTCTACCGCGAAGCCATCCCGATAGTCTTCCACTGCTTCTAGCAGATCAAGGCGGGCGAACGCGGCATCCCGGCCAAAAGCGGCTAGTGGCAATACGGTATTGATGGTGACAGTGATCTGCACATATTCCATGCGACCGTGATCACTCCGGCTAACTGCGGCGGGCAAGGATTCGCCACCGCGCAACTGCAATTTTTCCGCGACCGACTGCGTGACCAGCAGTTGCCCTGTAGTGGGTGGTGAAAGTTCTTTAGGCAGCAACGGATCGCCGGGAGCCGTGGGCAGCAGTTCCACCGTCACTGAGCGGCCTAAATCCGGGCGGCGCAATTCCAGGGTTCCGGCGATCTGGCGTGTGCGGGGAATGACGAACGCCACTTCGGGGCGTCCCCGCAGCGCGTCAAACCAGTTCAGAGTAAAGCGCTGACTGCCGACCGGCAGCAGTTCCCGGTTGCGCGGTTCTTTCGCCAGCCGTTCGATCAGGGTAGACACGACGCCGTGCTTGAGTCCCAACAGCACCAGCAACGGGGCTAATACCGCCGCCAGCGCCAATACAGCGCATAATGACAGCCGCCATTCATGGATATAGTCCCGCCAGGCAAGCCAGGCGACGTTGTCGAGCCATTTCATGAGTCGATGCGGGCGAAGCGGGCTGTCACCTGATCGCCGCTCGCTGAAAATTGCCGGGTCAGTTCCGGGGCAATCCGCCGCAGACCGTAGCGTTGCATACGCGGCCAGTCATGGCTGGCGACAATCACTGTGACGCCTTGCTCAGTGGCCAGTCCCAGAAACAGCTCCATCACGCCATCCGCGTTCAACGGATCGAGGGAGGCGGTCGGTTCGTCGGCCAGCACGACAGGGGGGTTATGCGCCAGGGCACGGGCAATCGCCGTCCGTTGTCGTTCCCCGACCGATAGGGTAGCGGGGTAGGCGTCGAGCAGGCGGGTCAATCCCAGCCGTTCCGCCAGCCGCGTTGCTGAACCATCTTCCGGCAGGGCGCACCAGCGGCGCGGCAAGGCGATGTTGTCGCGGACGGTCAGGAATCCCAGCAAACCGCCGTTTTGCAGCACATAGCCGAAATAACGCCGGCGCAAGCGGGTGAAGACATCCTGTTGCCCATGTCGCCACAACTGCGCCAGATCGTGGAGCGGCTGGCCAGGCGGCGTGAAGGTGAATTGCTCGGCGCAGTCCACGCTCAACACCATCGCCAGGATGTCCAGCAGAGTGCTTTTGCCGGAACCGCTCGCCCCGACCAGCGCCAACCGTTCACCGGCTTCAATGATCAATTCCGGGACTTCCAGGCAAAATGCCGCACCGCTGCTGATGCGCTGTTTGCGTAACTGGCAGATGTGGAACACAGCGTCAGGCATGGCGGCGCTAAATCTCCCTGAGGCTCCTTGATTGAGCAGGGGGTTCGCCAAAGATCTCCGCCAGGCTGGTCGCCGTCAGCACGCGATCCCCCCAGATCAGCAGTGTCTCAGTGTCCGCCGCCGTCAGCCGCGCCCGTGTGGTTTCATCCAGCACCCCGAATTTCAAAGTCAGCAACCGCTGGAGCAGCAAGGACTCGCCTTCCTGGCGGCCTTCCTGGCGGCCTTCCTGGCGGCCTTCCTGGCGGCCTTCCTGGCGGCCTTCCTGGCGGCCTTCTTCTAAACCTTGTCGTTTCCATTCCTCGGTCCATTCCATCACGCGCTCAGCTAACATATTTCGTACCTCGTTCAGTTCTAATACCGCTTCAATCCGCACTCCGGGCAACCGCGCGGGCAGCAATACGTCCCGCAGCCACACGGCGAACGCCCGACGCAAGCTTGCTTGTTCCGGAGCCTGCAACCAATCAATCAGGCGTTCCACGACCGGTTGCAACTCTTCCGGCCCTCGACTGTTCTCCAGCCGGAACAGCGCCGCCGCCAGATTTTGCAATGGGGCCAAATCCGCTTCACCGAAGCGGCTTTCTTCCAGCAACAGATAGTGCAAACGCGGCTGATACCGTTCCAGACCGGTCGGTGGGGGGACAATTAAATGGGACAGATCCGTCGACGCAGTCCAGCGGGGCCGTCCGTTATACAGCACTAAGGGCAACACCGGCGGCAGACGTCCATCCTGAGTGAGCTGTTTGGCCCGGATCAAGTCCTGGTAAAGCAGCCCAACGTAGACCAGCAAACGCACTGCCATGAACAGATCGACATCCGACTGGAATTCCAGCAAGAGGTAGACATACAGCCAGCGGTCGCGCCAGCGCACCCGCCAGACCACATCATCGGCGCGGGGCCGCAGATCGTCGCTGACATAGCTGCCCGATTGCTTTTCCAGCGTGGCAAAATCCAACTCGCCTACCCAGTCTTCTTTGACAAAGCCGTTGAGCAGATCCGCAACCATCGCCGGATGGGAAAACAGCAGCTTGTAGCCGGAATCATGAGATTGCGCGAGCTTCTGACGTGCTTTGACCGGGTTGCGGCGGGCGCGATCCACTGTGCGGGATCCGGATGGTTTCGCCATAGCTCCTCCGCGAAAAAGGGTAATTTCTCAAGGCAGTTCGCTGAGCGGCACGCGATACAGGGCGTCGCCGGGCGCAGCGTTGCCGAAGCGGATCCAGTGGGCAACGTCATTGTGCATCTTCTCATAGCCCTTGATTTTGGATTCCAGCTCGTCGATGAAATCCTGCTGTTCGCCCACGCTCCAGCTCAGCCATAAGTCCTGAGTGATGCCTAATATCTTGCTTTTATAGGGTAGTCCGTTGAGAAATTCGCCGAGCAGGCCGCTTTCATACAGATTGCCCGAGGTTTTCTGGCCCATGCGGCTCGGATCGCGGCTGAGGTGGGCCGCCGCCGTCGCCACTTCCTGAAAGAAGTTTTGCGGGCTGACCCGGGTCTTGATCGCGGCATCGACGATAGTTTTCAGACCCTGTTGTAACGTATTCAATTGGTGCTTGCTTAACAGGATGCACACCTGAAAGGCCGGTTGCGCGGGGTCTGCCAAGTCATGGTCCGCCACCCAGGCCGAAACGACCTTGGGGGCCTGGCTGTTCCGGGTTCGCCCCAGAAAATCCATCTGGATCGCGTAACCGAGTGCTTCCGCCTTGGCCTGGGGATCAGTGATCGGCTGGGCCGGTGGTGGGGGATTCAACGGCTTGCCGGCGGCGACATCCCGCACCAACCGGGTGTACACCGATGCCAGGCGCTCCATCTCTTTTCCGAAGCGGTTCACGTCGCCGGTGGGAATAGGGACGTACAGATCACCAATCCGGGGATTGGCCTCCGCCGACAGTTGGCGATACTGGTTTTCCGCCAGCGTATGGTTTTTCACCCCCTGCGGCGTGAGCAGATGCAAGATAAAAATCTTCACCTGCTGCCGTTGGGCGGCGGCCAGAATCTGTGCTTCATTCATGCCGGTCGCGGAGAAAGGATCGTCGCCGCGCAAGGACCCGGCGTCGGTGATCAGGAACAGGATGCGCGCTCCGTAGTCGCTCCAGTCCATCTTTTCCAGTGCGTCCATGATCCCGGCAAAGGCGTCTTCGTTGAAGGAATGGCTGGAAATTTTCGTATCCTGGACGCTCTGGATCAGATCGAGGAACTGTTCGCGGTCCTGGCCTTCGTCCAGATTGGCGTAAATGCGACTGACATATTCCAGGCCGGGTGTTTTGGCGATGCTGCTGCGATAGGCGACCAGGCCGAAGCTGACCTTATCGCTCAGGCCGGCGGTGGCGATGGCGTCGTAGAGTTGGGCGATGATTTGACGGGTGCGGTCAATGTACGGCCCCATGGACAGCGTGGTGTCGATCACAAACACCATCGCGGTTTTCAAGGCGCGCGGCGGCGGTGCAGTTATGGTTTGCAAACCACCGCCGGGATCGATGGAGGCGACTTGCAACAGTTGCACCGGTTGACCGCCAGGCGTGTAGGCTTCGGTGAAGTTGAAAATCGGCAACAGATAGAACCGGTTTTGCGAGACCGCTTCCTCCATCGGCTCCAGCGCGACCAGTTCCCCAGCGCTGCCCTGACCAGCCTTGGCCGCCTGCGCCTGATTGAACAGGGCTTGCACGCGCGGCGCCGGCGCCGGATCGTTGAGGACCGTCGTCAGGGGATTTTGCGTGCGGAAGAACAGCACCGGTTGGCGTCCGGAGCGTTCGGCGAACTTGAGCACCAGGGTTTGTTTCCAGTCGCTCAGTTGGTTGGCCGCCATCCAGCCGTCCGGTGCGCTGCTGGAGGCGCCGACCTGTACCCACGGTTCGCCATTCACCGTCTGGCGTTCGTAGACATACAGCACTGAGAACGCGGGCGGTGATTTCGCCAGCGGCGGACCGCCTGGCGCAGAATGCAGTAGTGCGCCGGGATGGGTCAGGACCCGCTGATACAGGGTTTTCTTGCCCTCCATGAGCACCGGTGTCGCAGTCAGCGCCGTCGATGCAAAGCAACCCGTGAAAATGGCTGCAACCAGCCAAGGGATAAAACGCATTTGCCACATCGCGGCGATCCTCCTAAACCAACCAGGGGATAAAACGCATTTGCCACATCGCGGCGATCCTCCTAATTTTGCCAATCCTGCAACAAGGTTTGCGCGTCCACATCGCCGCGCACGGCGGCTCGTTCCGCCCAGACGCGCAATGCGTCCAGATGCTGACCAGCAGCGGCGACACCGCCTGCCGCCGCCTGACGATACCAGCCATAGGCTTTGGTGGCGCGGCGGCGCGGCAGCGGCGTCGGTTGACTGGAGGCCGGGTCATACATTTCGCCCAGTTTCAACGCGGCAGCGGCATGGCCCTGTTCCGCCGCCTGGCTGTAAAGCAGAAAGGCACCTTGCAAGCCATCCGGTTGCGTCTGAAACTGTTGCGCCAGCACGTACATCTGGTCGAGCGTCAAACCGGCCTGCAATTTCTGGCGAGCGTCCTGAACCGAGAAAGCCGGTGGGGCATTGGCAGGGGGCGCAACGGCAGGAGGAAGCGGCAGCGGTTCTCTTGATTGATCTGCATCGGGCGGCGCGGGTTCGGGCGCGGGTAACGACCACCAATAGCCTCCGACACCCAGCACGGCTAGAAGGCCAACAGCCGTCAGAACCAGCCACAGTCTGGAGGAGGGCGGGCGGCGCTTGTGATCATCGTTTTGGGTCCGAGGCGGCTTCGGTTCAATCACAACCGACGGCGTGGTTAATGAGGAAGTTGGTTCCGCGCCGATCAGTGTCGGATTTTCAGCGGGTTCAGCGGGCGGCGATGCTGCCGGAACCGTTCCAGCCATGCCGCCTCGTCGACGTTTGACGGCGACTGGCTGGGGAATGTCGCGCCATTGCATGACCCGTTGTTGCGGTTTGCTAAAGCCAGGCGCTTGCAGGCCGAGTTGGTAATTGCCATTTTCCAGATACCGGACGATCTCCGGGCCAACGATCAATCGGCAGTCCAGAGACGACAGCGCGTCGATCCGCAACGGTGCAAACCAGTATTCACCGTTGCGCCAACCCTCTGGCCCCAGATCGTCATTGCCAAAACCGGACCGGCGGATGGAGCACTGCACCTCATGCGGCGGCAGCGCCAAACCCTCGATGACCAGCGCGGCGTAGCCGGGGCGTTGTTCAGGATCGGGTTCTACGCGTACTCGCCATTCACCCTCGTTCATCATGATCTCACCCCCGGTCTGCTCTGCCGAGACTTCCTGAATTTGTGATAACGCGGCCAGCAACTCTGCCGCGGTAGCGAACCGGGCTTCCGGTCGTTTCGCCATCAGACGATCCACCACATCTTGATAGCGGCCCAGCGCAGCGGGCAGACGCGGAATGGGTTGGTGGACATGCAAGGCCAGCAACGCTTGATTATCACGCGCCTGATAAGGTCGGCTGCCCGTCAGCATCTCGTAGAACATGACGCCCAGGCTGTACAGATCACTGCGACTGGTAGCCTGCTCGCCGAGCGCCTGTTCGGGGCTCATGTACATGGGCGTGCCTAGTACGAAGCCGGTTTGCGTGAGATGGTGCTCCTGACGGCTGTCCTTGGCGATGCCGAAATCGGCGACCTTGGCGTCGCCATGGGTGGTGAACAGGATGTTGGCGGGCTTGATGTCCCGATGCACCAGGCCCTGTTGATGGGCGTGGTCAAGCGCCGAGGCGATTTGCCGTAAAAACCTCAGCGCGTGTTCCGCACTCAGTCCTTGTTTGATGCGCTGATCGAGCGCGCCGCCCTCGGCGTATTCCATGGCCATGTAGCAACCGCCGGGAAACGCTCCGACATCGTGGATGGTGATAATGTGGTGATGATTGAGGCGGGCGACCATGCAGCCTTCATGAATAAATCGCTCGCGTAATTCGGCGTCGCCCAGCGTGATGAGTTTGAGCGCGACTTTCCGGTTGAGCGAGTGTTGCAGGGCCAAATACACCTGCGCCATGCCGCCGGTGCCGAGGTGCTTTTCCAGGGTGTAGCCGGGTATCTCAAGGTTGGCGGTCATGATCGTTCAGCCGGGCTGTGAGTGTCCAGCGTCGCCAGCGCCTGACCCAGACGCCGGTTTTGTTCCCGCTCGACCTCGTTGGTGATGGCCCCGGCGACATTGCCTTCGATCAACAGGGTCAAGGCGTACAGCCAGTCGGCGTAAAAATCCTGATCGTAAGGCAGTGGTTTCGCGCCGAGCGGTGGATAGCCGGTAAACGGCTGGCGTGGCGCAAATAGAGGCCGTTGCCGCCCTGCTACGGTGATCATCGGTCGCCGGACTGAATCACCCTGCGGATCGAGGCCGAGGCTGCTGATATAGGTGTTCAACAGTGCGGCGGCCAGCGCCGCTTGCTTCCAGGCCAGTTTCTCGCGGTGGATATTGTGGAAATGCGAAGCATCCCGCACGCTGGCGGCGATGCGCTGGCGCAAGTCCAGCCGCTCCGCGCCGGTCGCCAGTTCGTGAACCAGCGCGCTGAATTCCTCCGCCGTCAGGCTGAAATAGTTTTGTGATGCGCTTTCGCCGCTCAATTCCCGCAACTGATCCAGCCAGTGCGCGATGACTTCGCTGGCGTAGCGGTCGGCGGCGTCCATCATCAACCGGGGCGGGGGGCGGGACGCTTCCAATGCGTCCGGTTCGTTATCGCTGAACAAACCGAGTAAATCCGCCGTGTTCACTTGCGCGCCCATCAGCTCCGACTCCGGGCGCGCCTGCTCAACCTGTGGCACACCCGGCTGCTGCCGCTCAATCTGGAGATACACGTCGTACAGGTTCTCGTCGCTGACGTACAGACTCCAGAGAAAATCGCCAAAACGCTGATTTGCAGCGCAATTCACCAGCTTCCGCGCCAGGGTTTTACCCCGTTGGCGCTTTTTGGCGCGCTCGGCGTCCAGATCGTCGCTGACGTAATAACTGCGCAAGCGCCCGGCGGCGTTCTGGGCCAGGTCGTCCAGACGCCGGGCGACTTGCCGCCGTTTCAGTTCCGGCTGGCACAGCGGGCTGAGTTGCTCGACCAGATAACTGACGCCGCCATCATTCAGGCGTAGGGCGGCGTCCCAGGCGCGGGCCGGGTCGGCGAAGTGGTTGCGCACATCCGGGTTGTTGAGAAATCCAGCGCGCAGATCGGCGATATAGGCTTGTTCCGCCTCGCGCACCTGGCGCTCGCGGTCACCGTCGTAATCGAAAATGGCCTTTTGCTTGAAGTTGGGATTGCGCAGCCAGAAGGTATTGCGAAATCCGCCCCGCCCATCCCAGCAGCGCGGCCAGTCATGCTGCTTGCCGAAGAAATCGAGCAGGGAGGAAGAGAGGCGAATACTCCAGCGTTGCGCCGGATCGTCCGAAGCGCCGGCTTTCTGCTCAAACTCCATATCGAATTTGGTCAGCACCAGAAACAGCGCGGCGGGATGGTCGGTGCGGGCTTCAGGGATCGCGCCGTGGGTCGCGGCGATCCAGTCATGCACCAAGTCCGGCAAACCGCGCACTTCCTGATTGCCCGGTCCGATGCATAGCAACATCGCCGTCAATTCCTGTTCGGCGCAGTAACGCTCGAATAAATACGCGACCTTGCCGCGCAGGAAGAAGCCGGACAGCGCGTCGGGACGGCGCAAAGACTCCGGCAAATCCCTGATCTGCTCCCGCGACCGTGCGCCGGGAAAATCCAGCAGGTCGGTATGCGCGAAAAAATCATACTCTGCGCCGTCCAGTCCGGCGGGCGGGTGTTCCAGGACGATTTTCAATTCGGCGGTCAGCGCCGTGACTTCGGCGCGCAGCAATGCCGCCGGGCGGGTTCCGGCCAGCACCGTCACCCGGTCGCCGTCGTCCATTCCCAAGCCGCGCAACATCTGAACATCAATAATGCTCCGTTCGCGCGGGATCAAAGCCGTCAATGGGCAGCGGGCGACCGGGGCGAAATCGAGGCTTTTCAGCGCGTGATACAGCCGTAGATAAAGCTGGGTGAACGGTTCGACATCGCCCCACAATAACGCCAGCAGGCGAGCGCGATCCGCTGGCGGCAAACGGGGCGCAAGGTCTGCGGCCTGACTCCAGAACGGCGAATTTTTCAACACCTTGATCCGGCCCGCGCCGCGAAATGAGCGCCAGAAATAGTCTTCCAGATCGTAGATGTCGTCATCACTCAACGGATCGACGGCGTTCGGCTGGGCGCGGGTCGCCAGCTCCGCCAGGCGCTGAAGAATGGCGTCCGGTTCGGGATCGGGCCAGTCGTCGTGGCGGCAGTCGGCGTAATAAGTGTTGCCGATGATCTTGACCAGATCGCTCTGGGTGAGCAGGCGCAATTCCACCGGATAGTCCGGCGTCGCCTCGGTCGAGAGATCCAGGGTAAAGCGGGTGACCAGTCCCGTGGATTCGCGCCCGCCTTCCGGATTGATTTCCCGGATGAAATCGACCAATTGACCGGCGAAATTGACGAGTAACGGCTTGAATCCTGGACGGGCCAGTGCTGAGACCAGATAGGACTTGCCGGCCTGGCTGGGGCCGAACACGCTGACGCCCATCTTGCGGCGGGCGGCGGTTTCCAGACTTTGCGCCAGCAGGCGGCTTTTGCGCAGGTCGCGTTGCAGACCCACGCTGGCTTGACCGATGCGCTTGCCGTTGTCGCTGACCCAGGTCAGGGCGGTTTGCAGCGCCTGGCCGACAGTTTGGCAACGTGCTGCCAGTGCTTCGTCTTCGGGTAACATCTTTTCCCCCGGAACGGTGTCCCTGGTCCCCTTTACTCCTGCGGAGAGCAAGGCGCTAAACCAGGCTGAAAATGCCGGTGTCCAGCCAGTAACCTTCCTGATTTCTCAGTGTTTGCAGGCGCAGCGTCAGGTCTTCCCGCCGCACCGGCGCGCCATCGGCGGCGGAAACCTCTTCAATCTTGAACACGCCTTCATCCACGTCCGCTGCGCCGTTCGCCGCATCATTACGAGGGCCGGAGGTGAAACTGACGGTGACCTGATAGGGCAGCCGCCCCCGGGCGTTGGCAATCGCCTGCTGGTCAGTGAAGCCGAGCCGGTAGAAGGGCGTCGCCGGCCAGCGTTCCGCCTCCAGTTGACGAAAGCCGATGAATAATGGCGCTTCAAAACTGAAGGTATGCGTCAATTCCCGCGCTTCGTGACTGTCCAGGTCCAGCTCGCGGAAAAACACTTTGCTGTCGAGCATTTGCCCGGACAATTCCATTTCGCCGACGAAACGCGCCGTGGACTGGGGATGCAATTCACTGCTGCGGAAGGAGAACGCTTCCAGTTGACCTTCGGCCAGCGCGCAGAGCATCGCCCCGATGACCACCGTGGTTTTAGGATCGGCGATCCGCCCGTGAGCGTCGCGGTAGGGATACCAGTTGCTGACCCGATAACGGTGCAGGGCGATGATGCGCTCCGGGGACAGCGGCATTTTCGCCCGCGCGGCGCCGCTAAAGGCGGGCAGCCGCGAGGGCCGCCCGGTGAGCAATAGTAGATCGCAGTCGTAGAGATGCACGATCTCGCACAAATCGGCCACTATTGGCCCGATGCAACTGCGCACGGTGCGATCCAAAGCGCGGGCGTCAAAGATCAGCGGCGCGGTGGACAGATCAAACTGCGCGGCGCCGGCTTGCCGGGCAGCCTGCTCGACATATGCCGCCAGATGCGCCGGCCAACGCGCCGGATCAGGCAGGTAGTCGCGCAAGGGCCGGCTGTAGCCAGAATGGCCCTGCTGGAAATCCACCACTTCATAGTCGCGCAACAGCCGCAAGGCAATCGGCATGGCCAGTTGCGTGGCGAATTGGCGGCGTTGACTGCGCTCCAGCTCTGATTGCCCGCCAAAATCACCGCCGAAGAGTTGGTTGAGCAGCGCCTTGGCGTCGGCGACGCCCGCCGCCTGCAAGGCTTGGCCGATGGCATCCAGTACATGGCGTTCGATCACCGTGCGCAGAATGTCGTCCCCGGCGATGGTGAAGCCTTCACGGAAGAGTTGATGGGGCCGAATCACCGCCGTAGCGCCTTCGCCGAGGGTTTCGTAAGTGGTGATCATTAACGCGGTGGTGCCGCCGCCGATGTCCAGCGTGGCGATGCGCAGGCTTTCGCGGCCCGGATGCTCGGCGCGCCGCCGGCCATACAGGCGAAAGAGGAACCGGACATCGCCCTGGAATTTCCGGGCAACCTCGTTGAACAGAAACACCAGTTGGCTGGCGCTGGCTTCATCCCAGTCGGCCCGCAGATCCGGCGCTTCCCGGTAGTCATTGCTGCGGGCGGCGCGGAGACCCTTGCGGTTGGCCGCCTGCCAGTTGCGCCAGCCGAGCGCTTCCCAGAGCGTGTCCCGTGCCCACTCCGCCCAGCGGCGAAACAGCTTGCGCTCAGTCAGCGGCATGGCGGTCGGGACGGTTAGAATGACCCGCCGCAACCGGCGTGGAATGTCGGAATGCGGGCGCTCGCTGCGTTGGGCGGGGGAGTTGATTGTCACCAGCGCGTGCATGATCAGCTCGCTCAGGACAAACATCATCAGCGAACTGCGCGAGTAGCGGGCGCGCAGGGCCGGTTCGAACGACTGGGTTCTGAAGGCGGCTTCCCGACGCAGCCGCCCACTTCTGAGATGGGTCAGCGGCGTGCCGACTTCGTTGAGATCAAGGACGTAATTGCCGGAGGTGACCGGCTGCTCGCCGGCCTGGGGATCGTCCGCAGGACGGTTATAGCGCCATTCCTGCAAGCGGGGTTGCAAATCCCACAGATAACGTTTAGGGCTGGACATGCCGGTATGGCCGCTGGCAGCGGCGGACTGGGTGGCCAGCCGGGCGGCTTCTTCGCCGACCCGCACCACTGTGGGCCAGACAAAAGCTTCGGTGCGCCGGCCACTGCGCCGCGACAGCGCCAAGCATTCCGGCATGCCAAACAGCGCCTTGCTGAATTCCAGGCGGGATTCAAACGGCTCGCGGTAAATCTGTTCAGGCCGCGACAGATCGCGCAATTCCAGCACATAGCTGTTGTTTAAATCGGTAGTCGCCGCATCAGG
>Ga0209573_1003349_pt1 | contig 17808 bp, 16 predicted proteins | sample TNRBio252014_DNA_FD_185870 | JGI IMG/M metagenome (GOLD analysis project Ga0209573, IMG submission 185870) | Wastewater treatment Type I Accumulibacter community from EBPR Bioreactor in Madison, WI, USA - TNR Reactor_6/25/2014_ DNA (SPAdes)... | ecosystem: Engineered > Bioreactor > EBPR >...
CTCTATTTTGAAAAACCAAAGGAGCTTCTCTTCATGGCCCGTTCCGGAATCCGCTACGAAGAAGTCAAAAACGCTGCCGAAACTCTACTCAGTCGCGGTCTATCACCCACCATCCAGCGCGTGCGCGAAGTCCTCGGCACCGGTAGCAATACCACCATCAGCGATCACCTCAAACACTGGCAGCAACGGATGGCTGAAGCACCTCGCGCCATCCTTCCACCGGCCATTCCCGAAGTAGTCATGACCGCGCTGGATACCCTTTGGAAAACTGCGGTTCAACAAGCAGAAGCCGCTTTTGATGAACAACGCACTGCGGCTGAACAGGTGGTCGTAGTGGCTGAACAGGCCCGTGATCAAGCCATCGCTGAAGCGCAACAAGCCCATCATGCGGCGGTTGAAGCGCGAAATCAGTGGGAAACCCTGCAAACCACCGCCCGCGAACTCGCCGACCGCCTGCTGATTGAGCAGGAACGGCGCACAGCAGCAGAAGCCGCTATTACCACCGCTGAACAACAAGTCCAGACGGCGCTGGCCACGGTCACCCAGATTCGCACTGAAACCGCAGCCCGGGTCAGCCAATTGGAGACCGCTTTGCAGCAACTGCGCGTCGACATGGAACAACAACGGGCTGAGGCGCAACAACGGTTTGAGACCGAGCGCCAGCGCGGTGAAACTAACGAGGCTCGATTGAGGCAACAACTGGATCACACTCGCCAGGAACAGACCACTGAACGGCAAACCTTTGCTGTTGAGCGTCAGGATTGGAAAAACCAGGAAATCACCGCCCAGAAGCAACAGGAAGCGCTGCGCCAAGAAAACATCCAATTGCGCACCACGTTGGCTGCCGCCGAAGGACGACAGGATGCATTAACCAATGAAATCGGTCAGTTACGAACTATGCATCAACAAGTAGAAACTCGGCATCTGGACGCAGTGCGCGATGCGGAAACTCTACGAGGCGAACTCAAAGCAGCGCTGGCCAACCAAGAACGGCTGCAACAGGAATTGGCGTTTCTCACCGCCACCCTGCACAATCAGACATCAACTGCACAATCAGACGCTCATTAACCCTGTTTGGCGTTGGGAATAGCAACTGCTAACATTGAATAATGTATTCACTACCATTTCATACGTCATGCCCTGGGACCCTACCACCATGCACACCGGATTCTGGAAAACTCTGCTGGCCACGGTCATCCTGCTGGCTCTGAATACTGTCCAAGCCGCTGATCCTATCAAAATCGGCGCTTTTTTGACTGTGACGGGTCCTGCGGCATTTCTAGGCGATCCCGAGCTGAAAACGCTGCAAATGCTGATTGCGGATATCAACGCCAAGGGCGGCATTCACGGTCGTCCATTGGAACTCATTCACTACGACACCGGCGGCAACGCCCGTGAGGCGGTCAATTTTGTCAAGCGACTGATCAGAAAAGACCATGTGGATCTGCTGATTGGCGGCACCACTTCAGGCGACACCTTAGCGGTCATTCCGGAGGTGGAGAAGGAAGGTATTCCTTTTATCTCGCTGGCTGCCGCCGTTGAAATCACCGAGCCGACTAAGAAATGGGTGTTCAAGGTAGCTCCGACCGACCGCATGGCCGTCGCCCGGATATTCGCCGACCTGCGCCAGCGCGGCCTGACCAAAATCGCCCTTATTACTGGCGATGGTGGCTTCGATAAATCGGGTCACGCCCAAATTCTCAAACTGGCTCCCGAATACGGCATCACTCTGGTGGCTAACGAATCTTACGGCAATAAAGATACGGATATGGCGACCCAACTGACCAAGATCCGCGCCACTGACGCTCAGGCAATTCTCAATTTCGGTTTTGGTCAAGCTCCGGCGATTGTCACCAAGAACATTAAACAACTGGACATCACCCTACCCCTCTATCATTCCCACGGCGTCGCGTCCAAGACCTTCATTGAACTCGCCGGCGCAGCCGCAGAAGGTGTCCGCTTGCCAGCAGCAGCGCTGGTAGTCGCCGAACAATTGCCGGAGAGCAACCTGCAAAAATCCACACTGCTCGCTTATAAACAGCAATACGAATCACAGCATGGGCCAGTATCCACCTTCGGTGGTCATGGTTACGACAGTCTGATGATCGCCAAAGCAGCCATCGAGCGGGCGGGAAGCGTGGATAAGGTCAAAGTGCGCGATGAAATCGAGAAAACCAAAGGATTCATCGGCACCGCTGGCGTGTTCAACCTCAGTCCAGAAGACCATATGGGCCTGGGTCCTGACGCCTTCAAAATGGTGGAAATCCGCAACGGCGCCTGGAAAATCGTCGATTAACCGGCCCGCTAGTCTACACTTCTCAGATTCACCGCTCGGCGATGGGTCCATCGCCGATCAGCAACCCACGAGGTCCGCATCACCCATGAATGCTGTGGTTCACGCCAAGGCGACCAGCCGTCACTTACTGTCGGGCAACGAAGCCGTCGCCCGCGCCGCCTGGGAAGCCGGTGTCCGAGTCGCCGCCGCCTACCCTGGCACCCCCGCGACTGAAATTCTGGAAAATATCGCCCTCTATCCCGACATCTATTCCGAATGGTCGGTCAACGAAAAGGTTTCGGTGGAAGTCGCCATCGGCGCCTCGCTGGCCGGCTCGCGCGCCTTGGCCGCCATGAAGCACGTCGGCATGAACGTCGCCTCGGACGCCTTCATGACCCAGTCGCTGGCTGGCGTGGCCGGCGGCCTAGTGATCGTCGTCGCCGATGACGTGGGCCTATCCTCCTCACAAAACGAGCAGGATTCCCGCTATTGGGGACGCTTTGGCCATCTGCCGATTCTGGAGCCGGCCGACTCGCAAGAAGCCTATATCATGGTCAAGCAGGCTTTTGACCTGTCCGAGGAGTATGAAGTCCCGGTGATCGTGCGCATGACCACTCGTGTTTGTCATGTCAAGGCAATGGTCGAATTGACCGGCGAACGCATCGAACGCCGGGCTGCCGGCTTCCAGAAAAATCCCCAGCGCTGGGTCATGACGCCGGCCAACGCCAAGCCGCGCCTGCCGCTGATGCATGAGCGCGATCGAACATTGCGTAAGGTTTCCGAAGCCAGCGACCTGAATGAAACGTTGAAAGGTAGCGATCGGCGCATCGGCTTTGTTACCTCCGGACCGGCTTTCATGCACGTCCGCGAAACCTTCCCTAACGCCCCAATCCTTAAGCTCGGCTTCAGTTACCCAACCCCACTGGACAAAATCCGCGCCTTCGCCGGCACTGTGGACACGCTGGTGGTGGTCGAAGAAACTGAACCGCTGCTGGAAACCGAAATCCGTGCGGCGGGCGTCGCTGTCCAGGGCAAAGACTTATTGCCGCGCTTTGGCGAACTGGCGCCCAACGTTCTTCGCCCAGCGATCAAACCCCTGTTGGGCGAACCCTACGCCGTACCGAGCCGCCCGCAGACCGACCTATTTCCCCGCCCGCCGACCATGTGCGCCTCCTGCCCCCATCTCGGCCCCTACTTCGCCCTCTCCCATATCCGCAACCTCAACATCATCGGCGACATCGGCTGCTACACCCTGGGCGCTGGTCATCCCTGGAATGCATTGGATACCTGTATCTGTATGGGGGCCTCGCTGAGCATGGCCCACGGTATGGACAAGGGGCGCGGTGAATCGGATGAGAAGAAGCACATCGTCGCGGTAATCGGCGACTCCACTTTCCTGCATATGGGGATGCAGGGCCTGCTGAATATGATTTACAACCGGGGCAACGTAACGGTGCTCCTGCTCGACAACCGTTCGGTCGGCATGACCGGCGGCCAGGAAAATCCCGGCACCGGCGAAAATTTGCACGGGTTGCCCGCCCCCCGGGTGGATTTTGCCAAACTAGCTGAAGCCTTGGGCGTTCGTCCCGAACGCATCCGCATGGTGGACCCCTACGAGCTTCCGACCATGGTCAAGCTGGTGCGGGAAGAAACTAAAATGGAAGAGCCTTCGGTCATTATCACCAATCGCCCCTGCTCTCTGACGGATCGTTTCGAGCGTTTCAAGTCTTATGCAGTGATTGACGACCAATGCACAGGCTGTGGTAACTGTATTGACTTGGGTTGCCCAGCCATTTTCGTTGCCCGCCGGGAAACCGTAACCGCCAAGAATGGCAAGAGCAAGGAACTGGTTTTCGCCCGCATTGACGCCAACGCCTGCACCGGCTGCCACATGTGCGTCGAAACCTGCGCCCCCAACGCAATTGTTCAACCCAAGATACCAGACCGCGTGATTCGGATTCACCCTCATGGTTGACGGCATTACCAATATCCTCGTCGTCGGCATCGGCGGCCAAGGCATCATGACCGCCGCCGAAATGCTGGCCCGCACCGCGCTGAACCAAGGCTGCGATGTTAAGAAAACCGAAGTAGCGGGCATGGCCCAGCGTGGTGGCGTCGTCTCCTCGCACGTCCGCTTCGGTCCCAAGGTCTACTCTCCGCAAATCGATGCTGGCGAAGCCGATTTACTGATCGGTTTTGAAGCCGCTGAAGCATTGCGCTGGCTGCCCTGGCTGCGCCCGACCGGCGTGGCAATGGTCAACACCCTGCGCATCGCTCCGCCAGTCGTATCCGCAGGTCTATATGACTATCCTGCTGATCCGATTGGCGCACTGACAGCATCTGGCATTGAGGTGCATGCCTTCGATGCCGGCGCTATCGCTGATGCGCTGGGCAACCCCAAGCTGGTAAACACCATCATGCTGGGCGCCATCAGCGACCACTTACCCTTCCCCGCCGATGTTCTAAAAAAATGCATTGTGGAAGGCTTCCGCGCCTACAAGCCCGAACTGGCGCAGATCAACGCCCAAGCGTTTGACGCCGGACGACAAGCTGGACACGCCTAGTCATCTAAAACAATGATCTCAACAACTTCCAAGGAGAAGCAATCCATGAAAAACATTAGGTGGAGAACCATCCTGGCAGCATCGCTGCTACTCATGGGAAGTCATTTAGCCAGCGCCGCTGATCCGATCAAGGTTGGCGCTTTCCTGACCGTAACGGGACCCGCCTCGTTTCTGGGAGATCCAGAACTGAAAACTCTGCAAATGGTGATCGAAGACCTCAATGCTAAAGGCGGTCTGCTGAGCCGGAAAGTTCAACTGATTCATTACGACACGGGTGGTAACGCCAAGGAAGCGGTCAACTTCGTCAAGCGTCTGATCAAGAGTGATGCTGTCGATATCATCGTCGGCGGCACCACCACCGGCGATACGATGGCGGTCATCCCAGATGTAGAAAAAGAAGGCATTCCCTTTATTTCGCTGGCGGGCGCAGTCGATATCGTCGAGCCGGTGAAAAAATGGGTATTCAAAACCCCGCACACAGACCGGATGGCCGCCGCCAAAATCTATGAAGACCTGCGCAAACGCGGTTTGACCAAAGTGGCATTAATCACCGGCGATGGCGGCTTTGACAAGTCTGGCCGCGAGCAACTGCTCAAGCTGGCCCCCCAATACAGCATGGTCATTGTGGCCGACGAATCCTACGGCAACAAAGACACTGACATGACCACCCAGTTAACCAAAATTCGGGGTTCAGAGGCGCAGGCGATCATCAACTTTGGCTTCGGGCAAGCCCCGGCTATTGTCACTCGCAATATTAAGCAACTCGGCGTCACCCTGCCGCTCTACCAGTCTCATGGCGTCGCCTCTAAAGCTTTTATCGATCTGGCCGGTCAGGCGGCGGAAGGAGTGCGTTTGCCTGCGGCGGCCCTGGTGATCGCCGAACAACTGCCAGATGCTGACCCCCAAAAACCGGTATTGCTGGCTTACAAAAAAAACTACGAAGCCAAACACGGTCCAGTATCGACTTTTGGCGGTCACGCTTATGACGGCATCATGATAGCCATTGAAGCGATCCAGCGGGCGGGCAGTGTGGACAGGGCCAGGGTTCGGGACGAAATTGAGAAGACCCAAGGGTTCATCGGCACCGCCGGCGTGTTCAACATAACGCCTGAGGATCACATGGGCTTGGCGCTGGACGCCTTCAGGATGGTGGAAGTCCGCAACGGCGGCTGGACCATCGTCGAATAACGACCTGATGCCTGAGCAACTCTTTCAGTTCCTGGTCACTGGCGTCACGGTCGGCTCCCTCTACGCCCTGGTCGGGCTCGGCTTCGCCCTGATCTACAACGCCTCGGATGTCGTGAATTTCGCTCAGGGCGAGTTTGTGATGCTGGGTGCTATGACAGCGATCAGCTTGGTGGCTGCTGGCTGGCCTCTGGTCTTGGCGGCCGCTGTTGCGACACTACTGACGCTGCTGGTCGGCCTGTTACTGGAGCGATTTGCGATTGAACCGGCCTGGGGAGCGTCGGTAGTTGCTACGATCATTATCACAATTGGCGCCGCCATCTTCTTGCGCGGCGTAGCGTTATTGCTGTGGGGTAAGGATTTCCACGCTCTCCCCCCCTTCTCCGGCGACACGCCTATTCACTGGGGTAGCGCTACCCTGTTGCCGCAAAGTTTGTGGGTATTGGGCGGCGCGGTGCTACTAGTCACATGGGTTCACCTCTTTCTGAACCACACTCTGATGGGCAAAGCGCTATTGGCCTGCTCATTCAACCGCGCCGCCGCCCAATTAGTCGGTATTAACGTGAAGGTCATGCTGCGGCTGGCTTACGGACTGTCTGCAGGACTGGGCGCGATTGCTGGCATCCTCATCGCTCCTATTACCTTCAGCTCGTATGAAGCCGGCGTCATGCTCGGTCTCAAAGGGTTCTCCGCTGCAATTATCGGCGGGATTGGCAACCCCATGGGCGCTGTGGCCGGCGGCTTGTTGCTCGGCGTCTTGGAAGCACTGGGTGCGGGGTTTATTTCCTCTGGCTACAAAGATGCTATTGCTTTCCTGTTCGTGTTGATGGTGCTGTTCTTCGAGCCGACGGGCCTGTTCGGCCATAAAGTCGCGGAGCGGGTTTGACATCATGCGGCTGGTTGGCTTTTACATTTTTGCCGCCATCGCAGCGCTGCTGCCGGTACTGTTTCCAAACAATTACTTCGTAACAGTCGTCGGTGCATCTGCCGGACTGCATGTCATTCTAGCCGTCGGTCTGAATCTGTTAATAGGTTACACCGGACAAATTTCTCTCGGCCACGCTGCCTTTTTTGGCATGGGTGCTTACGCCTCTGCAATCATGACTACTCGCTTTGGCTGGCCCGGATGGCTAGCCATGGTGGCCGGCTTGCTAGTCGCAGGTAGTATCGCCTGGCTGTTTGCCCGCCCCATTCTGCGCCTGCGCGGCCACTACCTGGCCATGGCGACCCTGGGCTTCGGCATTATTATCCACGTCATCATGGTTCAGGCAATGCAGTGGACCGGCGGCCCGGATGGTTTAGCGGGCATTCCGCCGCTGAACCTCCTGGGCTGGACCATCGAAGGCGATGAACAATGGTATGGGGTGATCGCTGCCGCCATGTTGCTCACGATCTGGTTATCTCTGAACATTGTCGATTCACGGATGGGACGCGCCTTGCGCGCGGTGCGTGGTTCGGAATTTGCCGCTCAGATGATGGGTATTGATACCGCCAGCGCTAAAACCCAAGTGTTTGTGATCTCCGCTCTGTTCGCCGCCTTTGCCGGAAGTCTATTTGCCCATCAGCAAGCTTTTGTTAGTCCAGATTCATTTAACTTAATGATTTCTGTTGAATTAGTAACCATGGTAGTGCTTGGCGGGATGGCCTCGACCTTCGGTGCTGCCTGTGGTGCAATCGCTCTGACCTTGCTTCATCAGGGGCTGGTTGTGTTCGAAGATTACGAAATGCTGATTCACGGCGCGTTGCTCATGGCAGTCATGATTTTCATGCCACAAGGGTTGTTTGTGGGACTGAGTCAGGTCGCACGGCGGGTGTGGACTCATTTTCGCGGTCGCTCTACGCAATGTGCCGAGTCGATCGGAAAATGATGGGAACTCCTCATCTCCTCACTGTTGAGGGTCTGGAACAAAGCTTTGGTGGCGTCATGGCGTTGGCGGGTATCAGCTTCCAAACCCCCGAAAACTTGATCTACGCCATCATCGGTCCCAACGGTGCAGGTAAAACGACGCTGTTCAATATCCTGTGCGGCTTTTACCAACCCACCGCCGGTTCCCTGCGTTTCAACGGCCATGAACTGCGCGGATTGCCACCACACCGCATCGCCGCCCTCGGTGTCGCTCGCACCTTCCAGAACTTGCAACTGTTCTTCAACATGACCGTGCTGGAAAACGTTATGGTCGGTGGCCATCTGCGCGCCAAAACCGGCCTGTTGGCCGCCGCTCTGCGCTTGTCCAGGGTGCGGCGTGAGGAACAGCAATTACGCCAATGGGCCGGAGAAGCATTGGAACTGTGTGAACTGGCCAACCGGGCGGAACAACCAGCAGGCGCCCTCCCCTACGGTTTAATGAAGCGGGTGGAAATTGCCCGCGCCCTAGCCGCTAAGCCTCGTCTGCTTCTGCTCGACGAACCGGCTGCCGGTCTTAACGACACTGAAACCATGGCCCTGCGAGATCTCATCCAGCGAATCCGCGCTGCTGGGGTCACGGTGTTGCTGGTGGAACATCACATGCCCCTGGTAATGAGCGTTTCAGATCGGCTGTTGGTGCTGGACTACGGCAGTGTATTAGCGGAAGGAGCGCCAACGGACATTCAAGCAGACCCCCGGGTGATCGCCGCCTATCTCGGTGGAGCGGTGCAATATGCAGTCTGACTCAACACCCCTCTCCACTTTGGAGCGCAAGGGTAATGAAAATTTGCTGGAAATCAAAGGGCTAATGAGCCACTACGGCCCGGTGCAAGTCCTTTACAACGTCAGTCTCAGCGTTTTTCCAGGTGAACTGGTCGCATTGGTAGGTGGTAACGGCGCCGGGAAAACAACCCTGCTGCATACCCTATCCGGCCTACACCGCCCCAGTGTCGGGTCCATACATTTCGACGGGCAGGATATGACCTATTGGCCCTCGCACCGCATCGTCGCCGCTGGCGTCTGCCAAGTACCCGAAGGTCGTCAGGTTTTCGCCCCTCTCAGCGTTGAAGATAACCTCAAGCTGGGCGCTTATCGCCAACACCGCAACCACGGTTGGGTCAAGCACGAGTTGGAACATGTCTACGCTTTGTTTCCGATTCTCCAGGAGCGTCGCCGGCAGTTAGCTGGCACTTTATCTGGAGGCCAGCAGCAAATGTTGGCGATTGGCCGCGCCCTGCTGGGCAAGCCGCGCCTGCTGCTGCTGGATGAACCTTCAATGGGGTTGGCGCCACTTCTGGTCGAGGAAATTTTTCGAGTCATCGTCGAACTGAATACACAGGGCGTTACTATCCTGCTGGTCGAACAAAACGCCCGTGCGGCCCTCGCTATCGCCAAACGTGGCTATATTTTGGAAACGGGACAAATCGTCAAAACTGCTCTGGCAGTAGACCTGCTGGCCGATGACGATGTGCGTCGTGCCTATCTGGGCTATTAAACGTCAGAGGTAAAAGAAGGGATCAATTTTATGTATGTAGACCGGATCATGACCCGTGAGGTGTTACAAGTCGCTGAAGATGCTCGTATTCCACAAATGGCTGCGTTGATGCGTGACCACCGCGTCCGCCACCTGCCAGTGGTTCGTGATAGTCGGCTGGTGGGTTTAGTGACCTCCCACGATCTGGAGCGGGTCTCACCCTCACCGATGACTACTTTTTCTGTCGGTGAAGCCAACTATTTGTTAGGCAAACTCACCGCCGCTAAGGTTATGTGCACCCAGGTCATTACCTGCGCCCCCAACACCTTGGTTGAGGAGGCTGCCCGCCTGCTGCGCCAGGAAAAGATCAGTTGCCTTCCAGTCGTTGACCGTCATGGTCATTTAGTGGGCATGCTGACGCACGAAGATTTGCTGGACTTTTTCCTCGACATTACCGGTTGCCTGATGGCAGATACCACACGAATTGCCGTGCATCTACCGGATACCATAGGTCAGCTAGGTCGGTTATTAGCCGCCATCAATGAAGCGGGCGGTTACATTGCCACCGTCGTTTCACCCTTGCATCCCGACCAGAACGGCCTGCGCATCGCCGTCATCCGCTATCGCGCTCCCCATCCACACGCTATGAACCAGCAGTTGCGCGACCTCGGCTACGATCTGCTCACTGAAACCTTCCCTGACTAACCACGGAATCTTGACCATGATTTTGGATATCGACCAGGAAACCCTGCCCCGCGAGGAACTTCAGGCACTGCAACTGCGCCGACTGCGCTCCACAGTTGAACGCTGCTACCAGACGGTCAAGTACTATCGTGAAGCCATGGACGAGCTGGGTGTCAAGCCGCGCCACATCCAATCAGTGGCCGATGTGCGCTTATTGCCCTTCACCAAAAAGGAAAACCTGCGCGAAAACTACCCCTTCGGTATGTTCGCAGTGCCGACAGACCAGGTAGTGCGTATCCATGCGTCCAGCGGCACAACCGGTAAACCGACAGTCGTCGGCTACACCCGCCGCGATATCCGCACCTGGGCGCGAGTCATGGCGCGCAGTTTAGCCGCTGCTGGATTACGCCCCGGTGACCGTCTGCACAACGCCTATGGTTACGGCCTGTTCACTGGCGGTTTGGGGCTTCATTATGGCGCTGAGGAACTGGGGGTGATGGTAACGCCAATCTCTGGCGGTCAGACTCAGCGTCAAATTATGTTGATCCGCGATTTTGCACCGACCGGATTATCCTGCACCCCGTCTTATGCGCTAAACATCGCCGAGACGGCGGAAGAAATGAATGTTGATTTACGCAAACTCTCGCTGAAAGTCGGCATTTTCGGTGCAGAACCCTGGACGGAGGAAATGCGCTATGAGCTGGAATCGCGGCTAGGCATCGATGCCATCGACATTTACGGCCTATCTGAAGTCATCGGTCCCGGCGTCGGCATCGAGTGCATCGAAGCCAAGAGCGGCCTGCATGTCTTTGAAGACCATTTCCTGATTGAAGCGGTGGATGTGAACACGGGTGAGCCGATTCCTTATGGCGAGTCCGGGGAAATTGTCATCACTTCGCTGACCAAGGAAGCTTTTCCAGTCATTCGCTATCGCACCCGCGATGTATCCATTCTCAACCCGGCGCCCTGTCGCTGTGGCCGCACTCATGTTCGGATGAAACGGGTTACCGGACGTACTGACGACATGCTTATCATTCGCGGTGTCAACGTTTTTCCTTCGCAGGTGGAAGCAGTTCTGATGCAAACGGAAACGCTGTCGCCGTTTTACCAACTGGAAGTTTCCCGTGAAGGCAACCTGGACTTGTTGACCGTCAACGTCGAAGGTAGCCCGCCACTGGTCGCCCAGGGCCAAGAAGCGATGGATCGGGTGGGTCACAAGGCGCAGAAGGATATCAAGGATTTCATCGGCGTTACTGCCAAGGTCATCGTCAAAAAGACCGGTGACCTGCCCCGCTCCGAAGGCAAAGCCGTGCGGGTCATCGATCACCGCAAGCAACCGAAGTGATGCAAGTTAACAGGGAGGCAGGAAATACCCTTTCGCTATTTCCTGACCTCTTGATTTTTTCTCCCCCCGCACTGTCCAACCTCTCATTCCGCTAGCAAGAGGCGTGCAGCCATGGTAAGACCCAGAAAGCCCGGCCCGGACGTTACGTCAGATCCTCCCGACCAGACGGCGCCTTCTACTACTACACCCGCTGTCGATTCGCCTAACCTGGGCCTCCCGCTTGCCCCTGCCCCGCCGCCAGTGCGTGCCCATCAACGTCGCGCCAGCGATAAATCGACGACCTACCGTGCTTATCACATCGAACGGTCGCTGCTCGGATCGCACATTCCTGAAACCATCGACCGCATGGTCAACGCTAACTTGGCGCGCGGCACCGCTGGCATCTCTCCATCCGTGCTGGCCATGGCGTATTTGGATTGGTTGATGCATCTTGGCCTCGCCCCCGGAAAACAAGCATTACTTAACGAAAAAGCCGTCCGTAAAATGGTGCGACTGGCTCTGTACGCCTTCAAATCCAGCCAAAATTCCAATACCCCGCCCTGTATTGAACCTCTCCCCCAAGATCACCGTTTCGCTGGTGAAAGCTGGCGACAATGGCCCTATAACCTGATCTATCAGTCTTTCCTGCTCACTCAGCAGTGGTGGTACAACGCTACAACCCGCACTCGTGGCGTCGATAAACGCAATGACGCGATTGTTTCCTTTGTCACCCGGCAGATTCTCGACATGTACTCACCGTCGAACTCACCGCTTACCAACCCGGAAATCCTCAAGGCGACCCTGGAAGAAGGCGGCCAGAACCTGGTCCGTGGCTGGGCCAATTTTATGGCGGATATGGAGAAAATGATTGCCGGGAAGCGGTTGGTCGATAACGATGAACAGTTCGTCGTTGGCCGGGACGTCGCTGTAACTCCAGGGAAGGTTATCTTTCGCAACCCGTTAATTGAATTGATTCAGTATCAACCGGCCACGCCGAAGGTTTACGCGGAACCAATCCTGATTGTCCCAGCTTGGATTATGAAGTACTACATCCTGGACCTGTCGCCGCACAATTCCATGGTTCGCTACTTAGTGGAACAGGGACATACTGTCTTTATGATCTCTTGGATCAATCCGACCGCTGCTGACCGCGATCTTGGCATGGACGATTACCAACAGTATGGCGTAATGGCTGCCTTGGATGCGATCTCGACGATCCTGCCCGGGCGTAAGGTTCACAGCGTGGGTTACTGCCTGGGCGGCACCCTGCTCACTCTGACCGCTGCCGCCATGGCTCGTGATAGTGATCATCGTTTGAAAACTGTCACCCTGTTTGCCGCACAAACCGACTTTTCCGAAGCGGGCGAATTGCTGCTGTTTATCAATGAAAGCCAGGTGGCGTTTCTGGAAGATATGATGTGGGATCAGGGCTACTTAGACGCCGGGCAGATGGTGGGCGCTTTCCAGTTGCTGCGCTCTAACGACCTGATCTGGTCACGCATAGTTCATGATTACCTGCTGGGTCAACGCCAGATGCTCAACGATCTGATGGCCTGGAATGCTGATCAAACCCGGATGCCCTTCCGAATGCATTCCGAGTACTTACGCCGTATCTTTCTCGGCAACGAACTAGCGACCGGCCATTACAAGGTTAAAGGGCGTCCAGTGGCCATTACGGATATCCGCGCCCCGATTTTTACCGTCGCTACTGAGCAGGATCACGTTGCGCCATGGCGGTCGGTGTATAAAATTAACCTGCTAGCCGATGCTGATCAGGTCACGTTCCTACTTACCAGTGGCGGCCATAACGCGGGCATTGTCAGCGAGCCAGGGCATGGCCGGCGTAGTTATCAGATCGCCTGTCGTAATGATCAGGATCGCTATATTGACCCGGAGACTTGGCAAGCAACAACGCCTACACAACAGGGTTCTTGGTGGCCAGCCTGGCAGGCTTGGCTGTGCAAGCATTCTGCTGAGCATCAACTTTCACCACCATCCATGGGTGCGCCAGAAAAAGGTTTGTATCCTATGGATGAAGCGCCGGGAACCTATGTGTTGCAGAGATAATGCTTGTTCTATCTGCTGAATCGGTGAGTCTATTGAAACAGATTCAATCAACGGGAGAAAATCTTTCCCAACCTGCTGAGATCACTGAATTTCTGCAGCAAGTGGGTCGCCTTCCTAGAGTGTCCACAGCCCAGGGCCGGCTGATTTTTGCCTTGGACGCGACTGCTAGCCGCCAGCCGACTTGGGATCAAGCCTGCCAGCTTCAGGGCGATATGTTCGCCGCCGCAGCGGCGCGAGGGAGCTTGACGATGCAACTGGTTTGGTATCGGGGCTATGGCGAGTTTCAGGTCGAGCCATGGTTGACTACTGCTGCCGAACTCCAGCGGCGCATGACCTCGGTGCAGTGCCGAGGTGGATTGACCCAAATTGGCCGTGTCTTGGAACACGCTATTCATGAAACACAACGACATTGCTTAAATGCTTTAGTGTTAGTCGGCGACTGTCTGGAAGAAGCGGTAGATCCGCTTTGCCATCGGGCCGGTCAATTGGGCGTTTTGGGCGTACCCGCCTTCGTCTTTCAGGAAGGCCAGGACGGTGATGCTGCACGGGGCTTCCGGGAAATCGCCCGCCTGACTCGGGGCGCCTACTGTGCTTTTGACGCTAACAGTGCCGATCAACTGCGTGAATTGCTTAAGGCCGTCGCTATTTATGCTGTGGGTGGTCGCCAAGCTTTAGAAGATTTTGGTCGGCGTCAGAGTATGCGAATTCAACAGCTCACCCGACAGCTCTGAAATCGTCTATGCTGGCGCGCGCCTTGCTCATTGCCGCAGTCCTGATTGGACTCTATTTTATGGCTCGCTGGCTGCGCCGTTCCCGTTGGAGTGCATGGGCGGAGCAGGCGGTGCTGGCGGTCGGGATCGCCGGTTTGTTGTTGCTTACCGTGCGTGGCAGTGCTGAAGTTGCTTTGCCTTTGTTGATTGGCTTGATCCCATTGCTGCTCCGTTGGCTTAATACCCGACGCCCCACTGCTTCCGCAGCAAGTTCGAATACTTTGGGTCAATCCACCGTCACAACCCGTTTTCTGGATATGACGCTCGATCATGCTAACGGCGCAATAAATGGCCGAATTTTAGAAGGTTGTTTCGCCGGCCATGTATTGCAGGAACTGACACTGCAGGAACTACTGGCGTTGTGGCGGGAATGCCAGGTAGATCCGCAGTCCGTCGCTGTACTGGAAGCCTACTTGGATCGTCATGCTGAACCGGGATGGCGGGAATGGTTACGTGAGGCGGGGTCAGCGGCTGATTCACCGGCGACTGCCAATATCATCAGTCATACTGAAGCTTACCAAATTCTTGGCTTGTCGCCGGGCGCTACTCGGGCGGAAATTCAGGCGGCCTATCGTCGCCTGATTCAGCGGCTGCACCCGGATCAAGGTGGTTCTGCTTATCTGGCGACTCAATTGAACCGGGCGCGGGACGTGCTACTCGGTTCTTAAACCCGCGTTCGTTCCCTGTGCTGATTTTGGTTGGTGTATAAGGGCGAGTTCCGCTTAGGACCCATTTGGAATGATTGAATCGAGGCCGCTAAGATAAGGTTTGAGAACGGTGGGGATGCGAATCTGCCCTCGTTCATCTTGGTAGTTTTCCATGACGGCGACGAGCGTGCGTCCTACCGCTAAGCCTGAACCGTTGAGGGTGTGAACCAGTTCTGGTTTGCCGGTGGCGGGATTGCGCCAACGTGCTTGCATCCGCCGTGCTTGGAAGTCTTCGAAGTTGCTACAGGAGGAGATTTCCCGGTACTTTTGCTGGCCGGGTAGCCAAACTTCCAGATCGTAAGTTTTGGCGGAAGAGAAACCGATGTCACCGGTACAAAGCGCTACAACTCGGTAGGGCAATTTGAGTTGCTGTAGTACTGTTTCGGCGTGTTGGGTGAGTTCTTCCAGTGTGTTATAGGACTCTTCGGGACGAACGATCTGTACCAATTCCACTTTCTCGAATTGGTGCTGGCGGATCATGCCGCGCACGTCTTTGCCATAGGAGCCGGCCTCACTGCGAAAGCAGGGTGTATGGCAAACATAGCGTAATGGCAGGCGTTCAGCGTCGATGATGCTCTCGCGAACTAAGTTGGTGACGGGGACTTCAGCAGTAGGAATGAGATAGTAATTAAGTTCGCTGCTGAGTTTGAATAAATCGGCTTCGAATTTGGGTAGCTGGCCCGTGCCGCGCAGGCTGTCTGCATTTACCAAATAGGGTACGTAGATTTCTTGGTAGCCGTGTTTTTGGGTGTGTAGATCGAGCATGAATTGGGTTAATGCTCGATGTAGACGGGCTAGTGACCCTTGGATTACGGTGAAACGGCTACCGGTTAACTTAGCAGCGGCGTCAAAATTTAGTCCTCCTTCCTTTCCTAAATCGACGTGATCTTGGGGCTTAAATTCAAACTGGCGTGGCTCACCCCAACGGCGAACTTCAATGTTGTCGGCGCTGCTGGTTCCGATAGGTGTACTTTTGTGAGGCAAGTTAGGGATACTGAGTTGCAGGTTGGAAAGTTGGTTTTGCAGGATTTCGAGATCCCGTTCGGCTTGTTGGAGTTCTTCACCAAGCCCAGCGACTTTATTTAATAGTGGTTGGATATCTTGATTGTTGGCCTTGGCATGGCCAATGGCTTTAGAGCGAGTGTTACGTTCTTTTTGTAGTTCCTGGGTGCGTACCTGTAGTGTTTTTCGCTGATTTTCTAGTGTGTTGAATAATTCTTTGTCCAAGATGTAGCCGCGATGGGCTAGGTGAGTTGTAGTTTGCTCGATTTCGCTTCTGAGTAGTTTGGGATCTAGCATGAAGAATAGTGCTCTTTGGGGGTTAGTAGATTCGGGGGGGATTATATCGGGGGCGAGGTGTTTTTTGTTAGGTGATGATATAAGAAGAAGCTATTTTAAAGGCGGCTCGGTCATTTGAGCCGCCTTGCCTCAAAAAATAACTCTATCAATTGATTAGATATCGCGTGTCCATAGCGAAGCCATGGCTGGGCCGGTGCCGACGCACAGTGATGCGCCACCCATGCTCTTGCCCTGCCGCTCTAGTTCGTAATACAGACTGACCACGATGCGCAGACCCGTAGAACCAACCGGGTGACCTAGTGCAATACCGGACCCGTTAAAATTACAAACGTCAGTGGTCAGGTTCATGCCGTGATCTTCTTTGAGCATCCGCCCGACGCCTAGCCACTGGGCGGCAAACGCCTCGTTGACTTCCCAATATTCGATATCCCCGAACTTCAGGCCCGCCTGCTTTAAACACTTGGGAATCGCGACTGCCGGACCCAGGCCCATCACTGCCGGGTCAATACCGGCATTGCAGATGCCGACCAGCTTCATCAGCGGTTTGATGCCCATAGCCTTGGCCTTGTCCAGCGACATGATCACCACCGCGCTGGCGCCATCGTTGATGCTGGAAGCATTAGCCGCTGTCACGACACCATCTTTCTTGAAAGCCGGCGACAGCTTGGCCATTTTCTCCAGACTGGCGTCCGGGATAAAATTTTCGTCAGCTTCGAAGAAAGTTGAACCCTTCTTGGACTTCAGTTCAACCGGCACGATCTCGCGCTTGAAAGTTCCCTCCTTGGTCGCTGTGGTGCAACGAGTGTGGCTGATCAACGCCAGTTCATCGCATTCCTGCCGGGTAATGCCGTATTTAGCAGCTACATTCTCGGCGGTCATCGCCATGTGGCCAGGCACCAGCTCGTCGAACAGACCATCGTGAATCATGCTGTCTTCGATGTTACCCTGCCCCATCTTGTAGCCCATGCGACCCTTGGGCAACAGGTAGGGAGCGTTGGTCATGCTCTCCACGCCAACGGCCAGACCAATTTCGGTTTGGCCCAGCATGATGTTGTGGCAAGCGATTTCCAGCGCACGCATACCGGAGGTGCAATTTTGGTTGACCGATACGGCGCTGCTGTAGTGCGGCAAGCCGACTCGCATGCTGACCTGCCGTGCGGGCAATGAACCCTGCATGCCCATATACAGTTGCCCCATGCAGATTTCGTCAATCTGGTCAGCCGGAACGCCGGACCGTTCAATAGCGCCTTTGGCTGCGGTGATGGCCAGGTCGCGTGCGGATACGTCCTTGAGCGTGCCCATGAATTTGCCAATTGCCGTCCGTGCGGCGCTGACGATCACGACTTCTTTAAGAGCCATAATTACTCCTCAATTTGGGTGGTGAGTGCAGGGTTGCTGCGTTTGATGGCGGCCAGTCCTAGCCTGGTTGCTAAAAATTCCTGCTCACGCCATTTTGCCTAGTGGGTGTAGTGTGAGCAGATGTTGGAAAGTAAAGCTTATCTTTCGTGGATGTCAATTGCTCCTCAATCAGGATTTAAATTTATGCTTCCTAT
>Ga0209573_1003350_pt1 | contig 17804 bp, 11 predicted proteins | sample TNRBio252014_DNA_FD_185870 | JGI IMG/M metagenome (GOLD analysis project Ga0209573, IMG submission 185870) | Wastewater treatment Type I Accumulibacter community from EBPR Bioreactor in Madison, WI, USA - TNR Reactor_6/25/2014_ DNA (SPAdes)... | ecosystem: Engineered > Bioreactor > EBPR >...
CCAGAGCGATCTACTTCTACCAAATGTCCTTTTTGTAGGATGCCAATGGCTTTAAAAATTTTACCGATGATGCGTGCAACGGTTGTTTTTCCGGTTCCCGGACTACCGGTAAACACCAAATGATGCGACATATGAGCGGTACTCATACCTCTTTCTGCTTTGATTTTATTGAGATTGATTAAAGCTATGAGGTTATTGATTTCTTCTTTTACTGCAGCCAATCCTGTCAATGCGTTGAGTTCGTTCATAGCTTCCTCAATACTCACATTGGGGATGTCTTCAAGGTCAATATCGAGGTCAGTTTCTTCTTCCTCTTCGTAAATCATTGAAGTGTAAACAATATTCCAATCTTCCCCGTCGTGTTTGATACTGGTTGGTAATTCACCTTCTTCATCAAATTTCTTTTCCAAATCACGGAAAGGAAACTTAGCCGGATTTATCAAACCTTGTGAATTCCAAGAATCACAGAGATGGTGAATGATCAACCAATTTTCACCATCAAACAATAATGTGTGAATAAAGCGTTCTTCTTCCCAAATGGTATCTATTTCTTCATCAGGATAAGCTTCATAGAAAGTATATTCTTGTTCAGTAAATAGCGAGTTCTCATCCATGACTACTAACCAAGCATCTCCGTAATGGCAATTGGTAATTTGATAACCTTTGTTGTACAAGGTATCAATTTCATCTTCGGGAAAATCACTGTTGTAAAACCACTGTTGGTCACCTACGCCTTCTATATTTTGCATGACAATGAGCCAATTTTTTTCATCATAGCCGGTATGGGTGATTGAAAAACCGTCTTCCCAACCTTTTTCGATTTCTTTGGCGGGAATTTGTGGGGATAGATATACTCTTTGTTGTAATGCTTCAATATTTTTCATAAAACAAAAACCCCAAGTGTCTTTACCAAAACCCATACTGTACACTACGTAATGATTGTCAAAATACCAATTAATTTGATCGGTTGTGATGGTTTTGGAAGTGAAAAACACGACATCTTTAGTAGTGTCTATTTCTTTTCTCAAACTCTTGATTTTGGATTTTATGATTTGAATAGCCTCCAAACTTTTAGGATTTTCCGGGTCGGATTCCAAAGCTTTGTTGAAGTATTTGAGTGCATTTTCCAAATCTTCTTTTTCTAAATACATTTGGCCTATGTCAAAATTGCGTTGTCCTAGTTCGCTCAATTTTCCGGTTGAAAATATTCCCATTTTATTTTTGTTTTAATCAAACCAAACACACTTCCAACCGAAATTGAAAGTGTGTTTTTTTAACAATTAATAATCACTATTTAGGTTATTTATAAAAGACGTAGTTTCTAAAGAAAGCAATAGTAGCAGCTATAGTAACTAAAACGACCGAAAGTAAAATAGCTGCTATAATCAAGGCTAATCCTATTCCCAAGGATGCAGCATCTGAACCCAAATCGGATTCAACCGTTTTGCTGCCATCACTCCAAGTGATTTGGTTGTAGTGTTGGGCTGCTGCAGTAGCGGCTCCAACACCCATGATGGCTGCAATGATTCCACCAAACATACCACTGAATCGACCACTTCTATTGGCAACCACATAGGTAGGTGCAAAATTGGCTAATATATAAACTATGGCTGGTAGTGCTAAAACCACTACACCGCCGATTCGTCCTGCATCCAACATCTTCCATTGGATTAATAACATCACTAATGGTAAGATCAATGCAATTACAGACAATGCTATATTGCCGTAAAAACGTCGTTTACTTAAATCGTTTAGAACATCACCCAATTCATTCATTCGATTGGTTACTGTTTTGTCGGTAGGTTTCAATGCTCTAGCTTTTGCAAGCGCTGCGTAGGTATCCACGAAATGTTTTCGGGTAGTAGGCGAACGGAATTCATCTCCCGGCGTTCCTCCGACTATTTTCCATGTTTCAAAGGCATCTTCAACGTATTTGTGGGCGAGTTGATTGGTAGCCATAAAATCAGGATTGGATTTGGCATCAATGGCAAACTGATTGAATTCGGCATCGGTGATGGCTTTGTATTTTTTTTCAGTAATGAGTACATAAATCATGTACAAAGTAGCCAATGCTAAGAAAATGATTAAAGCAGACAATAGAATTTTATTTATCAAGGAATCTCTCTCTGCTCTTTCTTTGGCACTTTTAAAAGTTATGCCGCTCAATTGTGTTAATTCTTCAGTAGTAAGCGCTTTGTCGTACACCCTGATTTCATCGATTCTACCGTTAAGTCTAGGACTCAAGGAATTACTTTTAGTAAATCCAATGATGAGTGTATTGGGTTTTTTGGAATGGAATACTTTAACATCTTTTTGGAGCTCATAAAATTCCCCGTTGGCGTATAGCATCATGGTGGAGTCTTGTGCTTTTACTGTCATCGCAATGAAATTCCACTGATCTTCTTCCAAACCCTTAGAATTGATGTTAGAAAAGAATGGTTTGTGATCACTGGTCCATCGGTTGCATTCGGCATTGATATTCTTTTTGGTGACTTGAAGTGTTCGTGATGTAAACTTTTTATCGGCATCATAAGGTAAGGAAGTTCCGAAAATGTATCCCAAAGGTCGACCATAAACCCATGCCGTGTAAGTCAATTCGGGCATTTTATCGGGAGAAATGTCTAGTCCTGTATTAAGTCCGTCTGAGTTTCCCCAAAATTTCAAAGCGGTTTCAGGTTTGTCGTCCTTTCCAGCTTCCCATGCATACCATCTTTTTTCAGTTGCATCGTCAATTTTGAGATGATATTTGTCTTGTGCAGCATTTTTTCCGTTTTTGTCAAAATTGTAGTGTAATACCAAGTTTTTATCCAATTCGTTTTGCCCCCATAGGGATTGGCTCATTAAAATAGAACCTAGAAAGATCATTTGAAGTAAAAATAATTTCTTCATATATATAGTTTTTATTTAGGTTAATGCTATTTAAAATATAAGTGATTTAAATTTTGAATTTGATTATATGAACATTATTAAAGAATAGTTCGTGCAAATCCTTATCTATTTCAAAATACGTATGGAAAAAAAAGGGTAAATAAGTTTGGATTAATTTTCGGTTTTTTGTTTGGAATTCTGTGTCAAAGACTTAATTCCATTATAAACACCTTTGATTAGACCGGGAATGAGTTTGACAACCCACCATGCTCCTTTGAGCAGCATTTTTAATAAATCTTCACCTGAATTACTCATACTATTATTATGTTTAAATGAACCTACTCTTAGGGATTTTCGGTTTCTTCCTCCTAGTTTTTAAAGTGGTTTCAAGATTCCACATGTGTTGAAATATGGATGCAAAAAACAATGCATCATTATAGATACATCTATGAATGCTTAAAAGTTTGAATTAATTTATCTCGAGGAGATTGTTTTTGTATGACACAAATATATTGAAAACAATTTAATTTTACACTATAACTATATTAATAAATTGTGTTTTATTCAAAAAAAAATGAATAAAATATAGAAATATGCTATAAGTCATTTTTTAAACTTTAAGGATTTAAATAAACGGTTTTTTGATTAAAAAAATGCTAAATATCAATTTTGAAAAATCACGAATGTAGCTCTTCTTTCAAAAAAACAGCTGTATAACTCTCTTTACAAGTAGCAATTTGTTCCGGAGTTCCGGTGCAGAGGATATTTCCGCCACCTTTTCCGCCTTCTTTACCGATATCAATAATATGATCGGCGAGTTTGATGACATCCATATTGTGTTCGATGATGAGAACCGTATTTCCTTTTTCTACCAATTTATCCAAAACTTCCATCAAAACTTTGATGTCTTCAAAATGTAAACCTGTAGTGGGTTCATCCAAAATGTAAATGGTATTGCCTGTCGCTTTTTTGGATAATTCAGTTGCCAATTTGATGCGTTGGGCTTCGCCACCACTCAAGGTAGTAGAGGATTGTCCTAAGGTGATGTAATCCAAACCTACATCGTGAAGGGTTTGGAGTTTGCGGTGAATTTTAGGAAAGTTTTCAAAAAAGGGAACCGCTTCTTCAATAGTCATATTCATGACATCACTGATGGATTTGCCTTTGTATCTTATTTCCAAAGTCTCTCGATTGAAACGTTTTCCTTGGCAGGTTTCACAGATGACTTCCACATCGGGTAGAAAATTCATTTCGATGATTTTGACGCCGGCGCCTTCACAGGTTTCGCAACGTCCGCCTTTGACATTGAAGGAAAAACGTCCGGGTTTATAACCTCTGATTTTGGCTTCAGGCGTCAGGGCATACAAATCTCGTATTTCAGTAAATACCCCAGTATAAGTAGCCGGATTGGAACGCGGAGTTCTACCTATAGGAGATTGGTCAATGTCGATGACTTTGTCCAAGTGTTCCAACCCTTTGATACTTTCATAAGGCATGGGTTCTTTAACGCCTCTGTAAATGTGTTGATTGAGTATGGGAAACAGGGTTTCATTGATCAGTGTTGATTTGCCACTTCCGGAAACGCCTGTTATACAAACCATTGTTCCCAAAGGGATCTCCAAATTTACGTTTTTCAAATTGTTTCCTTTAGCCCCTTTGAGAATGAGCTTGTTTCCATTTCCTTTTCTACGAGTTTTGGGCACTTCTATTTTGCGTCTGCCGGTGAGATAATCGGCTGTCAAGGTATCATGAGTCAATAATTCTTGATAGGTACCTTCACTGACAATTTCTCCACCGTGTTTTCCGGCTCCGGGACCAATGTCCAAAACATAATCGGCATGCATGATCATGTCTTTGTCGTGTTCGACTACCAAAACGGAATTGCCAACATCTCTCAATTTTTGAAGTGAATCAATCAAACGTTGGTTGTCTCTTTGGTGTAATCCAATGCTGGGTTCATCCAATATATAGAGTACGCCTACCAATTGTGACCCGATTTGAGTTGCCAATCTGATGCGTTGAGCTTCTCCTCCGGATAGTGATTTGGAACTGCGACCCAAACTCAAATAATCCAATCCCACATCCAATAAAAATTGAATACGGGTTCTGATTTCTTTCAGGATTTCTAAGGCAATGATGTTTTGTTTGTCCGATAGGTTTTGGTCGATATGTTGAAACCAATCGGCTAATTCGGAAATATCCATAGTCGAAAGTTCAGCTATGTTCTTGTCGTGGATCTTGTAATGAATGGATTCAATTTTCAGACGTGTACCTTGGCAAACTTCGCAATCCTTTTCGTCCATAAACCCGCCAGCCCAACGTTTGATTGTAGAAGATTCATTGTTGTTGAATTGGCTTTCTATAAAAGCGATGATACCTTCAAAGTCGATGGCGTAATTTTTAGTTATACCCATGACTTCCGATTTGACATCAAATTTCTCTTGGCCTCCATGCAAAATAATATCCATGGCTGCTTGAGGAATTTCTTCGATGGGATCGGTGAGTTTGAATTTGTATCTTTCGGCAATGATTTGCAATTGTTTGAATATCCAAGAGTTTTCTTGTTCGCCCAATGGAATAATTCCTCCTTTTTTGATTGAAATCTTGGGGTCGGGAATTACTTTGAGTAAACTGACTTCATTTACATACCCTAGTCCATTGCAATGCGGACAAGCTCCTTTGGGTGAATTGAACGAAAAAGTATTGGGTTCGGGATTGGGATAGGCAATACCGGTGGAGGGACACATGAGGTTGCTGCTGAAATACCGCAAGGATTCAGGGTGTTCTGTTTCAATGACTTGCATCACTTTATCGCCGTGGTATAAAGCCGTTTGAATACTTTCCTGCAAACGTTTAGCAGCTTTTTCATCCACTTCCATTCGGTCTATTACAATTGAAATATCGTGGATTTTGTAACGATCCAGCATCATGCCTTTGGTGATTTCTAGGAGTTCTCCATCTACAAAAACTCTGACAAAACCCTGTTTGGCAATACTTTCAAAGAGTTCCTTGTAATGACCTTTACGCGATTTGATGACTGGAGCCATCAGATATATTTTCTTTCCTTGATACGTTTGGAAAATGAGATCCTTGATTTGTTCAGGATTGTATTGAACCATCTTTTCACCGGTATTGTAGGAATAGGCTTCTCCAGCTCGAGCGTAAAGTAAACGTAGAAAATCGTAAATTTCAGTAATGGTACCTACGGTAGATCGCGGACTTTTATTAGTAGTTTTTTGTTCAATGGATATCACCGGACTGAGTCCGTCAATTTTATCGACATCAGGTCTTTCGAGGCCTCCTAAGAATTGTCTGGCATAAGCAGAAAATGTTTCTACGTAGCGTCTTTGACCTTCGGCATAGATGGTGTCAAATGCCAAAGAAGATTTGCCGCTTCCACTCAAACCGGTAATTACCACCAATTTTTCATGGGGAATGCGCACATCAATATTCTTGAGGTTATGAACGCGGGAACCGTAAACTTCTATATAGGATTGATTGTCGGACATGGTTCTTAGATTGAGGGCAAATTTATGATTTTTTCCATGCCTTTGTGTGTTGAAAGGGAAAGATTTTTTAGAATATTTTTCTTTATTGTAAGCTTAATTGTATTTTAAAATTGAATCAGATGGATAAATCTCAAATGGTAAAAGTTTTATTTAAATAAATTATAAAACATCTTTTGACTTTTAATAAACCTTCGTAAATATCCAGGTAAAAACGTATTTTTGAAGTTTAATTAATTTTTTAAATCCTATGATTTTTCAAGCCGATACAAAATTTGAAAGAGTTCATTTCCATGAAAATCCTTTGCCCAAAGGAGAATATGAAAACTGTACCTTTGTAAATTGCGATTTTGCCAAAGTCAATTTTTTTGAATGGGTTTTTGTAGATTGTATTTTTATAGAATGCGATTTGAGTTTGGCACAACTCAACCATGCCGCCTTTAGGGAAGTACAATTTAAAGATTGCAAAATGTTGGGTTTAGCTTTTGAAAAATGCAATGATTTTGGTCTGAGTTTCAGTTTTGATACTTGTAATCTAAACCACAGTTCTTTTTATAAACTTAAAATTAAAAAAACAGTTTTTAAAAATTGTCAAATGGAAGCAGTGGATTTTACGGAAACCGATTTAATGGGATCTATTATTGAAAATTGCCAATTGCAACAAGCCGTCTTTGACCGAACCAATTTAGAAGGTTGTGATTTTCGGGCTTCGTATCAATACAATATTGATCCTCAAATAAACAAAGTTAAAAAGGCTAGGTTTTCACTGGATGGAGTAGGAGGCTTGTTGAAAGTGTTTGGCGTTTTGATTGAGTAAACTATCGAAATTTAAATTCAAATTTTGATTTTCCGCATTTACTATTCAACTTTTTTATTTATTTCCGGGAGTTGCTTAGCATACTGATTATAACGCTCATCTTCAATTAAAATATCTCGAACTCCTTTCAATTGATTAATCAAAACCACTGGTATATTGTAGCTTGCTTCGGTACTTCTACGGTATTCAGTTTCACTAAATTTTTTATAGTCTTTATAATCAATTTTTGTAGTATTTACCAGATCAATATCTTCCTTCAATACTTCAAGAAGTTCATGGGAACTATCGGATGAGGGTTCAAACTTATATAATTGTTTCAAAATGTCATTTGGTAAAGCATAAGGCCAATTATTAATAGAATTTCTCCTATAGTAGTTCAAATTTCCATTTTTAAAATTTCTAATCACAATTTTTTGAAGGATTATAGTGTCCAATGAAACCTTTGCTTCTTTAGTAAACGCATTTTTCAAAGCTACCACTTGAAGAACCGAACGATTTGTGTGCCATTTTTTAAGAATCTCGATACTTTCATTGCTAAATGTAATGCCATAATTGGTTTTAGCTTTTTCAATTTCATAATCAATATATTGATAATCTTTTTCAAATCTTTGAAAATATAAAGTGTTGATTTTCTTTTGATCTATTGTAGTCGTTCGAACTAAAATAATTGATATCAGAAGACAAAAGACAAATGAAAGAAGTATCCATTTACCTGTCCGAAAAATCAACCGTACTGAAAACCAACTTTGTAAAAAAACGACCAAAGGAAGTAAAATAAATAAAACCCAATATTCTTTATAGAGATTTAACTCTTGGTCATAACCAGGAATACTCAACAAAGCCCAATGAAGTATAGACCCAAATCGTGTTATCATCATCAGAATGACAAAGAAGATTAACTGCACATGCAGCTTTGAAAGTTGCTTGAATATCCAGTCTTTCCTTCTCTTTTGATAAAAGTTGTTCATCCATATCCAAATACTGACAGAAAGCCCCAATACACTTGCAAGCACAGAAAAGAAATAATTAAAAAAACGGAGCTCTGCGTTTTCTAATATGAGAAGATCTGAGGAAAATCCAGTGTAATAACGAAAAATTTCTCTAAAATAATTGAAAGCTATTACAATTAAAACAGCTGAAATCAATCCGGTAGATAAACCTATCCAAAATCTTTGTTTGCCAATGTGTTGAATAGAAATTTTTTCTTTACGGAAATTTATATGAGTCATTTGATACTTAGTTTAAATTTTTCAATACATTTTTTGGTTATGAATGCCACTTTATAACATCATATTCAAAACAAATCCTTTCTATAAATATAAATTTTATAATTCATAAGATTAGATTATTGTGAATTTTAGAACAAAACATTCAATTTTCATTTGAACTATCAAAGTTAATAAAAAACATTAAAACTTCTTCATAAGTTTGAATTAAATAGCTAGATTTTATGTTGAAAGCACTAGATTTAATGTTGAAAGCGCTAGAATATATATTGAAAGCTCTAGATTTAATGTTGAAAGAACTTTACGAGAAACATGGCAATATTTTGTCAAAAGACTACATTTCTAAATATGATACTACCTAAGAATTGAAAGCACTAGATTTTATTTTTTGCAATTCAAAAAAACCTTACTTTTGACCTTCCAATCTGAAATATACAAAATGAATTATTTAATACAGGCTGAAGAAGTAGTAAAAAAATACGGAGCATACACTGCTCTTAATAAAGTCTCAATTCAAGTTCCTCAAGGAAGTATTTACGGACTTTTAGGACCTAATGGAGCCGGAAAAACTTCTCTCATTCGCATTATCAATCAAATCACTATGCCCGATTCGGGTCGGATTTTGTTTGAAGGCAAAGCATTACAACCCGATGATGTTCATAAAATTGGTTATTTGCCTGAAGAACGTGGTTTGTATAAATCTATGAAAGTAGGCGAACAAGCTTTATATCTGGCACAACTCAAAGGAATGTCTCGTCAAGATGCTAAAAAAGCATTGAAATTTTGGTTTGATAAATTTGAAATTGGAGATTGGTGGGGTAAAAAAGTCCAAGAGCTTTCCAAAGGAATGGCTCAAAAAGTTCAGTTTATCGTGACTGTTTTACATCAACCCAAACTCTTGATATTTGACGAACCTTTTAGTGGATTTGACCCAATCAATGCCAATTTGATCAAGGATGAAATTCTAGAATTGAAAAAAAATGGAGCTACGATCATTTTTTCAACCCATCGCATGGAATCGGTCGAAGAACTTTGTGATCACATCGCTTTGATAGATCAATCCAATAAAATTTTAGACGGGAATTTAGTTGACATCAAACGCCAGTTTAAAACCAATACATTTGAAGTGGGTATTCACGCAGAAAATTATGATCAAATTAAAAATGATTTACAAGAGCGTTTTGAAATTACACCTTCTCATTTCAAATCTTTGGAAAATGATTTAAAACTGAATATCAGCATTAAAAATTCTGAATCATCCAATGAATTGATTCATTTCTTGACATCAAGGGGAACATTGAACCATTTTGTGGAATTGATTCCGAGTGCCAATGATATCTTTATTCAAGCCATCAACAAAAGTAAATTTAATTCTACAAAAATTTTGTAAAAAATAATTTCCAAAGTAATTATATTTCATTAGACATTGCAATTAATTTTGGATATACATCTATTATGGATAAACTAAAACTCATCATCGTCAGAGAATTTCTCTCCAAAGTAAGAAACAAAAGTTTTATCATCATGACTTTCTTAAGTCCGATATTGATGATTGGGCTTATTGCTTTGGTTGCTTTTCTCACCAAAACCAGTATTGAAAAACCTCGAACGGTAGCTTATATCAATCAATCTCGTTATTTTACAGTTGCTGATTTTAAAAACACCAAAACGTTGAGTTATGTGGATATGTCTCATCAAACTCTGGAGGCAGCCAAAACCGCTGTGCAAAATTCAGAATTGACCGGTTTATTGGTAATTCCAAATGATACGATCATTGATTCACTTGCAGTCAAAATGCAGTTTTATTCCACAGAATCTCCCGGAGTAGCTTTTGTTGAAGGTTTACAGTCCCAATTCAACGAAAAATTGAAAATCACCAAAATGTTGAACTTGGGATTGGACACGACCAAAGTTGCATCTGCCGAAATCAGAACCGATATTCACCTCAATAATTTCAGTGGAGAAACGACATCCAAACTCAAAAACGAAATCAAATTAGCTATAGGTGCCACTTCGGGTTATCTCATCATGATGTTTATCATCATCTATGGTGCTATGGTCATGCGAAGTGTTATTGAAGAAAAAACAAGTAGGATTATCGAAGTCATCATTTCATCGGTTAAACCCTTTTATTTAATGCTCGGTAAAGTAATCGGGACTGCCGGAGCAGGGATATTCCAGTTTTTAATTTGGATTGTAGTTTTGACCGTATTGTCATTTGTAGTCATGCCTTTATTGGGAATGAACAATAATATTAACATGACTCCCGAGCAGTTGGAAGCTGCTCAAAAATTGGGGAATATCAACGAGATGGAATTGGCAGTCAACGAAATTCTCCAATTGCCATTGGTTACCATTATCCTATCATTCATATTGTTTTTTACCGGTGGTTACTTATTGTATAGTTCACTGTATGCAGCCATAGGTGCCGCAGTTGACAACGAAACCGATACGCAACAGTTTATGATGCCGATTATCATGCCTTTGATGTTGGGGATGTATATTGGATTTGGTGTTGTTATCAATGATCCGCATGGTACATTGGCAACTATTTTCTCAATGGTTCCTTTTACGTCTCCAATTGTAATGATGATGCGGATTCCTATGGGTGTTCCTACTTGGCAAATTATTATATCTTTGGTTTTATTATTTGGAACTTTTCTGGGAATGATATGGCTTTCCGCCAAAATTTATCGAGTTGGCATCCTGATGTATGGAAAAAAACCAACTTATAAGGAATTATGGAAGTGGATGAGGTATTAAAGAATATTAAAGACAAATTTTAAGTGTGAAATATCATGAGTAAAATCCTAATCATAGAAGACGAAGCTGCCATTCGCAGGGTATTGGTAAAAATCATTTCCGAGGAAAACAAAGCATATGAAGTCATCGAAGCAGAAGACGGCATTCAGGGTATTGAAATGATCAAGGAAAACGAGTTGGATCTCGTGTTGTGTGACATCAAAATGCCGAAAATGGATGGTGTAGAAGTGTTGCAACATGCCAAAAAACTAAAACCCGAATTGCCTTTCTTGATGATATCCGGTCATGGCGATTTGGATACAGCCGTGCAAACTATGAAGTTGGGTGCATTTGATTACATCTCCAAACCACCTGATTTAAACCGTTTACTCAATGCAGTAAGAAATGCTTTGGATGTGAAGGAATTGGTTGTTGAAAATAAAAAACTCAAAAAGCAAATCAGTAAAAATTATGAAATGGTAGGGGAAAGTACTTCTATCCAAAGTATTAAGGAAATAATTGAAAAAGTTGCCGCAACCGATGCTCGGGTATTGATTACGGGTCCAAATGGAACCGGAAAGGAATTGGTTGCGCATTGGATTCACGAAAAAAGTGACCGCAACAAAGGTCCGATGATCGAAGTCAATTGTGCTGCTATTCCATCAGAACTCATAGAAAGCGAATTGTTTGGACATAAAAAAGGTTCGTTTACTGGTGCTGTTTCCGACAAAGCCGGCAAATTTGAAGCAGCCAATGGAGGAACCATTTTTTTGGATGAAGTAGGGGATATGAGTTTGTCGGCTCAAGCCAAAGTTTTACGAGCTTTACAAGAAAGCAAAGTAACTCGTGTAGGTGATGAAAAAGATATCAAAGTCAATGTGAGAGTGGTAGCAGCAACCAATAAAAACTTACTGAAAGAAATCGAAGAAGGTAGATTCAGAGAAGATTTATACCATCGTTTGGCAGTTATTTTAATCAAAGTTCCGGCACTCAATGAACGTCGAGATGATATTCCCATTTTAATCAAGTTTTTCGCTGAAAAAATTGCAGAAGAACAAGGCTCTGTAGTTAAATTATTTGACGAGAAAGCTATTTCACTTTTACAAGAATACGATTGGACCGGAAACATCAGAGAACTTCGCAATGTCGTCGAACGTTTGATTATTTTGGGGGATAAAGTGGTGAGTGAAAATGATGTAAAGATGTTTGCTTCAAAATAAAACTAAAAAATGGAATGTCCTTTTTTCTAAATTAAGTGATATAATTAAAATAAACAATTTTAAAGATTAATCTCATATGAATACTGAAAAATATATATTTCAAAAATCATCAAAATTTTCTGATTTTGAATCTTTTGATAAAATTAAAGATGCCAAAGATGAGTTGGAAAACCTGTCCAAAGAATTGGCTCAATTACAAGATGTCATGTATGCCGACGATCGATACAGTGTGTTGATTTGTTTGCAAGGCATGGATACCAGCGGTAAAGATAGTTTGGTTCGCGAAGTCTTTAAAAGCGTCAATGTCAACGGAGTCAATGTGTTTAGTTTTAAAACACCCAATACCGAAGAGTTGGCTCATGACTACCTTTGGAGACATTATACCAAATTACCGGAAAGAGGTAAAATTGCCATTTTCAATCGTACCCATTATGAAAATGTTTTGGTAACTAGGGTTCATCCTGAGTATATTTTAGCCGAAAGTATTCCCAATTTTGAAAGCGTTGATAAGATTACGGATGCTTTTTACCACGATAGAATGAATCAAATCAATGCTTTTGAGAAACATTTGGTTCAAAATGGAATCATTGTGCTGAAATTCTTTTTGCATTTGTCGAAAGACGAACAAAAAAATCGATTGTTGAGAAGATTGGATAAACCGGAAAAAAATTGGAAATTTTCAGCCGGCGATTTAAAAGAAAGAAAAAGATGGGATGATTATATGAAAGCCTACGAAGATTTATTGGAAAAAACCTCTACAGATTTAGCTCCTTGGTATGTGATTCCTGCCGATCATAAAGATACTGCAAGGTATTTGGTTGCACGTGCCATCATCCAAAAATTACAATCTTTTAACTTTAATTATCCTAAATTGAGTGAATTAGAGAAAAATAATTTGAATTTGTACCGTACTGAAATAGAAAATTCGTAACATTGCAATTCCTAAATATTCTTATTGTCTCCTTTTATTAAAGTATAATAGGAAGGAAAATGTTATCATTCATACATAAAAGTATAAAGAATAGTTCTGTTATAAATAATTGCCGAAAGTACCATTTTGTATTTTTAGGGTTGTTTTTGATAAACTCATTTTTGAGTTCGACTTTGTATGCGCAAACTTTTAAAGTTCCTGATACTAATTTTGAAAAGAAACTCATTGAGATAGGAATTGATACAGATAGACAAATCAATGGTTTGGTTGTGGCTACCGATGTTAATTTAGTTACCGAACTCAGTTTTCCTAGTAGCAATATATTTGATCTTACCGGAATAGAAGTTTTTGTTCAATTGGAAAAGTTGGATGTGGCTTTTAACAAAATTCAACAACTCAATATTGACAATCTTTCCAAACTCAAAAATCTCAATTGTGATAATAATTCCATCCGATCTCTGAATTTGGATGCGCATCCTTTGCTGGAAATTTTAGCATGTAGCAATAATCTGATAACAGAGTTGGACTTTACTTCAAATAGTCACATTCAGAAAGTATCTTGCACCAACAATAAATTAAAAGTTTTTCGAAATCCGCATCAATCGCTTGAATATCTCAACATCAGTCGCAATTTTTTATTTGAATTGGATGTGACGCATGCTACAGAATTGGAAAAGTTGATTTGCAATGATAATTATTTGGTTTGTTTAGATTTATCTAAAAATCCCAAATTGGACAAATTGGTTTGTAATGACAACAACCTCCAAACTTTGTGTTTGAAAAATGGAAATAATTCCAATATCAGCGTATTAAATGCAACTCTCAACCCAGATCTCACCTGTATTGAAGTTGATGATATGGAAAATGCAGGTAATTATTCTTGGGCAAAAGATGCGACAGCTCAATATACATATAGATGTACTGCCTCTATTCCCGATCCCAATTTTGAAAAGTATTTGATAGCTTCAGGAATGGATGTTGGTGAACCCAATCAGAGAATCATATTTGATTTAGTTAAGAACATTACCTCATTGGATGTGTCCAATTTGAAAATTTCCGATTTACAAGGTATTGGTGCATTTGAAAATTTGGAAGTATTGATTTGCAACAATAATAATCTAACCAAGTTGGATTTGAGCAAAAACCTTAAATTAAAGGAATTGCATTGTCAAAACAACTATTTGACCAGTTTGAATATCACAGGCTTAACCGATTTAAAAATTCTCAATGCACAAAAAAATAAACTGACTTTTTTGGATGTCAATTCCAATAAACAATTGACGCATCTCAATGTATCCAAAAATTTGATTGGGGAAATTTCTGTAAGTCAACATGCATATCTGGAACAGTTGAATCTATCGGAAAATAAATTGAGTCAATTGCAATTGGATTATCATCCCTTACTCATACAGGTAGATTGTAGTTCCAATTTTATCAATAGTTTTGAATTTGGCAAACTCGAAAATCTTCAAAATATCAAATGTTCCAATAATGATTTGGAAGTCTTGGATGTCTCCCGATTGTATCAATTAAAGTCATTGGATTGTAGTTATAATAAAATCAACTCTTTACAGTTGAATAATCCAAACATGATAGAATTATGGGCGCATAACAACTTGCTCAATGAAATAAATTTGTCCCAAACGCTGAGACTTCAAACGCTAGTGATCAATCACAATGTGTTGCTTGCATTGGATATTAATAATATGTCAGAATTGAAGAAATTGGTGTGTAATGACAATTTAATCAGTGTTTTAAATACCCAATCTGCAATTGCATTGGAGTATTTGAATGTCAATAATAATCAAGTTTCCAAACTGAATTTGACCCAAAGCAAACGATTAAAAGAATTATTTGCCGCTTCCAATCAAATGAATATTTTGGAATTAAACGGTTTGACTTTACTTGAAAGTATCTACATTCCCGATAATAAAATCACAACTTTAGCTTTAAATTCCAATATTTCGTTGAAAAAATTATGGGCTTACAACAATGATCTCATGAGCCTTGATTTAAAAAACGGTAAGAATGCCATTATCGAAATTATGGACATCGAAAAAAATTTCAATCTAACCTGTATTCAAGTAGACCAAGTGGAAGTAGCCAACCACAAACAAGGTAATTATGCCAATTGGAAAATAAGCGAATCGGGTTTTTATGCACCAAATTGCGAGAATTTGGCAACATCAAAAAAATAATGCTGTTTTTCCAATTTTAAATTATTTTTAATAATTGTTCTTTTTGAAAAAAATATTATCATTTTTTGTAATATTTGAAAAATATATTCATGCATTCGCAGATAAAAAGTTTGAATATTTCGTATATTGCAGTGGTTTTTAAAGAGTTATAAACTCAATATGATCCACACCTATTTAATGCAGTAGCCGGTTTATAGTTTTTTGCTACTTACTATAAAGAGACTATTAACTTATTTGCTCCTTTTTTTTGAAATAATCATTTTAAACTAAAGGATTATGTGCAAGAATCAAACCCACTGCAATCATGTAAACGGCCTTTTTGAAAACGCTGCTTACCATTTTAGAGAATTGCTTTTTTCAATCACATTATTGTGTACCTGTATATCGTTTGCCAATAATGGCGGTATGATATCCGTACCCGATCCCAAGTTTGAAAGAGCCTTGATTGAACTCGGTATTGATGCCGATAAACACGTCAACGGACTGATTGATCCAGTCAATATTTTAGAAATCAAAGAACTTCTGTTAGCCAATAAAGGAATTTATGACTTAACCGGATTGGAGGCTTTTACGCAATTGGAAATTTTGGATATTTCTGATAATAAACTGGATAAACTGGATGTAAGTAATTTGTTACATCTTAAAAAATTAGTTTGTCACAACAACAATATTCACAATTTAAATTTGCAAAACAATCCTTATTTGGAATTTTTGAGTTGTAGTGACAATCAATTGAGCCAACTCGATTTGTCCAAAAATAAGATTCTTTCCAAAGTATGTGCTAGTAATAACCATTTAATAAGTGTTGATTTAAATTTACCTACTTTACAGTATTTAAATCTCACTAAAAATAGTTTGACAGAACTCAATCTGTCCCATGCAGTACATCTTGAAAAGTTGTGTTGTGATATGAACCGACTCACTAGTTTGGATTTGAGTGCTAATCCCAATCTCGATAAATTGATTTGCAGTGACAATCAATTGCAATCTCTGAGTTTGAAAAATGGCAATAATTTCAAATTAACGGTTTTAAATACAACCTTAAATCCCAATTTATGGTGTATTGAAGTAGATGATTTGAAACAAGCAGATTCAGGTGTTTGGCTCAAAGATAACCAAGCTCAGTTTACGATGCAATGTACCACTTATGTACCCGATGATCATTTCGAAAATATGCTTTCGAGTTTGGGTTTTGACGATGGGCTTTGTAATCAAAAATTTGTTACGGATGCAGTTAAAAACATTACAACTCTCAATATTTCAAATTCAAATATCCAAGATTTACAAGGTATTGAAGCATTTGTCAATTTAGAGGTGCTTTATTGTAACAATAATCAATTGTCCTATTTGGACCTTTCTCATAATGCCAAACTTCAAGAATTGTATTGTCAAAACAATCAGATAGAAGAGTTGAATGTTCAAAATCTGGGTGAATTGAAAATCCTCAATGCACATAGAAATAAAATCAGTGCCATCAATTTGAATAGCAATCCAAAATTGAATCAATTGATATTGTCTCGAAACTTGTTGTCCAAATTGAATATTGAATCCTTGACCCATCTCGAAAGTGTCAACATTTCGGATAATAAACTCAACGCAATTGAATTGAAAACCCATCCGGTTTTACATACTTTCGATTGCAGTTCCAATTTCATTAAAAATATTTCTTGGACAGATTTAAATCATTTGGAAGTTTTCAAATGTTTTCAAAATGACTTGATTCAATTGGATGTTTCATCTTGTTATCATTTGACCAAACTGGACTGTAGTTATAATAAAATCAACAGTATCCAACTCAATAATCCCAATTTAACCGAATTAATTATCAATAACAACTTCGTCCAATCAGTTGATTTGTCACAAGCTTTGCGATTGAAAACTGTAATACTCAATCACAATGTCATAAGCAACCTAGATGTTTCTAATCTTTCAGAATTGAAAAAATTAATTGCCAATCACAATCTCATCAATAAAATAGATACTAATCCGCTTTTTGCTTTGGAAAGTCTGAATGTAAATAATAATCTGATTGAAGAATTAAATTTGAGTAACAATACGTATCTCCAAGAAGTATATGCAGCCTCCAACCAACTTAAAAAAATAGATGTGACTCGCCTCAGATTATTGGAAAACTTATACATTCCCGATAATCACTTGTCTTTGCTCAACTTGGGAACCAATACCGGTTTAAAAAAAGTATGGGCGTATAATAATGATTTGGAGTCGGTAAATATCAGAAATTCAAATAATTCACAAATTGAAATATTTGATGTTGAGAAAAATTTCAAACTAACCT
>Ga0209573_1003351_pt1 | contig 17803 bp, 12 predicted proteins | sample TNRBio252014_DNA_FD_185870 | JGI IMG/M metagenome (GOLD analysis project Ga0209573, IMG submission 185870) | Wastewater treatment Type I Accumulibacter community from EBPR Bioreactor in Madison, WI, USA - TNR Reactor_6/25/2014_ DNA (SPAdes)... | ecosystem: Engineered > Bioreactor > EBPR >...
CCGCGCACGCCCGCTTCGCCGTCCGCCACGGCCGTCGCGCCGAAACCCTCGCGTTCGAGGTATTCGGTCAGCATCTCGCCCAACTCGACATCGTCGTCCACCAGCAACACCCGGATCATCGCCGTCAACCGCTTCATTTGCCGTTCATGACGACCATGATAACGATCCCCACCCGACAACCAAGCGCATTTACCTGTTTTTACCGGTCTTTACCTGTCTTTACATAACCTTAACCCGCATTTACGGATGCCGGGGGTACAGTGGCGACATTCCCATAGCGCCTCTGGAAACCGGCGAACAGGAGTGTTAAATGCAACCCATAAAACGCATTTTCTGGATCTACCTGCTGCTGCTCACAGGTCTTTGGTGGTTCACCGATCAGACCGACTGGTCGAGCCTGAGCGGCCTGTTCAGTTGGCGGGCGGTGCTGATGCAATACACCGGCGTGCTGGGCATCGGCGTCATGAGTGTGGCGATGCTGCTGGCCGTTCGCCCCGTCGTGCTCGAACCGTATCTGAGCGGCCTCGACAAGATGTACCGCCTGCACAAATGGCTGGGCATTTCGGGGCTGGCGCTGTCCATCACTCACTGGCTGATGGCCCAGGGACCCAAATGGCTGGTGGGCTGGGGATTGCTGGAGCGCCCGGTGCGCCCGCCCCGGCCCGCCTTGCCGGCGGATTCGATCCAGCAGTTCTTTCTGGACCAGCGCCATCTGGCCGAGAGCATCGGCGAATGGGCGTTTTACGCGGCGGTGGCGCTGATGGTTCTGGCCCTGATCAAGCGCTTTCCGTACCGCCATTTCTTTAAAATCCATCACCTGTTGGCCGTGGCCTACCTGGCTCTGGTCTGGCACGCGGTGGTCCTGCTGAAATTCGACTACTGGAGCGGCGTGCTGGGACCTGTCATGGCCGTGCTGATGGCCGCCGGCAGCGTGGCCGCGCTCCTGGTGCTGTTTCGGCGCGTGGCGACGAGCCGCAAGGTCACGGGAGAGGTGGCGTCCATCGTCCGCCACGACGCTCTGAACGTCGTCGAAGTCGGTATTCAGCTCAAGGGGCGCTGGTCGGGTCACGATGCGGGGCAGTTCGCGTTCGTGACTCTGCACGAGGACGAGGGACCGCACCCGTTCACGATTTCGTCGGCCTGGACCGGCGACGGCCGGATTCAGTTCATCATCAAGGCTCTGGGCGACTATACGCGCACCCTGGCGAATCGCCTGCGCGTCGGGAACCCGGTCACCGTGGAAGGCCCCTACGGACAGTTCAACTTCCAGGGCGAGTCGCCACGGCAAATCTGGGTGGGCGGCGGCATCGGGATCACGCCTTTCATCTCGCGGCTAAAAACCCTGGCTCGACAGGGCGATGGCAGGGCGATTGACCTGTTTCACACCACGGCGGTCTATGACCCCGAGGTCATCGGCCTGCTCGAACGCGACGCGCAAGCCGCCAACATTCGCCTGCATGTGCTGTGGGACGAGCGCGACGGCTGGCTGGATGCGGAGCGGATCCGCCAGACCGTCCCCGACTGGCGCGACGCTGACGTGTGGTTTTGCGGACCGGCCGGATTTGGCCAGGCGCTGAAGCGGGATTTGACCGCGCTGGGGTTGCCCGGCGCCCGCTTCCATCAGGAACTGTTTGAGATACGGTGACCCAATCTTTACCCTTTGCAATCAGGAGCATGATGGTGACTTTACCCACTCGCGCAACGGCTACCGGGCGGTTCCGGCGCTGCGCCGGCTTGCTGACGGCAGCCCTGCTGGCGGGCTGCGCGGCGGTCGGCCCGGATTATGCCGCGCCCGAACCGGCGACGCCGGCGACCTGGCGCGGCGCGGCGGCGGCAAAGGTGGCTGTCATGCCCACCGCGCCGGCGGACCTGGCGAACTGGTGGCGGCAACTCGACGATCCGACCCTGACCGGGCTGATCGAACAGGCCCTGCAAACCAGCCTCGACCTCCGCACCGCCCAGGCGAAGCTGCGCGAGGCTCGCGCCCGGCGCGCGCTGGCCGGGGCGGAGCTGTTTCCGACGGTTTCCGGCTCGGCGGCGGGACGGCGGGTGAAGGCCAGCGGCGAATCCGGCGGCGGCGGGACGGCCAACCGGTTCAGCGCCGGGTTTGACGCCAGTTGGGAACTGGACATATTCGGCGGTCTCCGGCGCGGCGTGGAAGCCGCCCAGGCCGATCTGGAAGCCAGCGAAGCCAGCCTGCGCGATGTCCAGGTGTCGCTGGCCGCCGAGGCCGCGATCAACTATGTGGAATTGCGCGCTTCCCAGGCGGCGCTGGACATCGCCAGAGCCAACGCCGCCTCGCAGGCGGAAACCCTGCAACTGACCCAGTGGCGGGCGCAGGCCGGCTTGACCAGCACGCTGGACGTGGAGCAGGCCCGCGCCAATCTGGAACAGACCCAGGCGCAAATTCCCAGCCTCGAAACCAGCCGCGCCGAGGCCGAACAGCGCCTGGCCATCCTGCTCGGCCAGCCGCCGGGCGCTTTGGCGGGCAGGCTGGCCAGTCCGAGCGGCATTCCCCGCCTGCCGGCGAGGGTGACGGTAGGCATTCCCGCGGATACATTGCGCCAGCGGCCCGACGTGCGCGTCGCCGAACGCAGGCTGGCGGCGGAAACCGCGCGAATCGGCGTGGCCGAAGCGCAGGCGTATCCGAATTTCAGCCTGGGCGGGTCGTTGAGTCTGGAAGCGTTGACCGTCGGCGCGCTGTCCAGCGGCGACGCGGTGGCGGGGAGCGTACTGGGCAGCCTCGCTGCGCCGATTTTCAACGCCGGACGCATCCGCCAGCAGGTCAACATTCAGACCGCCGTACAGGAACAGGCGTGGGTCAATTACGAAGCCACGGTATTGAACGCGCTGGGCGAGGTCGAGAACGCCCTGGTCGCCCTGGCCAATACCCGCCAGCGACAGAACCATCTGCGCGAAGCGGTTGATGCCGCCCGGCTGGCCGCCCGGCTGGCCCGGCACCGCTACAGCGCCGGCCTCAGCGATTTCCAGACCGTGCTGGATACGGAACGCACCGTGCTGACCGTCGAAGACAAGCTCGTGCTCAGCGAAGCCGATGGGGTCAAGACATTGATTCAGCTTTACAAGGCACTGGGCGGCGGCTGGTCGCCAGACCCCGCCAATCCCATCGCCGCTCACGCGCAAGAAACCTCGTCATGAACGACACAACCTCCGTCACGGATCCCCAACTGGCGAAAATCATCCAAGCGAAGCCGGCGCGTGGTCGCTTCAAGGTTCTGCGCTGGCTGGTCGCGCTCGCCTTATTGGCCGGGCTGGCTGCCGGCGGGTGGGCGTATTTCCACTCCAGGGCCGAGACCCAGGCCGCGCCCCAGTACCAGACCGAACCGCTGAGTCAGGGCAACCTGCGGGTCACGGTGTCGGCGACCGGCAAGCTGGAGCCGATCAATCAGGTGGATGTCGGCAGCGAGTTGTCCGGCACCATCGAAACGGTGCTGGTGGACGACAACGACCGGGTGCGAAAAGGGCAGGTGCTCGCCCGGCTGGATGTGACCAAGCTCCAGAATCAAATCGCCAAATCCAAAGCGGCGCTCGTCTCCGCCGAGGCGAAGGTGTTGCAAACGGTGGCGACGGTCAAGGAAGCGCGCGCCAATCTGGGACGGTTGCGGCAAGTCGCCAAGCTGAGCGGCGGCAAGGTGCCCGCGCCGACCGAACTCGAAGCCGCCGAGGCGAAGGTGGAACGCGCCAGCGCCGATGAAGTCGCCGCGCGGGCGACGGTCGAGGAGGCGCGCGCCACGTTGCGCACCAACGAAACCGATCTGGCCAAGGCCTCCATGCGCTCGCCGATTGACGGCGTGGTGCTCGCGCGCAAGGTGGAGCCGGGCCAGACCGTGGCCGCCTCGCTGCAAGCGCCGGTGTTGTTCACCCTGGCCGAAAATCTGGCGCAAATGGAATTGCAGGTGGACGTGGACGAAGCCGACGTCGGCCAGGTTCACGAAGGACAGTCGGCTACGTTCACCGTGGACGCCTATCCCAACCGGAGCTATCCCGCCCGCATCCAGCAGGTGCGGTTCGGCGCGGAGAAGGTGAACAACGTCGTGACCTACAAGACCATTCTCAACGTGGACAACGGCGACCTCAGTCTGCGGCCTGGCATGACTGCGACGGCGGAAATTATCGCCACCGAACGGGAAAATGTGTTGCTTGTTCCGAATGCGGCGCTGCGTTTCACGCCGCCGCAACCGGCGGAAGCTCAGTCCAGCGGCGGCGGCGGTCTGGTGGCCAGCCTGCTGCCCCGTCCGCCCCGGGGCCTGGCTCCGAGGAGACAATCCGGGAACGCCAGAGGCACCCGGAGTGCGGCGCGGCAGATCTGGGTATTGCGCGACGGCCAGCCGGTCGCCATGTCGGTGATCATCGGCAGCAGCGATGGCCGCATGACCGAAGTGACGGGCGAGGGACTGGCGCCGGGTCTGCCCATCATTACCGCCAGTTCGGGAACAAAACCGTGAAAGCTGCGCCCTCACCCCCGACTCCTCTGCCACCAAGCGAGGGGAGCCAGCCACCCTCACCCCCAGCCCCTCTCCCACCGGGCGAGGGGAGCGAATCGCTGATCGAACTGCGGGACGTGACCAAGACCTACGGCCAGGGCACCGCGGAATTCCAGGCGTTGCGCGGGGTGAACCTGCGCATCGAGCCGGGCGAATTCGTCGCCGTCATGGGGCCGAGCGGTTCCGGCAAGTCCACCGCGATGAACATCCTCGGCTGTCTGGACAATCCGACTTCGGGGGCCTATGTGTTTCGCGGCCTGCACGTCGAGCAGTTGTCCCGCAACCAGCGCGCCCTGCTGCGCCGCTATTACCTCGGCTTCGTGTTTCAGGGTTTCAACCTGCTGGCCCGCACCACCGCGCTGGAAAACGTCGAACTGCCTCTCGTATACCGGGGCGAACCGCGCGTCGCCCGCCATGCCAGGGCGCGCGAGGCGCTCGACGCGGTCGGGCTGCGGCAATGGGAGAAGCACACGCCCGCCGAACTGTCCGGCGGCCAGCAACAGCGGGTCGCTATCGCCCGCGCCATCGTCACCAGCCCCACCATCCTGCTGGCCGACGAACCGACCGGCAATCTCGACACCCAGCGCAGCCACGAAATCATGGATTTGCTGGTGGCGCTGAACCGCGACCGGGGCATTACCGTGCTGATGGTGACCCACGAGCCCGACATGGCGCGCTACGCCAAACGCATCATCCACTTTCTGGATGGCCGGGTGAGCTCGGACCACCGCAACGGGGAGAATACCTGATGTTCCTGAGCAGCCTGCTGCTGGCCCTGCGCGCGATTCGGCGTAATCTCATGCGGTCGTTTCTGACCATCCTCGGCATCGTGATCGGCGTCAGCGCGGTGATCACGATGGTGACGCTCGGCAATGGCGCGACCCGCGTGGTATCGGACCAGATCGCCAGTCTCGGCAGCAATCTGGTCATGGTGCGTCCCGGTCAGCGGCTCGGCCCGGGCCGGGATTCAGCGGGGGCGCCCCGCTTCAAGGTGAGCGACGCCGAGGTGATTCAAACCCAGATCAGCGGCCTTAACGCCGTCGCTCCCAGCACCAACCGGTCGGTGACCGTGGTGTACGGGGCGAACAACTGGTCCACCGCCATCACCGGCAGCACCGACGCCTATTTCACCGTAGGCAACTGGCGACTGGCCGGCGGGCGCGTGTTCACTGAATCCGAGCAGCGCGCCGGCAAGGCGGTCTGCGTCATCGGCGAAACGGTCCGCAGGGAGCTGTTTGGCCAGCTACCCGCACTCGGCGGCGAGCTGCGGGTCAGTAATTTTTCCTGCGAAGTGATCGGCGTGCTGGCGTCCAAGGGCCAGTCAGCGATGGGCATGGATCAGGACGACACCATCGTGATGCCACTACGCACACTGCAACGGCGGCTGACTGGTAATCAGGACGTCAATACCATCCTGGTGTCGGTGGTGGACAGTTCCCGCACCGACCAGGTCATGGCGGATTTGCGGTCGCTGCTGCGCGAGCGCCGCAAGATCGCCGCCAGCGAGGACGACAATTTTTCCATCCTCGACACCCGGCAGATTGCGGAAACCCTGACCGGCACCACCAAGGTTATGACCATGCTGCTGGGCGCGGTGGCGGCGGTCAGCCTGCTGGTGGGTGGCATCGGCATCATGAACATCATGCTGGTGTCGGTGACCGAGCGCACCCGCGAGATCGGCATCCGGCTGGCCATCGGCGCGCTGGAACGGGAGGTGCTGCTGCAATTTCTGGTCGAGGCGGTGGCGCTGTCGGCACTGGGCGGCATCATCGGCATCATCTTGGCGACCCTGGCCTCAATCGGGCTGGCGGGAGTCATGCAAGTGCCCTTTCTCTTTGATCCGGCTATCAACCTGCTGGCGTTCCTGTTCTCGGCGGCCATCGGCGTGATCTTCGGTTATTTCCCGGCCCGCCGCGCCGCCCGGCTCGATCCCATCGAGGCGTTGCGGCACGAGTGAGGGGCATGAGGCGGAAGGAACCTCAGTCGGAAACGCTCAGAACAATGTTTCGATGCTGGCCCATTCTGCCGCTGGATCAGCGGTGATGCGGGCGATTTTTTCTTCCAGATCGGCCCACATCGCCTCGTTGATCAACTCGTAGCTGTGGCCCCAGAACAGAAACACGCCGCCCGCCGCCCGGGCGCGTTCGTAGCGGGTCCAAAAGGCAGGATCGTTGAACCGGCAGCTCACGCCCAGTTCCAGCGGATCAGCGGGCGGAAACAGCGGCTCATACTCCAAAACAGTGCGGGCGTAGACATGACCGGCGGCCCGAATGGCCTCCTTCACCGCTGGATTGAACCCGCCGAAGGGATAGCAAAACCCGCGCACCGGCTGTTGAAACCAGTCCTGTAACACGCAGCGGCTCTCTCGAATTTCCCAGTCCAGCGCCTCCGGCGACAGATCGGGCAGGTTCGGATGAGTCATGGAATGGTTGGCGATCTCGAAGCCGGTGTAAACATCCGCCAGTTCATTCCGACCGAGCCGCCAGACCTCCTTGTCGCCATGCCGCCAACCGAACGAACGACCCGGCTGGTGCAGGCCCGGATTCAGGTTGAACGTCGCCCTGGCCTGATACCGGCGCAGCAACCCGGTCAGCCGGACATCGTCCACTACCCCGTCATCCCAGCTCTGCGCAATCCTCATTGCTCGATCCCTACCCGCTTCGGCGGTTCACTCCTCCCGCCGCCGCAAATCCAGCGTGTACGGGAAATTGGGATTGGTTTCCTCGGCGGGTGCGATCATGGGTCCCGGCGTATGACCATAGGGCCAAAATCGGGCGAAGCGCCGCGCCTCGGCTTCGTTGGCGTTGACCGGGAACGTATCGGGATTGCGCCCGCCGGGGTGCATGACATGATAAGTGCAACCGCCGATGGATCGCTCGTTCCAGGTATCCACGATATCGAACACCAGTGGCGCGTGAACCGGAATGGTCGGGTGCAACGCCGACGGTGGCTGCCAGGCGCGGTAACGAACCCCGGCGACGTATTCGCCGGGAATTCCGGTCGGGCGCAGCGGCACTCGCCGGCCATTGCAGGCCACCACATGCCGCTCGCCGATCATCCCCCGCACCTTGATCTGTAACCGTTCCACCGAGGAATCCACGTAGCGGGCCGTGCCGCCCAAGGCTTGCTCCTCGCCCAACACATGCCACGGCTCCAACGCTTGGCGTAGTTCCAGTTCGATGTCCCGCTGGACGATGGAACCGTAGTGCGGGAAGCGGAACTCGAAGAACGGCAGGAACCAGTCGTTCTCGAACGGGAAACCGGCCGCGTTCAATTCGTCGGCCACATCCCGGAAATCCTCCCAGACGTAGTGCGGCAGCATGAACTGGTCGTGAATCCGCGTGCCCCAGCGCGCCAGTTGCCGATTCGGGTATGGCTGTTCCCAGAACCGCGCCACCAGCCCGCGCAGCAGCAGCATCTGCATCAGGCTCATCCGGGCGTGCGGCGGCATCTCGAACGCCCGCATTTCCACCAGTCCCAGCCGGCCGGTGGCGCTGTCCGGCGAGTACAGCTTGTCGATGCAGAACTCGGCGCGGTGGGTGTTGCCGGTCAAATCCACCAGCAGATTGCGCAGCAACCGATCCACCAGCCACGGTTGCGGGGTCTCGCCGGCGGGCATTTCCCGGAACGCGATTTCCAGCTCGTACAGGCTGTCGTTGCGGGCTTCGTCCACCCGGGGCGCCTGGCTGGTCGGGCCGATGAACATCCCGGAGAACAGCGTGGACAGGCTGGGATGGTGCTGCCAGTAGGTAATCAGACTGCGCAGCAATTCGGGCCGACGCAGGAACGGGCTATCAGTCGGCGTCGCCCCGCCAAGCGTCACGTGATTGCCGCCGCCGGTACCGGTGTGGCGGCCGTCCAGCATGAATTTCTCCGTCCCCAGCCGCGACTGGCGGGCGTCCTCGTACAGCCCCTCGACATTCCGCTTCAATTCCTGCCAGTCGCCAGCGGGATGAATGTTAACCTCGATCACGCCGGGGTCGGGGGTGACGGCGAACTTGCGCACGCGCCAGTCCGACGGCGGGGCATAGCCCTCGACCAGCACCGGCATCCGCAACTCGGCGGCGGTCTGCTCGACGCAGGCCAGCAGGTCCAGATAATGCTCCAGGCGCTCCAGCGGCGGCATGAACACGTACAAATGGCCTTCGCGCGGCTCCACGCACAGCGCGGTGTGAATCACCGAACCCTGGTCTACCGCCGGCTGCTCCCGAAAAGCGCCGCGCATCGTTCCCCCATCGCCCTGAAGGAAGGCGCTGTAGCGGCGCATCACCTCGCCATGGGTATCGCCCAGCGCGGCGCGAAACTCGAACAGCGACTGGGGATGTGGGATTTCCCGGTCGGTCTCCCCAACCCAGGGCAACGCCGCCAAGGGCAGGCGGTAGCCCATCGGCGAGTCGCCCGGAATCAGGTACAGATGCTCGCGGCGCAGCGCCCACGGCCCGCTGAGCCAGTCACCGCCATCGGCGGAGTGATTCCAGCGCAACGGCAGGGCGTAACCCGTGATTTCGTTCAAACCGCGCTCCAACAGCAACGCCAGCCGCCGGCGCTCCTCGTCGTCCTTGAGGTCGAACTTCAGCGGATCGACGTTGACCGGCAGGGTGCGCTCCTTCCACAAGTAGTAATAGACGTCCTCGTAACCGGGAACGAGGCGGTCGGCGTTCACGCCCAGGCGCTGGGTCAGCTCCACTGCAAACGCTTGCGCCTGTTCCGGACCGAAGCCTCGCGGCTTTTCGTCGTCGGCAATCCAGCGCGGGTCATGCCACAGCGGCAACCCGTCGCTGCGCCAGTAGCAGGACAGCGCCCAACGCGGCAACGATTCGCCCGGATACCATTTGCCCTGGCTGTAGTGCAGGAAACCGTTCGGTGCGTAGCGGTCGCGCAGCTTTTTCAACAGCCGGCCCGCCAGCTTGCGCTTGGTCGGCCCCACCGCCGCGATGGTCCACTCCGCCCCATCCATGTCGTCGATGGATACGAAGGTGGGCTCGCCACCCATGGTCAGCCGCACGTCACCAGCGCGCAGTTTCTCATCGACCGCCGCGCCGAGTTGCTCGATCCGCGCCCATTGCTCCTCGCTATAGGGTTTGGTGACGCGCGGGTCCTCGTGGATGCGAGTCACCTTCATCGCGAAATCGAAGGTTGCCTCGCACTCGTCGGTGTAACCGGTCACCGGCGCGGCGCTGGGCGGGGTCGGGGTGCAGGCCAGCGGAATGTGGCCCTCGCCGGCGAACAGGCCGGACGTGGGGTCCAGCCCGATCCAGCCGGCGCCCGGCACAAACACCTCGGCCCAGGCGTGCAGGTCGGTAAAATCGGCCTCGGGGCCGGACGGGCCATCCAGCGACTTGATATCGGCGGTGAGCTGGATCAGGTAGCCGGACACGAAGCGCGCCGCCAGCCCCAACTGCCGCAGGATCTGCACCAGCAGCCAGGCCGAGTCGCGGCAGGAACCGCTGCGTTTCTCCAGCGTCTCCTCGCAAGCCTGCACCCCCGGCTCCATGCGGATGACGTAGGCGATTTCCCGGTTCAGCCGCCAGTTGATCTCGACCAGAAAATCGACGATCCGCTGCGGATCGCGGTCCACCCCGGCCAGCCATTCGCGCAGCAACGGGCCGTCGCCCTCGATTTCCAGGTACGGCGTCAATTCCTGGCGTAGGGTCGGTTCGTAGGCGAACGGATAATGTTCGGCGTAATCCTCGACGAAAAAATCGAAGGGATTGATGACCGTCATCTCGGCCGCCAAATCCACGACGATGCTCAATTCCCGAATTTTCTCCGGGAACACCAGCCGGGCCTGGAAATTGCCGAAGGGGTCCTGCATCCAGTTGATAAAATGCTGGGGCGGCTCGATTTTAAGCGAATAGGCGTGAATGGGGGTGCGGGCATGCGCGGCGGGGCGCAAGCGGATCACATGCGGCGATACGTTGACCGGCCGGTCGAAGCGATAGGTCGTTTGATGGTGAAGCGCAACGCGGATGGCCATGGCCTGTCCTCTGTCGGCGAAAATTTAGGCGCGCATTACGCGCGGTTGCAATCCCCTCGGCCAATGCAAGCCGCGTTCCACCAAGTCTCGCCGATGGTTCCGACGGCTTTACCGGCGTACTTGCACCGACCCCGTGCAACCCGACGAGACTCGGCATCCATTTGGTGCAACTAACGTCATGATTTTGCCGTGCTCGACGGCGCTATTGGAGGATAGGTGTTGGCTTGGATTTTGCTGAACCCGAGCGCAACGTCCACCGAGTATGCCGATTCCAAGGACAACGACGATGACCATCGAGTGGCAACACTACGCCGCGACCGGTTCCTATTACGACGAACTCATCGCCAGCGCGACGGGACCCCGTCCTGCGGCCCGGGCGCTGTGCGAATACTTGGCTTCCCTGAGCGACGAGGAACTGCGCGAGCGCAAAACTGCCGCCGAACTCGCCATTCTGGTCATGGGCATCACCTTCACCGTTTATGCCGAGGGCGGCAGCATCGACCGGGCTTGGCCGTTCGACATCGTGCCGCGCATCATTCCCAAGCACGAATGGGATCGCGCCGAGGCGGGCTTGAAACAGCGGGTGCAAGCGCTGAATCTGTTCATCGACGATCTGTACCACGAGCAGAAAATTATCCAGGACGGCGTGTTCCCCGCCGAGGTGCTGGTGCAGTCGGTCAACTTCCGGCCACAGTGCGTGGGCGTCAATCCCCGTCACGGAGTCTGGGCGCACATCTGCGGCAGCGATCTGGTGCGGGACAAGGACGGCACGATCTACGTGCTGGAGGACAACCTGCGCGTCCCGTCCGGGGTGTCGTACATGCTGGAAAACCGGGTGGTCACCAAGCGAGTGTTTCCCGAACTGTTCGAACATCAGCGCATCCAGCCGGTGGACGACTACACCCTGCGCCTCTACGACATGCTGGCCTCGCTGTCGCCCCGGCCCGGCGATCATCCGACCGTGGTGGTGCTCACCCCCGGCATCTACAACTCGGCCTATTTCGAACATTCCTATCTCGCCCAGCAGATGGGCGTGGAATTGGTGGAGGGCAGCGACCTGGAAGTGGGCGACGACGATTGCGTCTACATGCGCACCATCGAGGGGCTGGAGCGGGTGGACGTGATCTACCGCCGCATCGACGACCTGTTTTTGGACCCCGAGGCATTCCGGCCCGATTCCGCGCTGGGCGTCAAGGGCCTGATGCGGGCTTGGCGCGCGGGCAAGGTGGCGCTGGCGAACGCGCCGGGCGCGGGCGTGGCCGACGACAAGGTCGTGTACGCCTTCGTGCCGGAGATCATCAAATACTACCTGGATCAGGACCCGCTCATCGCCAACGTGCCGTCCTATCTGTGCATGCGGGAGAAGGATCGGAAATATGTGCTGGCCAATCTGGACAAGCTGGTGGTGAAGCCGGCCAACGAATCGGGTGGTTACGGGATGATGGTCGGGCCGCACGCCACGTCGGCCGAGCACAAACGCTTCGCCAAATTGATCCAGAAAGATCCCCGCAATTACATGGCCCAACCCACCCTGGCGCTGTCCACCTCGCCGACGTTGTGCGACGACAACCAGATGGAACCGCGCCACGTGGACCTGCGGCCGTTCATTCTCTCCGGCAGCCCCAGCACCTACGTCACGACCGGCGGACTGACCCGCGTGGCGCTGCGCAAGGGCTCGCTGGTGGTGAACTCGTCGCAGGGCGGGGGCAGCAAGGACACCTGGATCGTGGATACCGAGGGCCTCTAACCATGCTATCGCGCGTCGCTCAAAACATTTATTGGATGACTCGCCAAATCGAACGGGCCGAGGACACCGCCCGCCTGATCAATGTCAACACCAACTTGCTGTTGGATTTGCCGCGCAACACCACTTTTGGTTGGTTGCCGTTGATCTTCATCGTCGGCGCCGACAACCTGTTCTTCGAAAAAGACCCGAACCGACTGGCCGATGAAACCAACGTGGTCAAATTTCTGATCAGCGATCGCGACCACCCCAGTTCGATCATTTCCAGCCTGGCCGCCGCCCGCGAGAATCTGCGCACTACCCGCGATACCGTGCCGCAGGAAGCCTGGGAGCACATCAACGGCTTGTATATCTATGCCCGCGATCATCTGCCCAACCGGCGCGGCCGCTTCGAGTTCCTGCGGCGGGTGATTCGCGGCGCGCAGCAGATCGGCGGTCTGCTGGCCGGCGCGATGAGCCGCACCTCCGCCTACGATTTTGTCCGCTTGGGCCATTATCTGGAACGCGCCGACATGACGACCCGTATTCTGGACGTGCGTTCGGCCAATCTGCTGTCGCGCACCGGCCAGACCCAGACCCAGACCCAGCAGACTCAAACCCAAACCCAAACTCAAACTCAAACCGCCACTACCGAAAAGGAAGAGCAGGATCCGTTCGAAAGCATTCAATGGATGAGCGTGTTGAAATCGCTCAGTGCCTACCAGATGTACCGCCAACAAGTACGGGTACGAGTCAGCGGGCCGGACGTGCTGAAGTTCCTGTTGCAGGATGAATACTTCCCGCGCGCCGTAGCATTTTGCTTGCGGCAATTGGAAATCTGCCTGCGAAAACTGCCCCGGAACGAGGCGTCGCTGGTTGCCCTGGCCGCGCTCAAGCAGAAGCTAAACGCAGCGGCGGTGCCGGAACTGGCCCACGAAGGGCTGCACGAATTCATCGACGAGGTGCAAATCGGCTTTGGGGAACTGCACGATCAGATCGCCGCCGCCTATTTCGCCCATTAGCTTGCTTGTTGAACTGGTCCACCGCCGGTTCGTAACTACTTGACTCACAAGGTGCTTATGCAGGCGTTTTTTGTTGTAAATCAACCACTGAGGAAATGTCAATGGATGGTGCAGGTCATGGGGCCCTAGATCCGCCTGAATTCGATCAGCCCTGATTACCGTTGCAGGCTGGCTCAATACCGGCCTGTAGCATACTGGCTTCATCGGCGGCAGCGCTGGCATTTTCTTCTCGGCTACCCAGCACGGTTTCACAGTATCCAGCCACGACCGGCGTTTCGCGGAAAGCGACGGCTTGTTGATCGGACAACAATTGGCGGATTTTCTGCCCCGAGCCCATACGCGCTAACCCAAGCCGCGTCTTCTCCATACGCACGATGAACTTTCGGCTCACCGAGTTGATGAGTCCGACCGCGTCCAAATAGGCCAAGCTCTGAAGGCCAGCCGCCCGATCAGGCTTCGTCCTTCCGACCAGGTTTCGCTGAGAGCGCCGCCAGGTCTTGGTCCCAGTGCGTCGCGCCGAACAGGATGATCTTGAGCTGCTGCACAAAGTTTTCGGACATCTCCGCCTCGAGCAAAGCCTGATCGGGGGGCAGATCGAGGATATCGGTTGCCGCCGCGAGCATGGTCATCACGATCATGCTGCAAACCATTTGCAAACTCGCCGTCGGCAGGTTGGGGTAGAGGCCAAGCAATCGGAAATCCTGCGCCATTTCATTGGTGAAATGGGTCACCTCATTGCGAATCGCCAAGCGTAGGATGCGGCTTCCTCCCGAACGCTCGCTGGAGATGAACACGAACGGTAAGCGGTTAAGTTTCACGTAGTCTTGATAGACGCTCACCGACCGCCGCAGCATATCGCGCGGCGCGACATCCATCTTGCGCGCCTCACGCAGCAGGCGGCGTAACGTAATACCCACTTCCTCGACCAGCGCCAGCCCGAGTTCATCGGTATTGCGAAAGTGCCGATAGAAGGCGGTCGGCGCCACGCCAGCCTCGCGGGCAATCTCGCGCAGCGCCAGACTGGTGAAGCTGCGCCCCTCCCCCATCAGGGTCAGGGCCGCCTGCAGCAGATTGGCGCGCGTCTGATCCTTGCGCGCGCGGCGCGAGACCGCGTTGGCTTGCTTTTGAGGGGATGCGCCAGATGCCATAAGAGACCTTTTGTCCGATTCATCGGAACAACTGTACAGATACTATAATGGATTTTACATTTATATACAATGTATTAAATGATGGTTAGGTAGAACAGCCAATTTACACCATTTTTTCAGTGAACAATCATACACAATGTGTCGTGCAAAAACCTGGAGGAGAATCATGAGCGCCACGAATACTCTCCAAACCTGGCCCCGGATGGCCTGAGCGCTCATGAAACTCGCCGCGCTTCACGGGCGGCGGACGGCCCGATATCCCTAATTCTCAAAGGTAACGACATGCCTACTTATAAAGTCCCACTGCGCGACATGCGCTTTCTGTTGAATGAGGTGCTCGATTACCCGGCGCACTATGCCAGGCTGTCAAACGGTAGCGAGGCGACGCCCGACCTGGTGGCGGCGATCCTCGAAGGCGCCGCCACCCTTTGCCAGGAAGTGCTCGCGCCGTTGAACCTGTCTGGCGACCAGGAAGGCTGTCACTTTAGTCACGGTGACGTCACCACTCCCGCCGGATTCAAGGAAGCCTACCACCAGTTTGTCGAAGGGGGCTGGCAGGGCCTTTCCTTCCCGGTAGAGTACGGTGGTCAGGGTCTGCCCAATTCGATGAGCGTCTTCAAATCGGAGATGATGGGCGCGGCCAACTGGTCGTTCAACATGTATCCGGGCCTGAGTCTGGGGTGCATCAACACGATCCTGCAATACGGGACCGAGGCGCAGAAAGCCCAATACCTGCCGGCCCTGGTCAGCGGTGAATGGACCGGCACCATGTGCCTGACCGAGCCGCAATGTGGCACCGATCTGGCGCAAGTCAGGACCAGGGCCGAACCCCAGCCCGACGGCAGCTACCAAATCACGGGCACCAAGATGTTCGTCTCGGCCGGCGAACATGATCTTGCCTCGAACATTGTGCACATCGTCCTCGCGCGCCTGCCCGGCGCGCCGGCCGGCACACGCGGCATCTCGCTGTTCATCGTGCCCAAATTCCTGGTCAACGCGGAGGGTTCGATAGGCCAACGCAACGCGGTCCGTTGCGGCTCCATCGAACACAAAATGGGTATCCACGCCTCCGCGACCGCCGTACTGAATTTTGATGGGGCGGTCGGCAGCCTGATCTCCGAACCCAACAAGGGGTTGGAGGCCATGTTCACGTTTATGAACACCGCGCGTCTCGGCACGGCCATCCAGGGCATCGCCCACGCCGAAGCGTCGTTTCAAGGCGCGCTGGCTTACGCCAAGGAGCGCCGCTCGATGCGCGCCCTGTCGGGAAAAAAGGAACCCGATTCAGCCGCCGATGCGCTGATCTGGCACGCCGACGTGCGGCGCATGCTGCTGACGCAGAAAGCCATTGCCGAGGGTGGCCGCGCCATGATCTATGCGGCGGCCCAGGCGGCCGACCTCCTGTTCAACGCGGTGCTCGAAAACGATCCCGCCACGCGGGAACAGTACGATAACCGACTCGGCTTCTACACCCCCATCCTCAAGGGCTTTTTGACCGAAATGGGTCTGGAAGCCGCCAATCTCGGCATGCAGGTATTTGGCGGACACGGCTACATTCACGAGCACGGGATGGAACAGATCGCTCGCGACGCGCGCATTGCAACCCTGTACGAGGGCACCACCGGCATTCAGGCCCTCGACCTGCTCGGTCGCAAGGTGCTGATCGGTACCAAGGGCAAGTGCGTGCGCGACTTCACCCGCATCATGATTCGCTTTGCCAAACCGCACTGGTTCGCGCGCGGACCGATTGGGGCAATGGCGCGCTCGATCATTAAACGCGCCATTGAATGGAATGTGATCACCGTGTGCATCATGCTGCGCGCGACGAAGGATCGCGATCTGGTGGGTGCGGGGAGCGTGGACTTCCTGATGTATTCAGGCTACGTGATGATGGGCTATTTCTGGGCCTTGCAAGCCGCCAAGGCCAACGCCTTGCTGCTGAGTGGCAAGGGCGCGGAATCGGCTGAGTTCTATCGAGCCAAGATTCAAACGGCCGAGTTCTATTTTGATCATCTGCTGCCGCGCGCTGACGCGCACCGCAAGAGCGCACTGGCGCCTACGCGCTCGCTCATGCAGATGGATAACGGAAATTTCGCCTTTCCTTAAGGCGGTAATGCGAAGGGTGTACCCGGTACTGGAAGGGCGGGACCTTCCCCCGCAAAAGGGAGCAGAGCCATCGCGCTATGCGGTAGCCGGACTGGGCTGGCCGAGGAGCAGGCGCAATCGGTAATCATCGTTGAGGGTGGCCCGGAGTTTGCGGGGAATCGGCTGTCAGGGATGAGCGTTCTTGGTTTTTTACAGGAGTAGCGAACATGGCGTACCAACAATTGCAGCAACGCATGCGCGAAACGCGCAAGGTGGAAGACACGCTGGCCCTGGCCAGTCAAATCTGGCTGGCGGGCATTGGCGCCCTGGCGCGCGCCCAACAGGAAGGCCACAGCTTCTTTACTCAACTGGTGCAATGCGGCGAGGTCATGGAGGCCATCGACGAGAAGGATGATGGCCTGCGCGAATTCAAGCAGTTGGCCCGGCTGGTGTTCTCCGGGACTGGCCCCGACGCGGAGGCGGCGAATGCGCCCACGCTGGAGGAAATTCGCAGCCTGGCGGAGATGATCCAGCAGTTCGACCCGCATCTGGACGAGCTGGAAATGCGGTGAACCGGTGCGGGAGCTGGCAACTCAACGGGCGGATTTTTCCGCCCGGGGGTTTCTACAGCCTCTAAGGACGGATCATGCGCATCGAGGTTCTCTACGTGAGCAGCAAACCCAACTGCCGTTACAGAAATGCGGTATAGAGAAAAAACAACAAACTCCGAGCGTGATGACCACCCATGCATTCCCCACCGGCTGGCAAGCCCACCTGACCCTGAGCTTTCAACGCCGGAAGACCCGCACTGTTCTGGGGCAACGTTCGCATCAAGGCCCCCTGCAAGTGCAGCGGCCGTTCTATCCCGAGGGCGATAGCGTTTGCCACGTCGCCCTCCTGCATCCACCCGGCGGCGTGGTTGGCGGCGACGAACTGCGCATCGAGACGTCGGTGGACGTGGGCGCTCATGCCCTCATCACCACGCCCGCCGCTGGCAAGTTTTATCGCAGCGCTGGCCCCTTGGCCCGCCAGACCCAGCTTTTGACTGTCGCCGCCGGCGCGGCGCTGGAATGGCTGCCGCAGGAGAACATTCTTTACAGTGGCGCTCGCGTCCACGCGCTCACCCGCATCGAACTCCAGGGCGACGCCCGGTTTCTGGGTTGGGAAATCTTCTGTCTGGGCCGACCGGCGGCAGGCGAAACCTTCATGGCTGGCGCGTATCGGCAGGATTTCGAACTGTGGCGCGACGGCGAGCCGCTGTATCTCGAACAGGGCCGCTACGCCGGCGGAGATACCGCTCTCGACGCTTCATGGGGCTTGCGAGGTCAACCGGTTTGCGCCAC
>Ga0209573_1003352_pt1 | contig 17799 bp, 13 predicted proteins | sample TNRBio252014_DNA_FD_185870 | JGI IMG/M metagenome (GOLD analysis project Ga0209573, IMG submission 185870) | Wastewater treatment Type I Accumulibacter community from EBPR Bioreactor in Madison, WI, USA - TNR Reactor_6/25/2014_ DNA (SPAdes)... | ecosystem: Engineered > Bioreactor > EBPR >...
GATCATCAGCAACGCCATCGCGACCGGGTAGTCGCTTCGACCAAGGGCGTCGAAGTACAGGCGCCCCATACCCGGCCAATTGAACACGGTCTCGGTGATGATCGCGCCGCCAAAGACACCCGGGATGCTGAAGACCACGATCGTGACAAACGGGATCAGGGCGTTCCGCAGCGCGTGTTTGGCGATGACCACGCGTTCCCACAGGCCCTTGGCGCGCGCGGTGCGCACATAGTCTTGCCGGAGCACTTCAAGCATGCTGCCGCGCACGAAGCGGCTCCATCCGGCGACCGTGAAGAGCGTCAACACCGTGGTCGGCATGATCATGTGCAGCGCGCGATCGGTAAGCGACCCGTCACCCATAAATGTCCCCATCGTCCAGTCGCGCACGGCAATGGCGTTGCCGGGCGGGAGATGAGGCAGGTTCCATTGTTCGAAGTAAAGCGCAAAGAGCATGATCATCAACAGTCCGAAGAAGAACGTCGGCATTGATGACCCGAAGAATGAGAGCGTGGTGACGATGTAATCGAAGATCGAGTACTGCTTCACCGCTGAATAGACGCCCAACGGCACGCCGATCAAGATCGACAGTGAGGTCGACATCAACATCAACTGGATCGTGTACGGCAACCGGCTCTCGACAAGGGTCCACACCGGGCGATTGCGCAAGATCTGGTGCGACAGACCGAAGTCGCCGAACAACACGCCCCTGACCTGACGGCGGGTCGGGTCGGCGGCCAGATCGAGCAACGTCACTTCCTGCCCGGGCCGGCAGCCGGCCTCGCGCGTGACGACCTTGCCGTTTTCGACAACGTTGATCGTATCCGGGATCCGGCAGCCCACCACAAGATCCGCCCCGATCAACTGCCCGCCGATGTACAGCGGCCCATTGGGCTGCCCGATCAGCCAGCGTGTGAATCGCACGGGCACAGAAAGATCGAGCTCGTAGTTCGCGCGGATCCGGGCGATGTCGTCGGCGTTCAAACGAATCTGAACCGAAGTCAGAAACGAGAGCGGGCCGCCCGGCGCAAAGCTGAGCAACGTATAGGAAGCCAGGGCTGACAAAAACAGCACAATGGCCATTTCAAAGACGCGTCGGATCAGGAAGTTCACCATGGCCTGTGTCGCCACCTCCGTTCCTCAAGGTGAGTGTGTCACCCGGAGTTGCGGGATTTTACCCTGTGCGGATAAAGTGTACAGCCCCCAAACGGCGCAGGCGCAGCCATACTCCTGCTGCGCCTGCGCTTACGTTCAGTTCGGGATGTCGAACATCAACCTTTCATCAGCCTGGACCGCGACCGCAGCCGCGGCCCAGGCCCATAGGCCGAAGCCCATGGCGTAAGCCGAAGCTTACGGGATGAAGAGGTTCATGTCGATGTGCTCCCAGGTCGCGCTCGGCTCGATCAGGACCTGAAGCGTGTCCTGGTTGTCGAGCACGGTCTGGACTTCTTCGCCGGCGCCCAGGGTCTCGGAGCCGATCACGTCGATATCGCCCGTGAGCAGCTGCGCGACGGCCTGCTTGGTGTCCTGAACGATCAGGATCGTGATCTTCTTGATCGCCAGCTCGCCGCCCCAGTAGAACGGATTGGCCTCGAGGACCAGGCTCTGGCCCTTGTTCCATTCCGTGAGGATGTACGGGCCGACGCCCAGGGGCGTGTCGGCGATCTCGGGCAGCGACGACCACTCGGTGGTCGGCACATCGGCCAGCGTGCGGCCATCCGACAGCACCTGGTGCGACGGGTACAGGCCGATCGGCGAGATGAACGACAGCGGGGCGAAGTAGCCCGGCTTGTAGGTCACCGTGAACGCGGTATCGCCCGTGAACTCGACGCTCTCGATCGAGCGGCAGGTGCTGTAATCGACGGCGCCCGACTCTTCGTTGCAGTCGTTGGCGTAGGCCAGCTCGAAGTCGGCCTGCTTGACCGGCTCGCCATCGCTCCAGGTCAGGTTGTCCTGGAACTTGTAGCTGACGACCAGCTGGCGCATCGAGGCCGAACCGCCCTCGAAGGTGACGACCTCGCCGGCATCGTTCTGGATCGAGACGCCGGCCGAGAGCGTGATCATGTTGCCATCGGCATCCGTGGCCTGGCCGGTGGCGTCGATGATCTCGGTGCCCTCAGCCACGTCGACCGTGTTGATCACCAAACCACCGTTGTCGATGGTCGGGATCTCGGCCTGCAGGTCGGTCTGATAGTTGTAGTTGTACTGCGTGATCTGGGATTCGAAGACCAGGTACGCGACGGTGCGCTGCACGGCCGCGGACTCGATCAGGGTGTACATCGAGGCGGGTTCCTGCGACAGGCCCAAGACGAGCTCATCACCACCGTCGGTGAGCGCCCACTCGTGCGAGTTCCAGGTGTAGTAATCGGTCGCGCTCGGTTTGAAGTTCTGGAGCGCCAGCGTGGCCGCATTGCCCTCGGCGCGCTGGAAGACCGGGAGGCTCACCATGTCTTTGGCGAACTCGATCTGGAACAACTTGTACTGCGCGATGCGCTCATTCTGATCGAGCGAGTTGTTCGCGGCCTGGATGGCATTGCTGGCCGCCTCATTGCACCAGCCCATGTAGTTCTGGCCGGTCCAGTTGTTGGTCGGCAGCGGGATCTGGTTGCAGGCGTAGAGCGTCTGGCCCTTGGGATCGGTCTCGCCGACCCAGGCATAGGCGCCGAGCTCGAAGTCGCGGCGCACCAGGCCCGACTCTGAGCCGAACCACCAGGAGGCCGGGACGTGGTTGCGGACGATCTGGATGCCGCAAGCCGCCATCTGCTGCTCAAACACCGAAGCCCACGTCACGCGGAAGGCCGCGGTCGTGGTGGTGAAGCGCAGGAACATCGGGAAACCGTCCGCGTTGGAGCGGAACGGCTCGCCCGTCCAGCCCGCTTCCTCGAGCAGGGCCTTGCCCTTCTCGGGGTCAAACGGGTAGGTCTGGATCTCGGGGCCGCTGTACGAAGCCCAGCTCGCGCTGTTGATGTTGGTGTCCATCAAAAGGCCGGCCTGGACTTCTTCGCTCGCCCACGGATACACCGACGCGATCAACTCGGGGCGGTTCGTGCAATAGGCGATGGCCTGGCGCACGCGGACATCGCCGAGGACGGGGTGCGGGGTGGTGAAGGCCGTGTTGACTTCGACGGGGGCCGAGGTCACCTCAACCACCTGGGTCTGGATAACTTCCTGGACCTCTGGGGGGGCGGTCACTTGCACGACCTGCGTCTGGATGACGGCCTGCGGCGCGCACGCCGCAATGACCATCCCAGCCACAGACAGGCCGGCGAGCACTGAGAAACGCTTGCTCTTGATCATCAAATCTTCTCCTCGCTAAGAAAAAGTGACGCGGATTACCGATTCTGGGCATTGGACTACCGGGACGCAATCACCTCCTCTACTGTCGCACGCTGTGAAGCCGCCAACACGCGGCGTGGACTCAGCCAGCGTGCCCTAACCAACGGCGTCTGTGACCGAGATCGTTTTCGGAAAAGACGCACAACTCAACCGTGGCGTTAAGAATTGGGAGTACAGAGTGGGCGAACTATAACATCGGGCACCAGGAGCGTCAAGCAGGCTGTAAGAGGAGGGGCGGGAGGGAAGAACGTCCCGCTCCCGCCTCCGTGACCATCACGGCACATCGATCGACTCGATATTCCATAACATCGAGGCCGCTGACGCATCAAGTCGCAAGCCGCGGACCTCGGGGCGTGCCACGCCGACCCGAAACCGGAAGAACAGAGGCAGCGAGGGCAACTCCTGGCTGAAGATGGTCTGGGCCAGGGCATGCGCCTGTCGTTGCTCGGCAAGGTCGAAGCTGGCCCTGGCCTGATCGCAGGCCCGATCGTATGAGGCGCTCCGATAGCCGAGGTTGTTGGTGCCCGCCGGGTTGAGCGCATCGGGGATGGCCCGTGTCAGATAGAGCTCACAGGGCGGCTGGTTGCCGGCTCGCCATGGGAAGGCGCCCAGGTCGAAACGCCGACCGAACAATGCGCCATTGGGCCATGGCGCGTACAGGCTCTCCTGCGTCTGCCACTCGGGCGCAACTTCGATCCCGCAGTTCTCGCGCAATTGCTCCTGGATCAATTGCACGAGTTGCTGACGGAACGGGCTGCTCTCAGGGCCCGTTGTGAGCGTCATCGACAGCCTGATGGCGCCCCGAGCGCGGACGCCGTCATCGCCCGCGACCCAGCCGACCGCTTCCAGGAGATCCCGGCCACGCTGCGGGTTGAACGGGTACACACTGAGCTGGTTGCCGGCATACAGCGGATGCGTGCTTGGGATGTACGTGTTGGCGATCTCGCCGGCGCCGCTTTGCAGCCGGTCGATCATGGCCTGACGGTCGAGGCAATAAGCGATCGCCTGCCGCACCTCGGGCTCGAGGAACAACTCGGCCCCGGCCGATCTGCGATAGTCCTCCGCGGGCAGCATCCCGAAATCGAGATGCTCGAAGGTATTGGTTGCGGCAGTCAGCACCTGCAACGCGCCCGAGTTGCCGGCCTGACGCAACTGCGGCATCAGGCTGGTCAGGCTCTGGCTCTCGCCGATGATGTGACACAAGCCGGCCTGAAGTTCGGCCAACGCCTGATCGGCCGAAAGCCCGAAACGAAAGACGACGCGATCGACCCTGGGCTCATCGGCGCCGTCCGACCCATAGTACGGGTTGCGCTCCAGGATCAAACGATCGCCGCGGCGCCATTCGACGATTCGAAAAGGGCCCCAGCCCAACGGTGCGTCCGCCACGTCATCGCGTGTGCCCAACGTCGCAGGATCGGCGCCGGCAAGCCTATGCGCCGGCATCGGTGCGAAGAACCTCAAGTTGTAGTCGAGATCGCGCCAACCGGGCATCCCCGTCCAGCGCACAGTGGTCGTGTCGACAGCCTCATAAGCCGCGGTGCGGGCCGTGACGAAACGCGTCGCTGCATCGTCCGCGCGCTGCGCCAGTTGGAAGCTGAGGATCGAATCCTCAGCCGTCAGAGGTTGACCATCCGACCAGCGGTTTTCGGGCTTCAGCCGGAAGGTCGCAACAAGTTGGATCGTCTCGGCCGGCGCCGTGCCCGTGTAGATCAGGGTCGTGCCATCCGGCTGAGACAATGCGACGCCTTCGGCCAGGGCAACCACCTGGAGCGTGTGGGCATCCACAACGGCCGTGCCCGGCTCGATGGTCACGGTGCGCAACTCAAGCCCGCCGTTCTCGAGCGTGGGCAGGCTGGTCAGGATCACGGGTACGGCCTGATAGCCGATTTGATCCACGGGCCCATCGTAGAGCGCTTCGAAGATGTCGGCGCGCGTCTGCCCGCTACCGCTGTAGCGATAGAGCGTCAGCGGCTCTTCGTTTTCGCAGACGATCAATTCCTTGGCCGGGCCGGTCGCTGTCGGCGCCGGTGTTGGGAGGAGAGCGCCGGCACCCGGGGTCGCCGTCGGCCCTTCGGCCGTCGTCGGTGGCGCGAAGGTGGGCACAAGGGTCGGCACGCTTGTGGGGCTCTGCCCACAGGCGCTGAGCGCGATCGCGGCGGCGAGGAGCAAGGAGGCTGGTCGGCGCATGCGGGCGAGTATAGCAGCGAGCCGCGGTTACCCTGTCGGGCCCAACCAAACCACAGCCGCCGCGCCATGGGCCGCAGTGAGATCCGCCAGGAGGCCGCTGAGCAATGTCGGGGCGCTGTACGCCGATGGCGCATCGACGATCAGTACCTCAGGTTCGAGGATGAGCGCACGCGCCACGAGTACCCGCCAGCGCATCACGGTCGAAAGCGTCTCGATAGGCCTTGCGAGCAACGCAGACGAAATACCCAAAGAAGCCGTGACCGATGCGGCCCGGTCGCGGTTCGCTGTGCCGGCCAGTTTATGGATCCGAGCCGGCTCATCAAGCGCCCGCGACACAGTCTGATGGGGCAACAAGGCCAATCGGGGATCTCCGCCGACATACTGCAGCCGCCGACGCAGCTTGCGCATCGCCCCGTCGTTCAGACGCGTGAGTTCCTGCCCGGCGAATACGATCCGACCCGAGCGCGGCCGGCGCAGCAAGACGAGCCCGCGCCCGAGGTCGGGATGGGCATTCTCGATCACCTGCACGACGCCCGCCGCGAGCTCCAGATTGAATGGCTCGGCGTCCGGCGCGACAACGAGATCAGCGACTGAGAACATGCAAGGTTGCGAAGACGAGATCGCTGGAGCGCTCATTCGCCAAGGAGTTTCCGATCAGCGTCGGTCAACTCGGCGCGATCGAGCAGATCGGGGCGCCGCCGACGGGTGCGCTGCAGGGCCTGTTGCCGGCGCCAGCGCGCCACTTTGGCGTGATCGCCGCTGACCAGGATATCCGGGACGCGCCACCCGCGATACTCGGCCGGGCGCGTGTAGTGCGGGTATTCGAGCAGGCCCATGGCAAACGAATCGTCCTCGGCCCCTGTCGGGTCACCGAGCACACCGGGCAACAGCCGGGCCACGGCGTCGACCACGATCAGGGCGGCCAACTCGCCGCCGGTCAGCACGTAGTCGCCGATCGACAGCTCGTCGGTGGCCAGGTGTTCGCGGATGCGCTCGTCAAAGCCCTCATAGCGCCCGCAGACAAGCGCGATGCGCTCGTGCTGCGCCAGTTCGTAAGCGATCGCCTGGTTGAACGTGCGCCCTTGCGGCGTCAGCAGGATGACGGGCGTGGCCGCCGGCGTCGCGCCGGCCTCGATCCCGAGCACGGCCTCGACCGCGTTGAACACCGGCTCGGGCTTCATCACCATCCCGCCGCCGCCGCCATAGGGCTCATCATCGGTCACCTGGTGCTTGCCCGGCGCGTGGTCGCGGATGTTGTGCAGTTGCACTTCAAGCAACCCGGCCGCCTGCGCCCGCTTCAGGATGCTCTCCTGAACATACGGGGCGCAGACCTCGGGGAAGAGGGTGAAGATATCGAAACGCATCAGAGAATTGTACAATTCTCTGATGCGCCCCCTCATCCTCGCTTCCGCATCGCCGCGCCGGCGGCAGTTGTTGGCGCTGGCCGGCTGGCCGTTCGCGGTCGCCACAGCCGATATCGACGAGACCCCATTGCCCGCCGAGCATCCGTCCGCCTTCGTCGGCCGGCTGAGCCAGGCCAAGGCCCGGGCCGTCGCAGACCGCCTTCCACCCACAAAAGAACAGCCCATCATCGTCGCCTGCGACACCACAGTCGTGCACGACGACACACTGCTCAACAAGCCGGCCGACGCCGCCGAGGCGCGCACCATGCTGGCAACGCTGCGCGGTCGGACGCACCTTGTGCTCACCGGCCTGGCCGTGCTCGACACCGCAACCGGCGCGCTGCACGCCGAGATCGTCGAGACGCCCGTGCCGATGCGCTCGTTTAGCGACGCCGAGATGGAGGCCTACATCGCCAGCGGCGATCCGCTCGACAAGGCCGGGGCCTATGCCATCCAACACCCGAGTTTCCAGCCCGTCGATCGCGCCGTCTTCAGCCATTGCTTCGCCAACGTCATGGGGCTGCCACTGTGCCATCTGCGCCGCAGTCTGCACGCCTTTGGCCTCGCCTCACCCGAGCTGCACCAGGCCTGCCAGGCCTTCATCCCGTACGATTGCCTACTCCACCCGGAATTGCTGATTGTCGATTTCTGATTGTTGATTGGGCTCAATCAGCAATCAGAAATCGACAATCAGCAATCTGGCTGGCTTGCCCCCCCGGGGTTTTAGACCGACAATAACCGGATATGCTCAGTCTACGCCTGTCTCGCGGGATGTCGATCGTGTTGTGCGCGGTGCTCGTGGCGTGCGCGCCCGGCGTCACGCCGACCGCCGCCCCCCTTGCGCCGACCTCTATCCCGACCGCGGGCACCCCTGATGCGCGTGGCACGGTTCAGGCCTTCCTCGATGCCTGGGGCGCCTTCAACTACGTCGGCATGTTCTCGCTGCTGTCGCCGCTCAGTCAGGATGCGACCTCGGCCGGAGCGTTCGAGCAGCGCTATAGCCAGGCGCTTCGCACCGCCACGGTCCGCGCCGTCAAGGGCCTGATCCTCTCCGAACTACGCACCGGGTCGGATGCGTCGGTGCTGGTCGAGATCACCTGGGACACGATCGTGTTCGGCACGATCAGCCGCCGAGTCGAAGTGCCGCTGATCTTCGCCGCTGGGCAGTGGCGGATCGCCTGGACCGACGGCCTGATCCTGCCCGAGTTGGCCGGCGGCGGTACGCTGTTGTTCGACGGTGACTTCCCGTCGCGCGGCAACATCTACGACCGCAATGGGCGCGGCATCGCCGTGCGCGGCGACGCGATCGCGATCGGCGTACAGCCCGGCCTGATCGTCGATCGGCTCAAGGTCGTCACCACACTTGCCGGGCTGCTCTCGATCCGGCCGGCCGAGATCGAGGCCAGGCTCAACGCTGCCCGCCCCGATTGGTACGTGCCGATCGGCGAGGCCGCTGCCGTGGATATCCAGCCAAAGCTGGCCGAGCTGCAATCGCTGGCCGGAGTCATCATCAGCCCGTACAACACCCGGCTTTATCCCGACGGAGGCATCGCGCCGCAGGTGGTCGGCTATCTCGGGCCGATCACGCCTGAAGGGCTCGTCGACTATCAGGCTCGCGGCTACACAGGCGACGAGCGCGTCGGCCAGAGCGGCCTCGAGGCCTGGGGCGAGCAGTTGCTGGCCGGCCAGCGCGGCGGCCGGCTTGTCGCCGTGCGCGGCGACGGCACTCAGGTGGTGGTGGCCGAGAGCCAGCGCCGCCCGGCGCAATCCATCACGACCACGCTCGATCGCGATCTGCAGCTCGCCGCGCAAGAGGCGTTGACCGGCTTCCGCGGCTCGATCGTGGTGCTCGACCCCAAAACGGGCGCCGTGCTGGCGATGGCCTCGAGCCCCGGCTTCGACCCCAACGTGTTCGACCCGACCAACCGCAACGCCGTCGGCCAGACCGACGTGCTGACCGACTCGGCCAACCCGCTGCTCAACCGCGCGACCCAGGGCGCTTATCCCCCGGGTTCGGTGTTCAAGATCGCCGTGGCGGGCTCCGGGCTCAACTCCGGCGCGATCACGGCCGACACGATCATCAACTGCGGGAACACCTGGAGCGGTCTCGGCCCGAACGCCGTGAAGTACAACTGGACCTTCGACCGCGGGTTGGCCGCGCCAGGGCCGATCAACGTCGTCCAGGCCCTGGCGTTTTCGTGCAACCCCTTCTTTTATCAACTCGCCCTCGACATGGACGCGGTCGACCCGACAACGCTGCCCGAGCTTATCCGCGGCTTCGGCTTCGGCGAGCCCACCGGCATCGGCCAGGTGCCGGAGTCTGGCGGCCTGATCCCTGACCCCGACTGGAAGCAGCAGACCTACAACGACCCCTGGCGCCCTGGCGACGCCGTCAACATGGGCATCGGCCAGGGCTATGTGCTTGTCACGCCGCTCCAGATCGCGCGCATGATCGCGGCCGTGGCCAACGGCGGCACGCTCTATCGCCCGCAGCTTGTGCTACGCGTCGCGCCGCCCGACGGCCCCGCCACGCTCGAGCTCAAGCCCGAGGCGCAGGGCAGGCTCCCATTGACGAACGAGCAACTGGCCACGATCACGGCCGGGCTCGATTGGGTCGCGCGCGAGAAGGGCGGCACGGCCCGCCACCGCTTCCTGGATCTCAACATCCCGGTCTCGGGCAAGACCGGCACCGCCGAAGACCCCGCCGGCCCTGCGCCGCATGGCTGGTTCGCGGGCTACACCGAGGCCGATCGACCCGATCGCCCCGACTTCGCGGCCGTGGTGATGATCGAGAACGTCGGCGATGGCTCGGAGTATGCGGCCCCGATCTTCCGCCGGCTTGTCGAGATCTACTTCAACGGCAAGGCGACCGCGCTGTTGCCGTGGGAGACCGAGCTCGAAGCCCCGCAGGTCGAGGCCACGCCGACACCAAGCTCAAGCGTCGGGTGTCGCATGGGAGGCGTCAGGCGTCAGGCGTCAGGCGTCAGCTGCGACGCCTCAGGCGCCCGCGCCACTCAATCAGCAATCAACAATCAGCGATCAGCAATTTCAAATGATTGAGGGTCTCATCGTCAAGGCCCAGAGCGGCTTCTTCACCGTGCGCACCGGGCAGGGCGATATCGTCTGCCATCTGCGCGGACGGCTGAAGCAGCAACGCCGCCTCACCGATCTGGCGACGATCGGCGACCATGTTTTGATCGAGATTCAGCCCGACGGCAAGGGCACAATCGAGCATGTCGCGCCACGCGTGCGTGCACTGACGCGCCGGGCGCCGGGCGGTTTTGGCCGACGCGGGCAGCGCGCCGCGGCGGCCGAGCGCGAGCAGGTGATCATCGCCAACCCCGATCTGGCCGTCTTCGTCTTCGCCTGCGCGCAACCGACGCCGCATCTGCGCGCGCTCGATCGTTACCTTGTGATGGCCGAGGCGCAATCGCTGCCTTCCGTGATCGTGGCGAACAAAGTCGATCTGATCGGGCTTGAGGCCGCCGAGGATGTATTCGCCGCCTACCCGCCGCTGGGGTATCGGGTCTTCCCGGTTTCGGCCCGCAATGGCGAGGGCGTCGAAGCGCTGCGCGCGATCCTCAAGGACCGGATCACGGTGCTGGCCGGTCCTTCGGGCGCCGGCAAGTCGAGCCTGCTCAACGCGATCGAGCCCGGGCTGAAGCTGCGCGCCGGCGCCGTCAGCGAGCAAACGGCCAAAGGCAAACACACGACGGTGCACCCCGAGCTGCATGCGCTCCGCGGAGGCGGCTATGTGGCCGACACGCCTGGCATGCGCGCGCTCGAGTTGTTCGATATCGAGCCCGACGAACTCGACGCGTATTTCGTCGAAATCAGGCCGCTGGTCGCCGATTGCACGTTCAGCGACTGTACCCACCAAAACGAGCCCGGCTGCGCGGTGCGCGCGGCAGTCGCGGCCGGCGCGGTCTCACCTTCGCGGTACGAGAGCTATTTACGGTTGCGGCGCGGCGACGACCGGGGTTCGCTCAACGAGGCCGCCTGAAACGCTTTTCACGACGAATTAACGCCCAAACCTGGCGTAAAGACCGTTGGAAACTTGCCCGGCCGTAAGCCTGCCGTATAATGGACTGAACAGGTTATTGGACGGCGCAAACGTGAATAGTCTTCTCAAGCACGTGCAGACTCTGGCTACAGCGGCGAGCAGCTTCGCCTTGACGGTGACGCTGGCCTCGACGCTGGCCGGCCGGCCGCTGGCCGCCGAGGCCCAACCGCCGACACCGGCGCCCGAGCGCGTCTATTTCAACGAGACCGGCCACACAGTCGAGGACCCGTTTGTGGCGTACTTCGTCACAAACGGCGGGATTGAACGCTTCGGCTATCCCATCACCGACCAGTTCGTCGACAGCACCACCAACCTGACGGTCCAGTACTTTCAGAAAGCGCGGCTCGAATACCATCCGGCCAACCCGCCGGCCTACCAGGTGCAGCTTGGCCTGCTGGGCGATGAGCTGGGCAAGCGCCAGCCGCCGCTCGCGGTGCGCGACATCCCCTCCGCGACCGACCCGAATTGCGCTTACTTCGATGCGACGGGCCACGCCGTGTGCTTCCAGTTTCGGAGATACTTCGAGACCACGGGCGGCATCGATCTCTACGGGTATCCGATCTCGGCGCAAACGATCGAGGGCAATCGCATCGTCCAGTACTTCCAGCGCGCGCGGCTCGAGTGGCACCCCGAACGACCCGAGGGGCAGCGCGTCCAGACCGCGGCGCTCGGCACGATCTATTTCGACTGGGCCCGGCTTGATCCGTCCCGGCTCCGCCCGACCGTGACCAACGCGCAGGCGCGGGCCGTCACGGCGTTGCGCATGAACGCCTCGGTCGACGATCCATTCGCCCCATCCGGCGGCACCCAACGGGTGTACATCCAGGTGACCGACCAGCTCGGGCAGCCGGCGGCCAATATCGCCGTACAGATGATCGTGCACGCCCCGGATGGTGACCAGGCCTACACCCTGCCGACGACCGACGCGCGCGGCGCGACCACGCTGTTGTTTCTGGCGGGGCGCTACCCGGCCGGTACCACGGTCAACCTCGAGTTGATCGCCTCGGGTGGCGGCCTGACCGCGACCACCCGGGCCAGTTACCTGATCTGGTACTACTGAGTTGAGCAAAGCAAAAGGAGCGGCCAGGCTGGCCGCTCCTTTTGTATTCCGCGCCGGTTACAACCGCGCGAGCAGTTCTCTTTTCTTCGCGTCGTATTCCTCGGCCGTGATCAAGCCGCCCTCGAGCATGCGCTTGAGCTGACCGAGTTTCTCGACCGGGTCATCCGCCGGCTGCGCGGGCGCGGCCGGCGCGGCGCCGGAGAGCCCGCCGCTGATGTTGATGCCCCCGGCCGCGGCCCGCTTCTCCTCCATTTCGCGCAGGCGGCGCTCCTCGCGCACACGCTCTTCCATATCCTGCGCCAGGCTGTAGACCTTACGGGCTGCGCCCTTGTGCATGTGCTCCATGCTGAGCAGTTTGCCCGATACCGACTTGAGCGAGATCTTCGACGAGAGCAGCCCTTCTTCGAGGCGTGCTTCACTGAGATCGCGCCAGATGTAATCCTCGAACTGGGCGCCGCCGAGGAACTTCGGGCGATAGATGATGAAGCGCTTGTTCGTCAGCACGACCGAATCCGGCGCGGCGCTGAGCGCGGTCACCGGGTTTTGCATCGCGACGTGGAGGATCTCCTCGCCCGAAGTCAGGATCTGTTGGATGCGATCTTCGACGGCGCGTGCGGCGGATTCGTCCTGATCCTCAAACGGCTTGCCGGGTGGGTTCGGGGGGTTGGTCATGGATACTCCTTGGCAGACTGTAGGACGCGTTGCAGGGCAATCACCCGTTTGGACGTTTGGGGTCTGGTTGCTCATCGTCTTCGGCGCCGACGATCAGCCAGACGCATAGCCCGGCCACCAGCGTGGTCGCCACGATCAGGGCCAACCACTGTGTGGCCATCAGCCCGACATCGCGCGCGGTAACCACGAGGATGAGGTTCATCAGCGCCGCCAGGACGGCCCAGGCGCCCAGGCGGGGATGTGTTCGGAAGAAGCCCAACACAGAGGCCATCGATATCCTCGTTTCAACGGTGCTCAAACGGGCCGCAGCACGCGGTCCTCGCGGAGCTTTTTGAACAATAGCGTCGAGCCGGCCGGCATCGACTCGCGCGCCGCATCGCGCCAGGCATCGACACGCAGCGATTCCGGCGTCGCCGGAGCATAACCGCTTGGCCCAAGGGCCGCCGTCGCGGCCTCGGCCTGAGCCGGCGTCACGAAGACGAGCGCCGCCTCGCACTGCAACTCGCGCGCCGACTGCTCGACGGCCTCGAGCAGCGGTCGGGCGGCCGTCGCGAGCGGCGCCGCCGTGAGGAAGTACAGTTCATCCACCCGCGCCACGAGGTTCTCGACTTTGAAGCCCGCCAGCGCTGCCGGCCGACCCGCAGCCTCGGCCAGCATGAACGCCTTATCGCCGAAGGCCGCGATCACGTCGGCGCGTTGCAGTCGTTTACTGTTGTTTGTAGCCTGCGCGATCAATGCCGCAATCGTCGTGGCATCACCCGGGCGCGCCCGCCGAACCGTTAGCGCGCCGGCCGGCGTCGCAGTGACGGTCGGAGCCGGGGCGGGCGCAGCAACCGCCAGGCCGAGTTTGGTCACCGCGGCCTGAACCTGAGCCCACGTCTCCTCAAAGCCCCCGCTGTTGTCGATGACGACATCGGCGCTCTTGAGTTTCTCGGTTTGCGGGTTCTGCGCCGCGATCCGCTGTTGGGCCTCAGCCGGCGAGAGCTTGCGTTTCTCGACCAGACGCCGCGCCTGAAGCGCCGCCGGGGCGTGCACGACCCAGAGCGCATCACATTCGCGCGCCAGCCCGGTCTCGATGATCTTGATCGCCTCGATCACGGCCAGACGCGCCGGCGACCGATTGATCAGCAGATCAACCGCCTGACGCACGTAGGGATGGATGATGGCTTCGAGCTTCGCCAGCGCCTCGGGATCGCTGAACACGATCCGACCCAGGCGTTGCCGGTTGATCTGCCCATCGGGGCCGACCACCCACTCGCCAAAGGTCCGCGTCACGGTGTTGTAGCCGGGCCCGCCCGGCGCGATCACGCGATGCGCGAGGGCATCGGCGTCGATCGTGAAAGCGCCAAGATGCTCGAGCATCTTGCGCACGACGCTTTTGCCTGTGCCGATGTTGCCGGTCAGGGCGATGACGTAGTGATCCGGCCAGCGTGCCATAGTGGCAGGGATTGTACTTCGATTGATGGCGCGACGGTTAAGGCCGCTCGGCCCGATAGACGTTGCCGCCGGCGACGATGAACAGCCGCTCGGCAGAGCCGACGACAGCCGACGTGATCGGCCCGTCCAACACGTTGGCCGGCTTGTACTTGCTGACCAGCGCCAGCTTGAGGCTGAGCTGGAAGATCGAATCAGAGCCGCTATCGACAAGCAACACCGAGGGCTCGGGCGGCGCATCGTATACCAGCCGCAACGGGGTAACGACATCCGACAAACGGGTGCCCGCAGTGCGCCCGACGCGGGTGTCGGTGAATTGCGCCGCGTTGATGCAGGTCGGCGGCGCCGTCGGCAGCGGACGCGAACAGGTCATCACACGCCCGTCGGCGCGCAGCAGCAGTAACTCGCCGTTAGCGATGGTGAAGTGGACGATGTCCTTCAAGTCGAAAATGGTTTCGCTGAAGTAGCCAATCGGCCGCTGCGGGAAGGCCCCGGCATCAGCGTCGTATTGCCAGATCTGATTCCTGCCCGGGTCGAGCACGTACAGACGGCTGCCAAAGAGCTCGGCCGCGATGGCCTGCCCAAAACCGGTATCTGGCGTCGCCAGCGGGCTGGCGATCGGGTCGCGACCCGGGAAGCAGTAAAGCAATGCGCCGGCCTGGTCGACGGCGACGATGGCGTCCGGCGCCGCGGGCTCGCCCGGGCGCGCCGCGAGGTCAATCGGACCGGCCAGGATAAAGAAATCCACAAGCGTATCGACCTGGGTCGCACCGATCGTGCCGGCCGAGCACTTGAAGGTCGGGTCGAGCACATAACCACCGGCCGTCGTCGGCCCGATACGCACGATTCGATCCGCGCGCTTGTCGAGCGCGTAGACGTCATTGCCGAGCAGCGCGATCTTGCTCAGATCGCCTCCCGTGCCGGCCGCGAGCAGGGGCTCGAAGGTCAAACGCTGCACCTGGTCGATCTGGTCGAGTTGGCCCTCGGCCTGGCGGCGCAACTCGGCGACCTCTGTCTGGCCCGGTCGCATCCGCTCGGCGATCTCGACAAAGCGCACCGCGGCATCCCAATGCGGGCGCGCCAGCGACGGGTCAGCCTCGGCTGTCGCGCGCGAGATCTCGAGTTGGGCCTGCTGCATGGCGTTCGTGTATTGCTCTTGCTGGCCGAGCTGGATGTAGATAAGCGCCGCCAGCCCGACGATGATCAGCGGTATGGCGATGGCCGCGATCAACATGGCAGCACCCGGGATCGCCAACATGCCGTCCTGCTGCAACATACCCTCGGGCAGGGAGCTCGCGGTCAATCGATTCAGCCCCCGGAAGAATTCGGTCAGGGTGACGCCGATCGCGCGCCCAAACGAGCGCAGACCAAACAACGCGCCGGATTTCACCGGGGCCAAGCGCGTCCGGAGACGCGCTGCGCCGGCTGACGCCGCCACGGGCTCGTCGTCTTCGGGCTCCTCGTCGAGATCCGCGACCGCATGTCGATCGGTATCGCGATCAGCCACGGACGTCGCAACCACGACCGGGGTCGGGGCTGCCTCGTCTTCATATTCGTCATCCAACTGGTCTTCGAGCTCGATCGGCGCCGCGGCGGCCACGGGGGGGCGGGCCGTCACAGCCGGCGCCGCGGCTTGAACGCCAACCCCTGAGCCCTCGGCCTCCAGACGGAGCGCAACCGCCGCAAAGTCGCCGCCGGCGGCCGCCTTGAGGCGCTCGACCACGCCACTGAGCGTGTTCAATCCGCCCAGACCGGCCAACGCCGCCTCGGGCCACGCCGCGCTCGGGCTGACGGCGATGTAGTCGCCGGCCTCGACCGCTGTGTGAAAGTACTGCACCTCGCAGTTGTCGCTTACGCCAAGTGGGCGACCGACGAGCGCCGGGAAGCGCTGCAGGCCAAGCCCGCGCGCCACCACGAGCGCGCCCGGCCCGACCTGGGTCGCATACAGATCGCCACCGCGAAGCACGGCCAGGGTCAGGCCGCCTTGCAGGGGCATCCCCTCGCGCAGGTTGCCATCCAGCACGGCCTTGTTAACCGCCATCACGGCCAGCCGGGCCGCCGCAGTCACCGAGCCGCTCTGACTGAAGAAGGTGGCCGCCGCCAGTTCAAGCAGTTGCTCATACCGCGCATCGGCCAATGGGCCGCGACTGCGCAGGCTGAGCGCCAGGAGCAACAGATCCTTCTCGCGGCCACGCGCCGCGCGCCGTGGCGCGGTCGTCACGGCCAGGCCTGGCGCGGCCTCATCGAGCACGACGCCGCCGGCGACGTTGAGCAATACGTAATCCGGTTCCAACCGAACGGGCATAGCGGTGATTATAGGTGAAGCAGCGACCATAGCCAATCTCGCTCGCAACTTCCGTGCCAGATTCGTGCTGCGGACCGTCGGATGCCCCAGCCCTGAGCGGTGTTCGCGCCGGGGTTCCCGCTTCCCATCCGGGCTTGCCCTCTGCACCGGCTTGATTTACGCTCAGGCCAACGCTGGGTACACACCGGAGGTGCCATGCCGACCGAAACGTTGGGCTATGTCGAGATGGAATGGACGTGCGGCAAGTGCGGCACGCGCAACAAGGGCATGGACCGGACCTGCACCGGCTGCGGGGCGCCGATGCCGGCCGATCAGAAGTTCGAGCGACCCGCCGAGAGCACGTTGCTCAAGGACGAAGCCAAAGTCGAGGCCGCGCAGAAGGGCGCCGACATCCACTGCCCGTACTGCGGCGCGCGCAACCCCGGCGACGCCAGGGCCTGTCACCAATGCCAGGGCGATCTGACGAAGGGTCAACGCCGCGAAGCAGGCACGGTCTTGGGCGCGCACGTCCAGACCAGGGTCGAGCCCATCCCCTGCCCGAGCTGTAATACGCCTAATGCGCCCGATGCGGCACGTTGCGTCAGCTGCGGGCGGCCGCTCGGGGCAACGGCGCCTGCCACGCCCAATGTGCCCCCGATGGCGGCCGCGACTTCCGCCGCGCCAACGCGTTCGGCGGTGATGCCGTGGGTCGGGCTGGCGATCGGCGCGGTTTTCCTCATGCTGTGTGTGTTTGTGGGTATCTGGTACTTCAACCAGACCACCCAGACCACAGATGTTTCAGCTACAGTCGGCGACGTCCACTGGGAACGGATCGTCGCGATCGAGGAGCAGGTGCGCGTGACGCGTTCGGCCTGGCGCGACCAGATCCCGAACGAGGGCGAGGTCAAGGCCTGCGAGCTGAAGCCGCGCGAAGTGCTCTCCGCGCCAGATCCAGGACGCCAATCCGAAAAGGTCTGCGGCGAGCCCTATGAGGTCGATCTGGGCAATGGGGCCAGCGAGGTCAGGCAGGATTGTGAGTACCAGATCTACGACGACTGGTGCGACTATAGCCAACTCGAATGGCAGGTCACCGATCGCGTGGTCGCCTCGGGGTCGGACCTCGATCCCGCGTGGCCCCGGATCGCGCTCGAGACAGGTCAGCGCGAAGGCAACCAAAGCGAGACCTACGTGGTCACGTTTGTCGCCGACGGGCGCCAGTTCGAGTACTCGGTCGCCGATGCCACAGATTTCGCCGGGTTCGAGCCTGGCAGCGATTGGGTGCTGGCCGTCGACGGCTTTGGCAACATCGACGCCCTCAGCCCGGCGGATTGACCAGGGCGCGGTTCGCCGCCATCACCCCCCT
>Ga0209573_1003353_pt1 | contig 17798 bp, 17 predicted proteins | sample TNRBio252014_DNA_FD_185870 | JGI IMG/M metagenome (GOLD analysis project Ga0209573, IMG submission 185870) | Wastewater treatment Type I Accumulibacter community from EBPR Bioreactor in Madison, WI, USA - TNR Reactor_6/25/2014_ DNA (SPAdes)... | ecosystem: Engineered > Bioreactor > EBPR >...
AAATCGCATTGCTGCGCTAAATGCGTGAGCGCCAAATTGGCTGTTTCCAGACTTTTCCAAAGGGAGTCGCGAATGGCGAGTTGCAATTGAACCAGCGTACTTTCAAAATGAAGGTTGTGGCCAATCAGAAAATCAGCGACGGCGGTCGGCGTTTTCAGGGCAGTATGCGCCACGAGATCGAGCACCGTTTCATCTGCATCGTGTCCGATGCCACTCAACACCGGTAGAGGCAGGCGGGCCATTTGAGCGCATGCTTCGAAGCTGTCGAAAGCCGTGAGGTCGAGCCGCGCCCCGCCCCCGCGAATGACGACCACGCAATCGAACGCCTCGCGCTTTGCCTTGATTTTTTTCAGTTGGGCCAATACTTCCTGTTCTGCCTGTTCACCCTGCACGGCAACGGGGAACAAGGTGATAGAAAACCCGTAACCATACCGGTTGTCCTGGAGGTGTTTCCAAAAATCCTGAAAACCGGCGGCGCTGCGCGAAGAGAGGACTGCAATGCGCTGCATGGCCAAAGGCAGGGGCAGGCGCCGGTTGTGGTCGAGCAGGCCGGCTTCCTGTAATTTTTGGATGGTGTTCCGGCGCTCCATTTCGAGCTTGCCGAGGGTATAAGCGGGATCAATGTCCTGAATCAAGAGTTTAAATCCGTAGCGTTCGTGGAATTCCACGCGCACTTTCAGCAGCACTTCCACGCCAGCCCGCAGGAGGTCGCGCCAGATTTTGCCCAACTGGAACTGCAATTGCCGGGCTGTTTGTTGCCAGATGACGGCTTCTGCCTGTGCTAAGATGTCTGCGCGGTCTCCGCCTTTTTCAACTAAACTCAGGTAGAAGTGCCCTCGATTTTCATTGACCTGGGCAATTTCCGCGCGCACCCAAAGCGCATCAGGCAGGTTCAGCGCCAAGACCCGCCGGACGTATTCGTTCAAGTCGAATAAGGAGTAGGTAGTCACAGAATCTGGCATAAAATAACGAGTAAATAGCTATCCATTTAGAGTTTGTTGGAATTCCCTAACATGCTTTTAGGTGAGTGTCTGTTCTTTAGAGTTCGAACGAGTTAATGCCGGGCGGAGCCCGACAAATAAAGCACGCGAGGCGGAGCCATCGCGCGAGCGAGTTGAGTAGTCGAAGTCAACGCAGCTATCGGACGCTAAAAGAGGAGACACTATTCAGACTCGAAGCTGAAGCGGCCATCCTGATAGCGCACCGAAGGCAAATAGCGATACCCTTCAACCTCCTGCGCTTCGTCCACGGCGGCGTGGTATACCGTCAAACCGGCATCCTGACGCAGCACGTAGAAATAATCGCCGGCGCCAGCCCACCAACCGCCAACCGCCACGACCGCTTCTTTGGGAATGTCGTAAGTCGCATAGTCAGAAGGAGCGATTTGATCGCAGGCATTAATGTCGGCAATTTTGGTTTTACTTTCGTTAATGATGACAAAAACGCCGTTTTGCGGATTGTCCGGATCTTCGCCGGTGGCCTCGCAAATGAGTTGCACATTCATGGGTTGAGCGGCATCGGTGGTATCCTGTTCCGTTTTTTTGTCCGGATTACAAGCCGTGAGCAGCAAGATTCCAAAAAAAATAATGGATGTGAAAAGGTGTTTCATTGTATTGAAATTATAAATTTTTAACCCTGTTAATCAGTCAGTTGTTTTTGTTTTGGCCTTGTTTTAGTTCGGGCAAACCAAAAATCAACCAGGCTTTTATAAAATATTTATCCCGACCTGTTTTGTCCGGAAGGGAACTTTTGTAAATTTGCCACGCTTTTTAAAGATGGTGAGTGTAGCTCAGTAGGTTAGAGCGTCGGTTTGTGGAGCCGAAGGTCGCCGGTTCGATCCCGGTCATTCACCCTGAAAAGTTAGCCTCTGCACGTTTGCAGGGGCTTTTTTTATGCGCTAAAAGTGTTCTTTCCCATTACCAGTTGGTGAACGCTTTATTAAAAATATCCTCCATAATCTGGTCTCCAATCGTTTGAATCGCTTCGTCCTGTACCGAGGTTAAGCTGGTCGTGCTTGGAAAATTGTAGAAAAAGGTAAAATTCTGCTTCCAATTTTTTGTCTCATTCTTGTGGTTGATGAATTCGATGGCCGTCACGATCGTCAGGCGATTCAGTGCGGTGCGTTCTCCGGGCTGTGGCGATTCGGCGGAAACGCGGTAGTCAACAATAGCGCCCCGGAACTCGATGTCCGGGTTTTTATCATCCAGCACCAACCTCGATTCTGTCCGGATTTTTTCTTTCAATGCTTCTGTAAACGTCTGTTGCAAAGAAGGCGCAGCGTCTAATGCATTGTTGTTAAATTGCTCAACGTAATACGTGCGCGTGTCCGCGTCTATATCAATGCCGCGAAACGAGTAGCACCCGTACCAGGAGGTAACGGAAAGCAGGGAAAGGAAGAATAAAAGACGTATTGTCATGGAATGTTGTTTATAAAGGGATGGTTATTTGAGGATCTGAGTATTCGAGGATTTGAGTATTCGAGGATCTGAGTATTCGATTCCAAACCGACTAACTCGCCAAATCTTCAAATCTTCAAATTTTCAAATCCTCAAATCCTCATTGAATATCATATTCCTTAATCTTCCGGTACAAAGTTCGTTCAGAAATGCCAAGGTCTTGCGAGGCTTCTTTTCGCTTGCCGCTGTGTTTGCGCAAAGCCTTGCGAATCAATTCTTTTTCGTTTTCTTCGATGGAAAGTGTTTCTTCTACTACTTCCGTGGGGTCGTAGGTGGAATGGCCCTGGCCATCGAGGATAATGGGTTTGGAAGGCGAAGGCGCTTCGAAGTTATCCGAATCAACGCGCGCAGGTTCCGTTGCGGGTTTTCGGTTAAACTCCATCGCCCGTTCGTTTTCTAAGCTGTAATCCGGCATCTGCAATCCGCGCAGGGTAGCTGTATCCGGCATATTCAGGTCATTGCTCCTGATCAGTTCAAAAACCAGCGATTTCAGGTCGTTCAGGTCGCGTTTCATATCAAAGAGCAGCTTGTACAGGATTTCCCGCTCCTGAAAGCTGCCGCCCTCCTGCCCATTTCGATCCCGAATGGCAGGTAAGTTGCGCTGCGCAATGGTTGGGATCAGGATGAGCAGGTCTTCCGCCGAGATCGTACGGCTTTCTGATAAAACGGAGAGTTGTTCCGCCACATTTTTAAGCTCCCGGATATTTCCCGGCCAGTTGTAATTTTCGATCAGCAACTGCGCCCGTTCGTCTAACTGAACCGGGGGCGTTTTGTATTTTTCAGCAAAATCGGATACAAATTTCCGGAACAGCAGGTAGATGTCTTCCTGGCGTTCGCGCAAAGCGGGCAGGCGGATGGGCACCGTATTGAGCCGGAAATAGAGGTCTTCGCGGAATTTATTCTTCCTTATATTTTCGTCTAAATTGACGTTCGTAGCAGCAATGATGCGCACGTCTGTTTTTTGGGTTTGCGACGACCCAACCCGGATGAATTCGCCGCTTTCGAGCACCCGGAGCAGGTAAGCCTGAGTATCCAAGGGCATTTCGCCGATTTCATCCAGAAAAATCGTTCCGCCATCGTAGGTTTCGAAATAACCTTTGCGGTCTCCCGTAGCACCGGTGAATGCGCCTTTTTCGTGGCCAAACAATTCGGAATTGATTGTACCCTCCGGGATGGCGCCGCAGTTGATGGCAATGAATTTGTTGTGTTTGCGGGCGCTTTGTTCGTGGATGATGCGCGAAAAAACTTCCTTACCTACCCCGCTTTCTCCGGTAATCAGTACCGATAAGTTGGTATTGGCCACGCGCAATGCGGTGCTCAGCGCCCGGTCGAGTTGCTCTGACCGGCCTACGATGCCGTAGCGTTGTTTTATCGTTTGGAGGGTGTTGCTCATTCGATAGGAGACAAAAGATGTCAGATGTTAGCTATTAGATTCACACCAGTTCCCCGCGTAATGTCGCGCTGGAGGCGTCCGTAATTTTTACAAAGGCATAATCGCCCGGCTTCAGGTCTTCTCTTTTTGGAAAAACCACCACTTTGTTTTGTGAATTCCGGCCTTTGAATTCGAGGTCGGAGCGCTTGGAATTGCCTTCAATCAGGACTTCAACGGTTTTCCCAATGTCTTCGAGGTTGTGTTGCAACGAAATCTGATTTTGCAGGCGGATAATCTCTGCCAGCCGGCGTTTCTTTACTTCCTCCGGAATATCGTCTTCGTATTTTCGGGCAGCCAGCGTTCCCGGGCGTTCGGAATACGCAAACATATAAGACATGCTGTAATTTGCGAATTCCATCATGCTGAGCGTGTCCTGGTGTTCGGCTTCGGTTTCAGTGCAAAAACCTGCAATAATGTCAGAGGAAATGGCACAATCGGGTAAAATGCGGTTGATGGCGCGCACCCGATCCATGTACCAGTCGCGGTCGTAGGTGCGGTTCATCAGTTCCAGTACGCGGCTGTTGCCCGATTGAACCGGCAGGTGGATGTATTTGCAAATATTGTCGTAGCGCGCCATCGTGTGGAGCACGTCGTCGTTCATGTCTTTGGGGTGGGACGTGGAAAACCGCACCCGAAGCTGGGGATGAACCTTGGCCACCAATTCCAGCAAATTGGCAAAACTGAGCACAGTACCGGTTTCCGGATTTTCCCATTTATAAGAATCCACATTTTGCCCCAGCAGGGTTACTTCGCGGTAGCCACGGGCATACAATTCGGCGGCTTCGGCCACAATACTGAAAGCGTCACGGCTGCGTTCCCGACCGCGGGTGAATGGCACCACGCAGAACGAGCACATATTATCACAACCGCGCATGATGGAAATGAACGCCGCCACGCCATTGCTGTCTAAGCGCATCGGGCTGATGTCGGCGTAGGTTTCTTCGCGGGAAAGGTAGACGTTGATGCCCTTATCGCCGTCTTCGGCATTGGCAATCAGATTGGGCAAATCGCGGTAGGCATCCGGCCCAACGACGATGTCCACGAGCTTTTCCTGTTCGAGGAACTGCTTTTTCAGGCGCTCGGCCATGCAGCCCAATACGCCGACCAGCGTGCCGGGGCGTTGTTGTTTGATTTTATCGAAAATGCGCAACCGTTTGCGCACCGTATCTTCTGCTTTTTCCCGGATGGAACAGGTATTGATCAGGATGAGGTCGGATTGTTCTAAGTTGCGTGTAGGACGATAGCCTAAGTCTGCAAGAATGGACGCGACAATTTCGCTGTCGCTGAAGTTCATCTGGCAACCGTAGCTTTCGATGTAAAAATGTTTTCCGGCGGGCTGCCCGGCTGCTGTTGCTTCCTGCAAAAATACCTCGCCCTGACGGGTTTCGTCAATCACTTTGGGAAGGTCGGCCAACGTTGGGTTGTTGTCGTAAAGCAGCATATTGTCAGTTGAATTGCAGGTTGTTGAAATCCAGGTTTCCTAAACGGGTTTCCGCTGAATCGTAGTTCAGCGGTACGTTTCCTCAAAAAACAGCGCAAAGGTACAGAATTCAAAGCGGAAAAGTGCCATTTTGTCAGCGCAAAGATGTGTGTCTATTAAAATCCATTATTTATGACCGATGCGATTTATTTTATCGCCATTCTTGTCGAAGGGGAAGCCGGCGAAACGATCACAAGGTTTAAACAGGATGCCGCGCAGCATTTTGGCGCGTCCCGGGCGTTGAAGTCGCCACCGCACCTGACGTTGATCCCGCCGTTTAGCTGGCCGGCGGAAGCATTGGAAGCGCTTTCAGAAGCTCTTTCCGGGTTTATGGCAGGGCGCCCCATGCCGGTCGTTCGGCTGCTGAACTTCAACAGTTTTCCGCCTCGTGTCATTTATGTAGACGTTGAGCCAAATATAGAACTGAACAGCTTTCAACAAGCGCTGGAAACGCATCTGGAACAACAACTCAGCATCCGGACCGACCGCGAATACGGGTTTCATCCGCATGTAACCATTGCTTTTAAAGACCTGCGCGAAGCAGTGTTTCCTGAAGCGTGGGCGCATTTTTCCGCACAGAACTTTGCTCATGCTTTTCAGGCGCCCGGCATCGCGTTGCTTCAGCATACGGGGCAATGCTGGGAAGTGAAGCGGGAATTCCCTACTATTTTATTTACCACAACTTGTCCCGCATAAAGCGGGATAGGGCACATAGTTGTTTTCACATAGTTCACATAGGCGGCTTCCCAGTTCTATGTGGACTATGTGAAACCCCTTATGTGAACTATCCCGCTTTATGCGGGACAAGTTGTGGTAAATAATTAGATTAATTCAAAATTCTCTACTTTTACCCAAAACTGATAACCATGAAGCTACTTCGGGTTTTTACTTTAGTGTTCATTACGCTGCTCATGTCCTGTAAAACAACCTTGCCAATCCTCGGTGCTTACGATGCTTATCCGGTTTACAACGGCACCGACCTCGGACTGACCTGGTCGCCTGAAAAATCGGTCTTTAAACTTTGGGCGCCACCGGCAGAAGAAGCCCGCCTCTTGTTTTATGCAGACGGGCAGGGCGGTTCGCCTTTGAAAACGCAACTTCTGAAAAAAAGCAAAAGCGGGGTGTGGTCGGCAACCATAAAAGGAAACTTAGAAGGCCAGTTTTATGCTTTTCAAGTAAAAATCAACGGCCAATGGCTGGCAGAAGTACCCGATCCTTATGTGAAAGCGGTGGGTGTCAACGGCAAACGCGGCATGGTGGTGGATCCTGCAAAAACAAATCCTGCAGATTGGGAAAACGACCGCCGGCCTGCGCTGAAAAATTACGCCGATATTGTTATTTATGAATTACACGTCCGGGACTTGTCGAGCGATGCCAACTCCGGCATCCGCAACAAAGGCAAATTTTTGGGCCTTACGGAAACCGGAACCCGCAGCAAAGAAGGCGAAGCGACGGGAATAGACCATATCGCAGACCTGGGTGTTACCCACGTTCACTTGTTGCCTTCCTACGATTATCTATCCATAGACGAATCGAAACCCTACGACCCCAAGGTCTACAACTGGGGTTATGATCCTCAAAACTACAACGTCCCTGAAGGCAGCTACGCCTCCAATGCAGAAAACGGGGCGGTGCGCATCCGCGAGTTCAAACAAATGGTGAAAGCCCTGCACGACAAGGGCATCCGCGTTATTTTGGACGTGGTTTACAACCATACCGGCGTGACGGAAGCTTCCAATTTCAACCAGTTAGTGCCAGGTTATTACTATCGCCAAAACGAAAAAGGCGGGTTTTCGGATGCCTCAGCCTGTGGCAATGAGACGGCTTCCGAGCGGCCGATGATGCGCAAATTTATCGTGGAATCGGTGAAATATTGGGCAAAAGAGTACCATTTAGACGGGTTTCGCTTCGACCTGATGGGCATTCACGATATGGAGACCATGAATGAAGTGAGCCGGGAGTTGCGGAAAATTGACCCCACCATTTTTGTATACGGAGAAGGCTGGACGGCAGGCTCAAGCCCGCTGCCCGACGAACGCAAAGCGATCAAAAGGAATACCCACCTCATGGAAAATGTGGCGGCGTTCAGCGACGACATGCGCGACGGCATCAAGGGGCATGTTTTTCACCCCGAGCAAAAAGGTTTTGTAAGCGGGCTGGCCGGATTGGAAGAAAGCGTGAAATTTGGCATCGTTGCTTCCACGCAGCACCCGCAGGTCAACTACGATAAAATCAATTACTCCAAAGCGCCGTGGGCAAAGGAACCGCAACAAACCATTACCTACGCTTCCTGCCACGACAACCATACGCTGTGGGATCGGCTCGCCATTTCGGCGCCCGAAGCCAGCGAAGCTCAACGGATTCGGATGCACAAACTTGCAGGCGCGATGGTGCTGACTTCGCAAGGGGTTGCTTTCCTTCATGCGGGGGTGGAATTGTTGCGCACGAAAAAAGGGGAAGAAAATTCCTACAAGTCGCCCGACGACATCAACCGCTTAGATTGGTCGCGCAAGGCCAAACACAAAGACGTATACGCTTATTTTAAAGGATTGATTGCTTTGCGCAAAAACCACCCGGCTTTCCGGATGACCAGCGCAGATATGATCCGGCAGCACCTGAAATTTCTGGAGTTGAGTGAATCCAATTTAGTCGCCTACACCATTTCCGGCCATGCCAACGGGGATAGCTGGAAAGAAATTTTGGTGGTTTTTAACGGGAATTCGGGCGATAAAAAATTCGAAATTCCGGGCGGAAAATGGACGGTTGCCGTGAACGGCAATCAAATCAACGAACAGGGTTTAGACAGTATCGGTGTCGGCAGCATGAGCATCCCGCCCTACACGGCGATGGTGCTTTACCAACAGTAATCCCTCAAAAGAATAAAACCATAAAATAGAATTATCCAAAGGCTATTGCTAATTTTGACTTCCGTATTAAAGCCCGGTTGTGCATTGTCGCAACAAAAAATTGTGGACAACGCATTGAGAAGCAAGGCGAAAAACAACAAAAGCAATTACAATTATGAGTTGGTTCAAACGGCTCAAGGAAGGGATTCAAACCGCAACACGGAACAAAAAAGAGGCGCCGGAAGGACTCTGGTATAAGTGCAAGCGTTGCAGGCATACGTCCACCGTGAAGGAACTCAGGGATAATTTTTATAAATGTCCTCAGTGTAACTACCACGTCCGCATCAGTTCGCAGGAGTATTTCGAGTTGCTTTTCGACGGCACGTATGAAGAGCTATTTGGAGAACTGCGGGCGAGGGACATGCTTGAGTTTACGGACATCAAACCCTATCCCGACCGCTTGGCGGAAGCAGCGCTAAATACTGGACTTACCGACGCCATTGCTGTTGCAAAAGGTAAAATCAACAAAAGGCCCTTAGTGATTGCGGCAATGGACTTCAAGTTCATCGGCGGATCCATGGGATCTGTGGTGGGACAAAAAATCGCAATGGCAATAGACTTGTGCATCGAAACGCATACCCCGTTGCTCATCATCTCCAAATCAGGCGGCGCGCGCATGATGGAATCTGCTTTTTCGCTGATGCAAATGGCCAAAACGGCCGCCAAACTCACCCAATTGGCGAAAGCCCGCATTCCTTACTTTTCGCTGATGACCGACCCGACCACCGGCGGCGTAACGGCTTCTTTTGCCATGCTGGGCGACATCAATTTTGCTGAACCGGAAGCGCTGATTGGCTTTGCCGGCCCGCGGGTGATCAAAGAAACCATCAAGCGCGATTTGCCGGAAGGTTTCCAAAGCGCTGAGTCCGTCCTGGAACACGGTTTTCTCGATTTCATTGTAGATCGCAAAGACCTGAAGGAACAGTTGTCGGATTTGCTGGCGTTGTTCAGTGGAGCGGAGAAGGTAGGGGAGGAGTAGGCCAGCAACAAAAAAGATAATTGATGATAGATGATTGATAAATGATGATTGATGATGTGAAGTCCACGTCATTGGATGTTTTGGCTTCGTATCGTGTTCATTATCAATTATCGATCATGTAATTGTCAATCATCAATAAAAGTAATTAAGTAGTGAATCTACTCCTATTGATGTTTTGGGTCCTGTCGTGTCCATCATCAATTATCAATCATGTAATCGTCAATCATCAATAAAAAATAACAGGCATTGACGCTACAACTATGAAGCATAACCTACTTTTCTTCCTGGTCTGTTATTTCACAGCCACGGTTGCAATTGGCCAGCCATCTGTTGCGCCGCAATTGGATCCGCGCCTGTACGAAATTGCCAAAGCGCCGGCTGCACAACGCCTTGAAAAAGACATCCGCGCCTTGGCTGGGTTTGGCACGCGCAGCACCCTGTCCGATACCTTGTCGGAAACGCGGGGCATTGGTGCGGCCCGGCGCTGGATCAAAGCGGAATTTGAAAAAATCTCCAAAGATTGCGGCGGTTGCCTGGAAGTCTTTTACCAGCGCACGTTGTTTAAAGGCGGCGTCAATCCGCGTATCCCGCGCGATGTATGGATCGTCAATGTAGTCGCTATCCAGCGCGGCACGAGGTACCCCAACCGCTACGTCATCATGTCCGGCGATATTGATTCCCGGCCTTCCAATCCCAGCGACGGCGAAAGCGAATCGCCCGGCGCCAACGACAACGCTTCCGGCATGGCCGGCACAATAGAAGCGGCGCGGGTGCTGACGAAATACAAATTTCCCAGCAGTGTCATTTATGTGGGCCTTTCCGGCGAAGAACAGGGCCTGATCGGCGGCCAGTACATGGCAGAAATGGCCAAAAAAGACGGCTGGGAAATTCTCGGCGTGCTGAACAACGACATGATCGGCAACATCGAAGGCATCAACGGGGTGATTGACAACCGCACGTTCCGCATTTTTTCGGAACCCGTTCCGGCCACGGAAACCGAGCAGCAGCGTGCCTGGCACCGCGTGTACGGCGGCGAAGTGGATGGGCCTTCGCGGCAATTGGCCCGCTACGTAGATAAACTCACGGATTTATATACCACCAACCTCGACGCGATGCTGGTATATCGCCTCGACCGATTCGGGCGCGGCGGCCACCACAAACCGTTCAACGATTTAGGGTTTCCCGGTATCCGCATCATGGAAACCTGGGAAAACTACAACCGCCAGCACCAGAATGTGCGCACCGAAGACGGCGTTGCTTACGGCGACGTAATCGAAGGCGTCAATTTTGAATACGCCGCCAAACTCACCGGGGTGAACGCCATTACTTTAGCTGCTTTGGCCTGGGCGCCGCCTGCACCGGTCAACGTCATGATCGGCGGGGTGGTGGAGCCTTCCACCCGCCTGAAATGGGACGCCGTGAACGACCCCGACCTGGCCGGCTACAAGGTCTACTGGCGCGAAACCACCGCCCCGCAATGGCAGTTTTCCCGCTATGTGGACAAAAGCCTGACCAATATTACGCTCGAAAACATCGTCATTGATAATTACTTATTTGGGGTAGCCGCTGTGGGGAAAGATGGGAATGAGAGTTTGGTGGTTTACCCGGTGACGTTGATTCCACGGCGTCAGTGAGGTGTCTGAATTTAGCGTCCGATGGCTTCGACTCCGCTCAGCCACCTCGGTTGCGTTCATTTCGACTTGACTTCGACTACGCTCAGTCGCCGGCTCAATGACCGGTTGTTGAGCGAAGTCGAAACAAAAGCGGTCATCCCGTCCGCCGGTCGGGACTCCCGTTTTTGGGCCTTCACATGCCTTGCTCTCGAACCCTAAATTCAGACACCAGGCTCAATATTCAACTCCTAAAAACTATAAAATCAAAGCAACCATGACCAACCTATCCATCAAAACCATGGCCGAAATGGCCGCCGCAGGCGAAACGCCGGAAATCTTGTTCTGGGTGGGCTGCGCGGGCAGTTTCGATGCGCGCGCGCAGAAAGTGACGCGGGCTGTATGCGAAATCCTGCAACAAGCGGGCATCTCTTACGCCATTCTGGGCAACGAAGAAAATTGCACGGGCGACCCCGCACGACGCGCCGGCAACGAGTTTTTGTTCCAAATGATGGCCCTTCAGAATATTCAAACCTTGGATATGTATGCGGTGAAGCGCATTGTGGCGGCTTGTCCGCATTGCTTCAACACGCTCAAAAACGATTACCCGGCGCTGGGCGGTAATTACGAAGTCATTCACCATACCCAACTCATCCACCAGCTCATTGCCGACGGCAAACTGAAGCTGAAAGAAGGCGGCAGTTTCAAAGGCAAAAAAATCACCTACCACGATTCCTGCTACTTAGGTCGCGTGAACGGCGTGTACGAAGCGCCGCGCAAAGTGCTGGAAGCTTTGGACGCCGACCTGGCTGAAATGAAGCGCAGCCGCACCAACGGACTGTGCTGCGGGGCCGGCGGTGCGCAAATGTGGAAAGAAGACGAGCCCGGCGACAAGCGCATCAACGTCGAACGGGCCGAAGAAGCGCTTGCCACCGGCGCGCAGGTCATCGCCGTGAACTGCCCGTTCTGCCTCACGATGATGAGCGACGGCGTGAAGGCCAAAGACCGGCAGGACGACGTGATGGTGTATGATATTTCGGAGATGATTGTGGGGTAGCCCTCAATCCAACGGCGGCCTTACAATCGTAAACACCCGCGAAATATTGAACCCGAAATGGATGCCGCCATCTTCCCACTTGTTGGCCGTTTCTGCAATGAATCCTTTTTCGACCATAATCCTGGAATTGCTGAAGTGCAACTGGAAAACGTGGCCACCCGTTTCGATGTCGAGGCCAACGGAGAGCGAATTCACAAACTGGGGCGCCAACTGATCCGGCAGCACGTAGATGTATTCTAAGTTGATGGCCATGCGCTTCGACAGTTTGACGCGCGTGCCAATGCCCAAGGCCAGGACGTCGTTGGATTCATCGAAAGTGGCCACAAGGTTTCGGTGTACGATGGTGGGCGACAACTGGAGGCTGAATCCTTCGCTGATTTTTCGGCCTATGATCAATTGTCCGGTGTAGTAAAGGCGTGAAGAGAAATGGTTGTCGCGATCGGGATTTGCCCATTTCAGCGTTTGCATGGCGACGCTGCCGAAAGCCGCTAAGGTGATGGGCATGTTGCGTTTGCCTTTACTTTGGCGCAGAATTTTGTATTTTGCAAAGCCGTCTAAGGTTTTTTCATAATTACTCCTGCCGATGCCGATGGCCAGCCGGTCGGTTACGCCATAGTCAAAACCAATGCGCAGGTTGGCGCCATCCAAACCAAAAAAATCGTAAAGCCCGTTTTGTACGGTGTTGAACCGGTGTGAAATTTTAAAATCCAGTACCCCGCTCGCCGTATTCTCCAGCGAATGCAGGTTGATCACCCGACTGGTTTTGAAGCTGGCTGTGGCGTAGTCGGTGGTTTCTTCTTCTTCGCCGAGCAGCGAAAGCAAATCTTCCTGGGCAAAAAGCGGAAGCGCGGCCATACTCAGGGCCAATGACATCAACAGGGTGTAAAGGTGCTTTTTCATTCGTCCGTATATTTTATTTTGATGAATAAATGCAAAATGCTACCCGTTCAGCTTTTGAACGGGTAGCAAGTCAAAAAAGCGTGTGATCGGAAGGATCAGGAACCTTTCTTCAATTCCTGATAGGTAAGCGCTACGTCAATTTTTACCGTTTTGGCAATGTTGTCGCGCACCACAGCCGGAATGACGATGCCATAATCCGCTACGGCGACCTCAAAAGTTGAAGCAGCAGCAATGACGCCGCCTTTGACTGTAAATTTGCCGTCTGCCTCCACGTCTTTTGTGACGCCGTGTATGCTGAGCTGTCCTTTGACTTTCACCGGATAAACACCGTCTTTCGCCAAATTCACTGCTTTGAAATCGGTAACGCTGCCTTTGAAACTTGCTTTGGGAAATTTATCGCTTTCCATATAATTTTCGTTGAAGTGCTCCTGCATCAGGGCTTTTTCAAACTGGAAAGCTTTAATTAACACCGCAAACTCCATCTTTCCAGTTGCCGCATCGTAAACACTGGTCGCCGTTTTGTTGACCGCTTCAATTTTTTCAACCTTCGCGTCAGAAGAGAAAGACACTTTGCCTTCGCGGGTAAAATACTTCTGAGCATGAGCAGCACTGACGGCGAAGAGGCCAAACAGGGCAAAAAGGATGCACTTTTTAAACATGATAGGTATGGTTTGAATGAGTGAATTAATGTCAATTTACTTCCACGCAACGGGTAATGACCACATCCATCAAAACGCCGTCGCATTTGCCTTTCAGCTTTACTTGTTCGCCGCTTTGAAAAGTGGTGCGTTTGTGTTCCGATAAAGGATCCAATTCGCAAATAATGCCGCCCATTTCGCTGCCGCTGTTGAGCATGATCTTCACGGTGCCGGTCTCATCTGTAGTGGTTTCGCGAACCGTGCCGCTCACCTCCACAATTTTTCCAAGGTATTTGGCATTTGCCGCTGCTTCATCGGTTTCGTATTCGCTGTAAAGTGTGACAGCATCTACTTTTAGATCGGCATCGGCTGTTTGCATGTTTTGGTGGGGCTTATTCCACATCATATAGCCGGTAATCCCTGCAATGACTGCGGCAGCCAACAGGCCGAAAAGAATGAATTTTTTCATGATGCTGACGATTTAGCTAAGTGAACCAAAATGCCTGGGAGCCTTTCGAAGTACGTGCTCCCAAGCTTACACGGTTTATTACGAATGAAAGAAATGAAAATCACGAATGAGTGCCCGTCTATTTAGTTCGTGTCTCGGGGTCTGTTCTTTAGAGTTCGAGAGCAAGGCATGTTTGAACCCAAAAACGGGAGTTTCGTTTCGACTCCGCTCAACGAACGGTCGTTGAGCGAGGTGGCTGAGCGACTTGTACTGAGCGGAGCCGAAGTAAGTCGAAGCCCCGGACTATAACAACAAACATCAATTATCCAGAGCGCCATCAGCGATCCATGCCTCAATCTTATCAATATTACACGCCGATAATTTTGCAGCGCCCTGTGGCATTGCCGGAAACCTGGAGTCGTGGTTGATGACGCCCACTAATTTACTGTTATTCACATAAACTTTCAGGTTGGCGTATCCCTGTAGCGTAACATTGCCCAAACCCACGCCTTGTCCATGGCATACATAACAATTGGTTTGGAGGATCGGGACAATGTCGGTTGCATAACTTTGATTTGTTGTTATGCAATTAACATCAGGATACAAATCCTCTTCCACATCGTAGTAGCAACCGCCTGCAATCAGGATTGCGCCCAGCGCGATGATGCTCAAAAACTGTTTTTTCATGTCCGTTTTCTATTTTACTGATAAGAATCAATTTGCCTTAAATACGCTGTTTTGATGCGAAATAGTGGGATTGGTTTAGTGGAAGACTGTCTGCCAGGTTGCCATTCCGATATTCGCATTGCAAACATATCAATTGTTTGGCGCACCTGCATCAATCCACGATTTGATCTTATCAATAGAACATTGCGGCAACTGATTTCCACCGAACGGCATGGCTACAAAACCCGGCTGCCTTGCGATGGCGCCGTAAAGCCTGCCGTTATTGGCTACTGCGGCGACACCGTTGTGTGCCGAAAAGTTGATTCCGCCGGAAGGCGCGGTTCCACTATGGCAACCCTGGCAAGAATTTTGGATAATGGGGCGGATGTCGTTCGCAAAAGACATGTTTTGGGTATTGCATTGGCCGGCGTTTGCGTCGCAGGTTAAGTTTTGAGCGCCCTGTACAATCCATGCCCGGATCAGCGCAATTTGATCCTGGGTAAGCGGCGCATTCGGCGATTGTGGCATTCTGTCTTCGGGGTCATCATCGGTAATGGCTTCATACAAGTCGCTGCTGTTGGGATTGAATGGGCTGACCTCGGCGGTTTGCATCACTTTCTGATAAGAGGTCAGCACCACGCCATTCTGTGCCGAAGCTTCGTTGTGGCACCCCGAAAAAGCACAGCGCGATTGCAAAATCGGCAGAATTTGCAGATCGAAATAAACCACATTGGGGTCGCAGGGCGTACCGCCGGTTCCTGTCGTATCATCCGGAATGGTATCCGTGATGATCGGGTCGTCGTCCATAGGGTCAAGACCATTGTGTTTGCAGGAAAAGCTCAGTAAAACCGTTCCCGCCATAAAAACAAGTATCCAATAGCTGCTGATTTTCATTACCTCGTATTTCGTAATTCTTTGATCATCGTAACGCCAAAGGTAGGTCGGGGTCGTGTTAAAGGAAAAGTAAAGCTTGCTGAACGGGAAAAAAGGAGCCCTGAACGGGGAAAAAGCAAGCAAGTGTAAACTATTTGAATAAATAATTCAAAACATGTGCGTTAAATGAACTGTATTGCTATTTTTGTTCGACGACTTTGAATGCCTCTCTGTCAAAGCAGACTCCGAATTATGAATAGCATCATTACGCAACGGTTCATTAAATGCCATGACCGGCTCCGGGAGGAGGGGCGCGTGCGTTCCAGCCGCCAATTTGCCATGTCGTTAGACTACCTGCCGCAGAGTTTAAGCGAAATATTGAAAAACCGCCGTGATGTAACAATTGAGTTGCTGAGAAAAGCCATTGAAAAGTACAAAATGAACCCGGTATACGTCCTGACCGGCGACGGCCCGATGTTTATGACCGAAGAAGACCATAAAACTTTTCGGGTTTTGACCATTGTCACCGATTCAAAAGACGAAGAGCGCATCGTTCACGTACCGGTTCCGGCCCAGGCGGGTTATGCTGCTGAAATGGCGGGGCCTTCGTTTGTTCACGATTTACCCTCTTTTACCCTGCCGGACTACAAATACAAAGCAGGCACCCATCGCTCTTTTGATGTGGCTGGCGACAGCATGGAACCTACTTTGTTTGAAGGCGACAAGGTCGTTTGCAGCTACATTGAACCGGTTTTATGGGAAAACGCCATTAAAGACAATTATGTCTACGTGGTCGTCACCCGGGGGGATGTATTGGTGAAACGGGTATTTAACCATTTGAAAGAAGAGAAAGCGTTGTTGCTGGCTTCCGATAATGCATTTTACGAACCATACCGGGTGTCTATGAACGATATTCGGGAAATCTGGTTTGTGCGGGCAAAGATCAGCCCTTTTTTGCCTGCTCCCCAACATACTCAGAATCGCATCCATGAAGAAATGCGCGAACTCCGGAACACCGTGCAGCAACAAAGCAAACAATTAGACCTGATGCACATCACCATTGAAAAAATTTTTACGAATAACGGACACAACCATGAGTAACTTCACCATAAAAGGAAAAGTCGTTTACAACAAAATTGGCACGGGCTTCTGGGGCATCGTAGACGAGGCTGGCAACCAGTGGGAGCCGGTAAATTTGCCCAACCAGATCAAATACGACGGGAAACAAGTAGAGGTCGTGGCCAAAGAAACCCACGAAGACTCCATCAATATGTGGGGCCGGACGGTGAAGATTGTTTCGTTTAGTACGATGATGCCGTAGGTTGGTTACTGGTTACTGGTTACTGGTTATTGGTTACTGGTTATTGGAGGAAGTGGTATATGGACTAATGTTTTATGGATAAAAAATGATTTGTGATGGTGAAAACTTTCATGGATTTAGAGGTATACAAAGAATGCCGGATACTTCGAAAAGAGGTTTCCAAATTGACCAAAACGCATTTTCCACCAGAAGAAAGATATAGGCTAACCGATCAGATAATTCGCTCTTCACGTGGAATAACGAGTGCGATATCGGAAGGGTATGGCCGATTTTACTATAAGGAAAACATTCAATACTGTCGGATTGCTCGAGGTTCCTTAATGGAAACGCTTGAACATTTAATCACAGCATTAGATGAAGACTACATTTCAGACGAAATACTTCAGCGTTTAAATACTCAAATTGACACTTGTGGGAAATTACTAAATGGATATATCAACTATTTACGGAAAGCCAAACCGCCAAAAGACGAAAATAAGCCTTAATTGGATAGTGGTTATCTGTTATTGGTTATTGGTGGAAAAAGGATTGAGGTTTCGTTTCTTCAATCATTCCAACCAATAACCAATAACCAATAACCAATAACCAATAACCAATAACCAATAACCAATAACCAATAACCAATAACCAATAACCAATAACCAATAACCAATAACCAATAACCGCTAACCAGTAACCGACTCCCCATAACTCATCCGAATAATCTCCTCCGTTTCCGCGCGCGAGCGAAAAACATCGAAGGTCGTGCCTTGCGTTCTTAAAGCACCCAGTGCGTTGGCAAACTGCGCCGCACGAACATAGTTGTCGCGGTCTTCCAACAATCCAAACGCCAGGCCACCTGCAAAAGAATCGCCGCAGCCAGTGGTGTCAATGACTTCTTCCACCCAGACCGATTTCACAAAATCAGTCTTCATTTTCCCCTGGGCATCTAAAGAATAGACCATGCAGCCCCGCGCATCGAGGGTAATGCAAAGCGCTTTTAACCCCAGATTCAGCACATAGCGCGCAAAATCAGCCATATCGGCGTCGCTC
>Ga0209573_1003354_pt1 | contig 17797 bp, 9 predicted proteins | sample TNRBio252014_DNA_FD_185870 | JGI IMG/M metagenome (GOLD analysis project Ga0209573, IMG submission 185870) | Wastewater treatment Type I Accumulibacter community from EBPR Bioreactor in Madison, WI, USA - TNR Reactor_6/25/2014_ DNA (SPAdes)... | ecosystem: Engineered > Bioreactor > EBPR >...
TCGGCGAGGTAGCCCGAGAGGTCTTCGCAGAGACGTTTGGTGAGCGCGGTAACAATCACTCGCTCGCCGATGGAGACCCGCTCTTTGCACCGGTCGAGGAGGTCGGGCACCTGCCCCTTGGCGGGACGGATGACGATGAGCGGATCGAGGAGCCCGGTTGGGCGGATGACCTGTTCGGCGACTTCACCCCCGACGCGGGCGAGTTCGTAGGGGCCGGGCGTGGCGGAGACGAAGAGGATCTGGGGGACAATCGACTCGAATTCTTCGAAGCGCAGCGGGCGGTTATCGAGGGCGGAGGGGAGGCGGAATCCGTGCTCGACGAGGACGGTCTTACGGGCCTGGTCGCCGTTGAACATCGCGCGGATCTGTGGCAGCGTGACGTGAGATTCGTCGATGATGAGGAGCCAGTCGCGGAAGTTGGGGCGGCTTTGGGGGTGGCGTTCGGAGGGCGGGTTTGTAGCGGGCCGGATCTCGGAACCGGCTTTGGGGTCTAGCCCGGCGCGGGGATTCGGGTCACCGGGAGGGGCGAAATCGAAGTAGTCCATGAGGCAGTAGGGGCGTTCGCCGCGAGCGCGGCCGTCCATGAAGCGGGAGTAGTTCTCGACGCCGGGGCAGATGCCGACTTCTTCGAGGAGTTCGAGGTCGTACTTGGTGCGGCTGATGAGCCTTTGGGCTTCGAGCAGCTTGCCCTGGGATCGCAGCTCGACCATGCGGACGTCGAGTTCTTCGCGGATCTGGGCCAGGGCCCGTTCGAGCTGGTCTTCGGGCATCACGTAGTGGACGGCGGGGAACAGGAAGAACTGGGACTCTTGCGCGAGGACTTCGCCGCTGGTGGGGTTGATCAGCTCGATGCGTTCGACCTCGTCGCCGAAGAGCTCGACGCGGACGGCGTATTTCTCGTAAGCGGGCCAGATTTCGAGGGCATCCCCCCGGACGCGGAACTGAGACCGCTTGAACTCGATGTCGGTGCGGTGGTATTGCATCGCGGAGAGCTGGAGGAGGAATTCTCGGCGGTCGATCGACGAGCCACGCGTGATGGTGAGGACTTTCTCGCCGTAGGAGAGGGGCGAGCCCAGGCCGAAGATGCACGACACGCTGGCGACGACGACCGTGTCTCGTCGCGAGAGGATGTTGCTGGTAGCGGCCAAACGAAGGGCGTCGAGGTCGTCGTTGCGGGAGGAGTCTTTCTCGATGTAGATGTCGCGGGCGGGGATGTAGGCCTCGGGCTGGTAGTAGTCGTAGTAGCTGACGAAGTAATTGACGGAGTTGTTGGGAAAGAACTCGCGGAGCTCCTCGAAGAGCTGTGCGGCGAGGGTTTTGTTGTGGCTGATGATGAGGGCGGGTTTGCCGAGCTTGGCGATGGTGTGGGCCATCGTGAAGGTCTTGCCCGTGCCGGTGGCACCCAACAGGCACGCGGCGGGGGCCCCCGAGGCAAGCGTGGCAACGAGCGATGAGATCGCCGTGGGCTGATCGCCCATGGGCACAAACGGCGACACGACCTCGAAAGGCCGCTGAGACTTGAACACAGGCGGCATCCCCCACTCTATCCCATCACCGATCGCTATCCATCACGCCTCTTCGCAAGGCTGTTGCACGTCGCCACACTGATGGGCGTGGGGAAGCCGTCGTGGGTTCAGAGCGACCGGATTACCGTGTCTCGACCCCGCCGGGGCAGCGACTGATGGCTGGTGGTTTGATTTTGGACTTCGGAGATGATCTCCGAAGGCACAGAACCGTGCTTCGCGCGAGTGGAGGTGCTCTCCGTGGATGCTGCGGACACGGACAATGGCGTTTCCGGAGGTTGGTTGATGCCGAGAACGTCGTGTCGGAGAACCGGCGCACGGAAAGAACCGGCTTGGAGAGCCGGACCACCATCAATCCGGACACAAGAGAGCCGTGACGGGTTACAGCGCGCCGGTCTCGATGACACTCTTGGCGACATCGACAAGTTTGTGGCGGGAATCGCGGGCCTTTTTCTGGAGGGCACGCATCGCCTCGGGTTCGGAAAGGCGGGTTCGCTCGACGAGGATCCACTTGGCCTGCTCGACGAGCTTGCGCTCTTCGAGCCGGCGCTTGAGGTCGTCGCGTTCTTCGTACGTCAGCACGGTTTCGAGGTAACGGCCCCACGCGGTCTCGATCGCTACGCGGAGCTGGTCTTCGGTGACGGGCTTGAGGAGGAACCCGAAGACGCCCGCGTCTTTGGCGGCAGCGACGGCGGGCTCGTCGGAGAACGCAGACACGATCATCACCGGGATCCCCATCCCGAAATAGAGTTCCTGGGCCACGTCGAGCCCGTCACGCTTGGGCATGCGCACATCGACCAGGGCCATGTCGGGATTCGCGGTCTTGGCCAGCCGAAGCGCGGCCTCGCCGTCGACCGCGGGGCCGATGACGGTGAACTTGAGGTCGGTGAGGCGGCTGGTCAACTCTGCGGCGACAAGGTGCTCGTCCTCGGCGATCAGGATTCGTGATGGGCGATCCGGCAACCGGTCGTAATCCTTGGGGAAAGGGATCACGATCGAGTCGGATTGCGGGAGGCCGGGGTTGTTCGCGCTGGAATCGTTCACGGGTCCATCTCCTGCCGAGCTGACGGCTCGGCTGCTACTGCTCTTGATTCCGGCTTCTTGGCGGGATGTTCGACGGTCACGATCAGGTCCCAACGGGCACCGGTTCGTCCGAAATGATAGACCGCTTCTCCGCGAAGCTCAGATCGCGCTAAGCCGACGACAAGCCCGAGCCCGACACCTGAATTGGCGGCATCAACGGAACTGTCGTCCTTGTGCGCGAGCCCCGACTCGACCCACTGGAATTGGACCGTGGTGCCCGCAGCAGTTGACGGGCCGATGATCCAGGTGATGGAGACCGACCCCCCGACGACGCCCAGCGCGCCGTGCTTGCGGCTGTTGGTGAAGAGCTCCTGGAGCACCATGGCCAGGGCTGGGGCTTGCGCGGCGGGGATCTCGATGTCGTCGCCCGAGACGGTGGCGAGACGTCCCAAGAGGTCGTCAGACGAGGCTTTGCTGAGTCGATCGAGGATGGCTCGCAGGCCGACGGACTTCCAGTCGCTGGCGCTGATAACGTCGTGAACCTCTTTCATGGCGTAGATCTTGCCGCGCAGACCTTGTGCTACTTCTTTGGTACCGCGGCCGGAACGTTCGTAGACGCCGACGAGCCCCAAGAGCCCCGAGAGGTTGTTGCGGACACGGTGGTTGAGCTCTCTGCGAAGATTCTCCTCGCGTGAGAGCATGCGTCGCATGTCGGCGTAGGCGGTGAGCAGGCCTTCCTGAGCGTCTTTCTGGGTGGTGATGTCGCGGCCTGTTGACTGGTATTCGCGGATCGATCCGTCGGGGTGGAAGAGCCCGCGGTTGACCCATCGCTGCCAGCGGATGGCGCCCGAAGGGAGCACGACCCGGTGCTCGGTCGTTCCAATGGGGTTTTCGACGGTGATCCGGTCGAACTCGGACTGAACAGTCGGGAGGTCATCGGGCGCGATCACCGGGGTGAAGGTGCGCCCGATGAGCTGCTGGCGTGACATCCCGAAGTATCGGCAATAGGCCTCGTTGACGAAGGTGAGCACTCCGCCGGGCTTCCACCTGCAAATCAGCTCGGTCTGGTCCTCGACGATGGCGCGGTAACGAGACTCGGAGAGCACGAGGTTCTGCTCGGCTGCGCGGCGGGTCGACACGTCGTCGGCCACATAAATGAACCGCGGCTGCTCACCGGGTGCGGGGTCGAGAGGGGCGAATGAGGCATCGATCCATCGTGAGACGCCACGGATCGGGTGTTCGTACTCGAGGCGAACGGCCCGCCCGGTGCGCTCGCACTCTGCGGCCTTGGCGAGCCAGAGCGAGGTAATCGAGGGGGGCATGTCGGGGCTCTCGCCTGGGTCGGTCTTGAAAAACCTCGACGAAGCCGAGTTGCCTGAGAGATGGATGAGTCTGCCCTGGTTGACTTCGAGGATTCCCATCATGACGGGAGCGGCGTCGAACACGCCACGGAGGGTGCGTTCCTGATCTTCGGCGAGTTTGGCGGCGGCTTTGGCGGCCTCGATGTTGCGATCGCCTCGGAGTCGGAGCAGCGCGACGACCGCCGCCTTGGTGATCGCCACGACGGCGACGCAGGACATCAGCACGACCTTGGGTAATGCGTCGGCCGAATCGGCAACGACCGTGCCGAAGATGACGATGCTCGACGCCGCGAGGCTCGCAGCGGCCCAAAGCCCGTAGCGCACCCACCCATGGGGAACGGTGGTCCCGAAGTACCGATCGCGGAACGGGGATTGACGCTGGTGCGGGGCCACGAGAGAAACGCTCTTGAAAAGGGCGAGCGCCGGGTTAGAACATGCGGGCCTGTTCGACGTCGGCGATGACTTCGGTCGAGGGGTGATCGACATCAAGGCGGTAGTCGCCGGAATAGCACGCGGTGCAGTAGGACTCTGCCGGGCGGTCCATAACCGACAGAAGCCCGCCGAGAGAGAGGTAGTGGAGCGTGTCGACACCCAAGTATCGGCGGATGTCGTCGGTTTCTTTCCCGTGCGCGATGAGCTGATCGCGGCTGGCGAAGTCGACGCCGAAATAGCACGGATGACGGATGGGCGGGCACGAGATGCGGAGGTGGATTTCTTTGGCCCCGGCCTGGCGGAGCTGGTCCATCTTTGCACGGGTCGTGGTTCCCCGTACGATTGAATCATCGACAACGATGACGCGGCGACCGGCGACGATGTCTGGGATGACGTTGAGCTTGAGCCGGACCGCCATGAGCCGTTCGGCCTGGGTGGGTTTGATGAACGTGCGGCCAACGTATCGGTTGGGGACGATGCCCTCACGATACGGGATGCCGCTGGCGCGGGCGTACCCGGTGGCCGCGCTGCGGCCGCTGTCGGGCATGGGCATGACGCAGTCGGCGGGGACGGGCGCTTCGTTGGCGAGGGCCTCGCCCATTCGCTCGCGGGCCTGCTGGACGTTCTGCCCGAAGACGCGGCTGGCGGGGTTGGCGAAGTAGACGTGCTCGAAAACACAGTGGGCCAGCCGGGGTGCGGGGTCGGCGAAGCGGCGCGACCTGAGCCCCGTGTCGGAAATGGTGACGATCTCGCCTGGCTCGACCTCGCGGACGAGTTCGGCCCCGACGACCGCGAGTGCAACGGTTTCGCTGGCGACGATATATGCGCCCCACCCGCGTCCCTCGGTGGCGGGCATACGACCGATGACCAAGGGTCTCCACCCCCACGGGTCGCGGGCGACTTCCATTCGGTCGGGGAAAAGGAAAACGAGGCTAAAGGCACCTTGGAGCCGGCGCAACGCGTTGCCTAACGGGTCGTGCGACCTTTGCTGGGGCGGGCTGGCCAGCAAGTGGATGATGACCTCGGTGTCGGAGGTGGTGTGGAAGAGGTGGCCGGCTTCTTCAAACTGGAGCCGCAGCGGGTCGGCGTTGATGAGGTTCCCGTTGTGCGCCAGGGCGACCTGCCCGCCGATGTAGGCCTCGAGCAGGGGCTGAGCGTTGCAGGAGACCGAGCCCCCCGCGGTCGAGTACCGGTTGTGCGCGATGGCGGCCTTTGGCGACGGGAGCGACCGGTGCAACTGATCGAGCGTGTATTCGTCAAAGATCTCTGGGACGAGCCCCATGCCGGTGTGTCCGGTCAGGCGGCGCCCGTCAGAAATGACGATCCCCGCAGATTCTTGACCGCGGTGCTGCTGGGCGTAGAGCCCGAGATAGGCCAACCGCACGCAGTCGGGGTGCCCCCAGACGCCGAAGACCCCGCACTTTTCTTTGAGTTCGTACCCCTTCCCGGCATCGGCGAAGACGGGCAGGGGCAGATTCCTCGGCATAGTGGGCCCTTCGAGATAACGATCGGTGGACGGTCGCGTTCAAGCGTTGTCGAGCACGTCGACGGATTCGAACTTCTTGCCTTCGAGCATCTCGAGGCTGGCCCCGCCCCCCGTGGAGACGTGGCTGAACCCCTCGGCCAGGCGCATCTGCTCGACGGCGGCGGCCGAATCGCCTCCACCGACGATCGTGGTTGCGCCTTTCTTCGTCGCGTCCACCATGGCCCGGGCGATCGACTTGGTCCCGACAGCAAACGGGCTCATCTCGAAGACACCCATCGGGCCGTTCCAGACGACGGTCTTGGCTTTGCCGATGAGCAAGGCGAAGTTCGTCTGGGTCTTGGGGCCGATGTCGAGCCCCATGTACCCATCCTTGATCTCTTCGAAGACTTCGATGTCGCCGTGCTCGCTGAACTCGGTGTTGCAGACGTGATCGACGGGCAGGTGGAGCTGGCATTTGAGCTTGGCGGCCAGTTCGAGCGTCTTCTTCGCGTCAGCGATGCGATCGGACTCGACGCGGCTGGAGCCCACACCCTTGCCAAGAGCCTTAATAAAGGTATACGCCATCGCCCCACCGATGAGGATGTGGTCGGCCTTGGGGAGAAGGTTGTCGATGCACGCCATCTTGTCGGAGACTTTCGCTCCGCCGAGCACCACGACGAAAGGTTTGGCGGGAAGCGCGAGCACCCCGGCGAGGTACTTGATCTCTTTCTCAACGAGGAAACCCGCGACCTTGGGCTTGGTGCCCAGACTCTTGGCGACGGCGACCATACTCGCCTCGGGGCGATGGCAGGTGCCAAAGGCGTCGTTGCAGTAGACGTCGGCGCCGTGAGCGAGTTTGGCGGCAAAGGCGGGGTCGCCCTTCTTTTCCGCCTTGTGGAACCGCACGTTCTCCAACAGAAGCACGTCCCCGTTCTTCATGGCGGCGACGGCGGCGTCGCTGGCGGCATCGATGCAGTCGTTGCTGGGGAAGACGACGGGCTTACCCAGCAGCTCGCCGAGCCGTTTGGCCGTGGGAGCCAGAGAGAAATCGGCCTCGAACCCATTCCCTTCCGGGCGGCCCAGGTGGCTGGCGAGGACGGCCTTGCCGCCTCGATCCGTGATGCTCTTGATCGTGGGGAGCGCGGCCCGGATGCGGCGGTCATCGGTGATCGCGCCCGACTCGATCGGGACGTTGAAATCAACGCGGACAAACACACGCTTCCCGGACACGTCAACGGCGGCGATATTCTTCTTCGTCATGATCGTTCCTCACTGATGAGTCGCAAGGATAGACCCCGCCGGGCACCTTTGGAAGCCAGCGACCATTCACAACCCCAGCAGGTTGCGGACGTCGTTGAACGTCACGAGAAGGAACATGAAACCGATAAGGCACAGCCCCGCGATCGTGGCAATTTCCTGGACACGCATCGGCACGGGCCTGCCCTTGATTGCCTCGTACATCAGAAACAGGAACTGCCCCCCGTCGACAATCGGCAGCGGCAAGAAGTTCACCACCGCCAGGTTCACGCTGATGAGCGCCATGAAGAACAGCAGCCAGATGAACCCCCGCTCCGCCAACAGCGTGCCGACGTGTGCGATCCCGACGGGGCCCTTCAGGTGTTCGACCTTTACAGTGCCCTGGAACAGCCGCAGGAAGGTCGTGTACGTCTGGAGCATGACGCGCTTGGTCTCGTGAAGCCCCTTGCCCACCGCCGCCACTGGAGAGGACGCGCGGTCGAGGATCTCGTCGTATTCGAACAGCGGCACGCCCAGCGGCATCGGGGGCTCGTACCCAAGCGACGCCAGCCTCGCGACCTGCTCAGGCGTGAGCACCCACGTCACCTCGCGCCCGGGCGACCCCGGGAGCGCATCGCGCACGGCGGCCTTGACGCGCAACCCGCCCACGCCTGTCTGGCCGCTGGACGTTGCCTTGGCCCGCAGCAATTCCCGCAGATCGCCGAGACTTTCCACCGGTGCGCCGTCGATGGACACAATGATCGATCCCGGCCTCAGACCCAAGGCGGGCTCGGCGGACGCGCTCACCAGCGCCGAAGTGCGCAGCGTCGTGCCTGGCACAAACCCGATGGGCCCCGAGCGTGGCACGTCGACCGCGAGGTCCACTACTTTCCCAGCTCGCAGCACCGAGATCGCGATTGTCCGCCCCGCGGCGGCTCGGATCTCGGCCCGTCCCTGGGCGATCCCCGGATACTCCAACGAGCCCACACGCACGAACACGTCGCCGGCTTCGAACCCCACACGGCTTGTCCCCACGTCCGCGACCGACATCACCGGGTACAGCCCCAGCAGATGCTCCACCATCATCACCACCCCACCCCCCCCACCACCACCGCCTCCCCTCACGCCCGCGACAGGCACTTCGACCGCCGCTTCTTCGACGACCGCCAGGGGCTTGATCTGCGCCGACACGGTCTTTGAGGTGGTGGGATCCGAGAACTCCAACGGTACAGGGGACCCGTTCCCGCCCCGGAACGCAGCGAGGAAGTCGCCGTGCGTGCGGGCGGGCGAGCCGTTCACCGAGGTCAGCACCATCCCCGGCTCGACGCCCTTGTACCCGGCGGCGGCGAGCAGTTCGCGGTATCGGGCCCGGTCATCGTCAGAGGCTTTGACCCACGACGGCACCCGGAGCGAGAGCCCGGGCGTGAGTCCGAGTTCAAGAAGCCCGGTCTGCTTGCTTTCTTCCGGGACGATGCTCAGGACGATCGTCTCGGGGACGCCCGGACGCCGGATGACCAGCTCAACGGGCTTGCCTCGGGCGGCCATGGATGAGGCCAGGCTCAGGTCGTTGAAACTCGCGGGCGACTCGCCATCGATGAGCACGACGGCATCGCCCGAGCGGATGCCCGCTTTGGCGGCGGGGCTGCCCGGGAAGGGGTCGCCCAGGGTGGCCGGCTGGACGCGCAGGCCAACGGAGTAGACGACGACAAAGAGCACCGCCGCGAGGATGACATTCATGATGACGCCCGCGGAGATCACCACCATGCGTTTCCACGGCACGCAGCGCTGGTAGCTGTCGGAGGCGTCAGAGACCGCGTTGGGGTCGCCGTCTTCTTGGCCCAGCATGCGGACGTACCCGCCAAAGGGCAGCCAGTTGAGCCGGTATTCGGTGGCCCGGCTCTCCGAGCCGGCTCTTCCGTCCCCACCACCTCCCCGGTACTCCGAACCGGTTCTCCCCCACCACCGGAGCCCCGAGCCCTTGCGGTAGCTGACGGCGGCGGGCCCGAACCCGATGGCAAAGGCCAGCACGCGGATCCCGGCCCAGCGGGCGGCCACGAAGTGGCCCAGTTCGTGCACAAAGATGATGAAGCTAAACCCCAGCACCACGGTCAGAACATCAACGACAGTGACAAGCCATGAGAGCATGGGGGAGTGTATGGTGGAGGCGTGGGTGAGTCCGAGAACGCTCAGCCACGCTCTGGCACCCGGCTTGACGCCCACCTAAACTATTCGGTACTCCGATCGCCGTCGCCAGGCTCGCCGGCTTCTTGTGTCGAGGAGAGAGACATGTTCGAGAAGTCCTTCATAAGCGTGGCCGCGCTCGCGGCAGTTGTCATGGCGGGTGGCTTGACGGTTTCGACCGCCTCGGCTCAGATCCCGGCTGTCAACAGCTTCACCTTCAACTCCTACGAGAATTACGGCAACTCCAACAGTCTGATCAACAGCACGCTCACCCTCAACGGCGGACCGGCATTCCCTCAGACGTACAACCAGTTTTCCCCCGTCTCTCTAAACACCTCACCCATCGTCGTTCGCGAGGTCTACCCCCTGCTCACTCCCGGGTTCGCCAACACCCACATGCTGTGGTTCAGCAATGACGGGGGTGCCTCCCCCGCCACCATCGACGGCACGGTCTCGTTTGGCATGCGCGTCCGCGCCCGCATACAGACCAACCATCCCACGGGTCCGGGCGCTCCGATCAACTCCGAGACCGGGTTCTGGTTTCAAAACCCCCGCACCAACCATGGCGGAAACAACTACACCGATAAGGGCGGTGTCTGGCTCATCACCAATGGGACCTCCTTCGTCGGCGGTGCCGGCATGGACTACGTCCTCTTGGGAGAAGGTAGCGACAGCGTCAACTTCTACGCCCCACCTCTCTACACCGCCGGCGGCTGGGCCCAGATGTCCTTCACCTACTTCGCTCCGGGCGCGATCAGCCCCGGTTCCCCAGCGGCCTGGGAGGCCTCGGTGCTGGATGAGTCATCCGGCCGCCTCCGCAGCACTGGCCGCCGCGGCTTCACCCCAATCCCTGGCTCCAGTGAGAATGGCTTCAACCCGGGCACGAAGTTCGGCATTCGATTCCAGAGCCAGGTCTACGCCTCCGTTTCCACCGACACCACGATCACCATCGAAGGCTTCCAACTCCAGTCCCTGGCCGCCGCGGCCCAGATCACGATCCCAACGGCAACCGTCGGCAACCCCGGCAACGCGCCGGACCCGACCACGGGCTACGGCTCCGTGGCGTACGCCTACAACATCGGACGGACCGAGGTGACCAACGCGCAGTACTCGGCGTTCCTCAACGCCAAGGCCGCGTCAGACCCTTTCAACCTGTACAACACGAACATGGCTGAGACGTTCGGCGGGATCACCCGCTCGGGCTCGCCGGGGTCATACACCTATTCGACCGTCAGCGGCCGTGCGAACAACCCCGTGAATTATGTCTCGTTCTGGGATGCCTGCCGCTTCGCCAACTGGCTGCACAACGGCCAGGGGAGCGGCGATACTGAGAATGGTGCGTACACGCTCACTCCGAACGGAATCGCCAACAACACCATCACCCGCAATACAGGCGCGGTGTGGGCGGTAACCAGCGAGAATGAGTGGTACAAGGCCGCGTACCACCAGCCCGCGAGCGAGGGAGGAGATGCTGACAACTATTGGCTATTTCCCACGTCGAGCAACAGTGAGCCCACGACTGAGGAGGCGACCTTTGGCGACGCGATCGGCAACACCACGCCCGTCGGCTCGTACGCCGCAAACTTCTACGGCACGTTCGACATGGGTGGGAACGTGTGGGAGTGGAATGAGACGATACCCTTCAGTTCCATGCGCGCCGTTCGGGGCGGGTCGTGGGGCAGCTACGTTGACAGGCAGTCGGCCGACTCCCGCAACCTCCTCAACGTCCCGTCGATCGAGAGCTTCGTCATAGGGTTTCGTGTCTCCCAGGTGGCCGGGTGCGACCCGCCCACCATCTCCACTCCACTGGGTTCCACGGTCTGTCCGGGTCAGCCCATCGCTCTGGCCGCCACGGCTGCGGGCGCGACCTCGTACCAGTGGCTCAAAGACCTTGTTGAGATTCCCGGCGCGACCCAGGCGAACCTGGAGATTTCCAGCGCGGCCGCGATTGATGCCGGTTCCTACCGCGTCCGCGCCACCTTCCCGTGCGGCACTCGGACCTCTGACCCGCTCGAAGTCCGCGTCGCCAACTGCCAGCCCGCGTCGTACTTCTTCGACTCCGAGGCCCAATACTCGGGCATTCAGGGGTGGGAAGGCTGGGAGTACGGCTTCTACGACGGGGACGCCGGTGTGGCGTTCACGCCCGCCGACTTTGAACCCTTGCCGATCTTCGCGCCCCTGCCCCCGCCCTTTGGCGACAACGTCACGCCCATCTGGCACCGCCACCCGCTCAACTACTGGACCCAGATCGGAAGTTCGCTGGTGCACCCCAACGGTGTGGCCGCCGGACGGATTCCCGAGGTCAACTGGGCCGTCCGCCGCTGGACCTGCCCGCCCGGTTTCTCGGCCCGCCCCATCCGCGTGCGCATCGATGTGAGCGACACGCAGGAAACCTGCGGCGACGGCGTCACCGTCGCGTTCAACAAGTTCAGCCTCCCGATCCTTAATCAGACCGTACCGCCGACCGAGTCGCTGACGACGATCCTGGCCGACTGCCTGACCCCGGGCACCGTGTACACGCTGGCGATCGGGCCGGGCAACTCGGGCAACGAGCAGTGCGACACGTTCAATTCTCGCCTGCGCATCGGAACGCCGTTCATCGACGAGCCCACCAGCGCGTTGCGGTGCCGCAACCAGCCCGTGACCTTCGGCCTGCGCGTGCCGAGCAACATCCCCGTGCAGTACCAGTGGCGTCACGATGGAGAGCCCATCGACCCGGCCAGCAACCCTTCTGCGGCCACCGCCTTCCTGCACATCCCCCACGCGACCGCCCAGACCACGGGCGAATACGACTGCGTGGTCACGTTCCCGTGCGGCACGGCCACCTGCGACCCCGTCGAACTCTCCATCTGCCCCGCCGACTTCAACTGCGACGGCTTCCCCGACGGCTTCGACTACGACGACTTCGTCGCCGCCTTCGAAGCCGGTGAAGGCCTCGCCGCAGACTTCAACAACGACGGCTTCGTCGACGGGTTCGACTACGACGATTTCGTGACGGCCTTCGAAACGGGGTGCTGAATCACGGCGTCGGAGGGGGCTTTCGCCGGGCGGCCAATGATCATCGGCCGGCATCGAGACCCGCGTCGGCTCCCGGAACATGTGCACGCGTGGCCATCGAGCCGTCGGGGAGTCGGGCTTTCGGGCCGCGGCATCGTCGCGGCCCGTGACTGCTGAGGGGTGTTGATGCATCGAATCCACGAGGCCCCGGCGATGTTTGCCGGGGCCCCGTGGGTGTCGATGATCGCTCTGGGGACGCCGGAACCGCGGCGAGTGCGTCGTCAGGCCGCGAGCTTGACGCCCGCGGAGACGGCTTGGCCGCCGACCCCGAACTGGACGCTGAGCTGCTCGCTCTCGGGCCCGGGCTCGATCCCACGGAACCCCTGCACGATGTATGTGAGGGTGTTGGTCCCGAAGGGGACGGTGTCATCGGAGAAGGACTTGCTGCCGGTACCGCCGATGAGCGTGAACGTTGATTCCCCTTCGAGGCGGCGTTTGACGGTGAAAAACGCACCGCTGCTGGCGGCCGAGTTCGCGCTCTTCCACGACAGATACAGCGCCCCCGCCGGGGTGAGCTGGACGGCAAAGGACGTGGGCTGACCCGGGGGCGGGAGCGGCGTGGGGGCCGCGGGAGGAGGGATCTGGGCGAGCGAGTAGACGTTGGGGTTGCTGGTGGTGTCGGCGAAGGCCTTGATGGTCTTGATGAGGTCGCCGCCGATGTTGCGCAGGGCGGAGACGCTGTTGAGGTAGGTGGCGGTGGCGGCCTTGGCGGCGTTCTTGGTGTTCTGCTGCGCGGTGTAGGCGGCCCGGGCCGCCTTGGCGGCGTTGTCGCAACTGGTGACCAGGGCGGGGGTGAGCCCGATGGTCGTGGGCGCGGCCTGCCACACGGGGACGTGGGATTCGAAGAACTGAACGGCGTCGAGATTCTTGTCGGGCACAACAGCCATGAGGACATCCTTGCGGCACGGCCGCGTCTGAGGGATCGCCGGGCCGGGCACACGCCCGCCGAGCGAACCTCCGCCATCGGTCGGGCACATCAAGAACCTTGGATTTCAACGGGCGACCCCGGCCCAGATCGCATCCGAGCGGCGAGGGTCCGATAGAAACAAGGCCTCAGCGGCAAGCGAGAGCGGTCGGGCGTCGGGGGGTGGGGGGTGGGGGGTGGGGGGGCGTGTCAGGGTCAGACGATCGAGTTTGCCCACGCCGCGAATCGGTCGAATTCGGGCTGCGCGACGGCGAAGAACTCGCGAGGGAAGGAGCCGTCAGCGGCCCTCGCGGCTTCGACGGCAAGCGCTGCCTGATCGCGCGCAGCGGATTGCTCGGGCTGAGCCGGCCTGCCGTACTGCGACACGAACGCTTCGCCGTGCCAGTGGATGCCGTTGCGCACCAGTTGCGGGTAAAGCACGGTCCAGCCGTCGAGGGGTTGCACCGCTCCCCCGTTCAGCGTGATCACACCGTCGACCATCAGCACGGTGATCAACGGGCCCGTGTCGGTGTTTTCGGGATTCGCATGTCTCTGTTTATAGAGCTCATTGAGGGTGGCTTTGTACCCCGCGAGCACGGCATCGACCGACCTCCCCAAGACCTGATGGACCACCCAGTCCCGCGCGAGAAGACCACTGTTGATCCTCTGCTGGTTGTGCCGGTCCAACGCGAGCCGCCAATCCCGAGCGGCGTGAGGGCGGTCATCGATGCAGACGACATGGTACGTCATGGGTTCACCTCGTGTTGTGGTTCTCAGGACTCTCGGTCCATCCTTCGACGTGAAACACGATACGCGTGCCGATCCTCTCCTGTTCCTCGACGTTCCCCCATTCAAGAGCATGCCCGAGCTTGCTCGAAGGGGCGAGCTTCCGCGCGGCCCGGACCATGAGGTCGAACCCCCTGCCGACCGTGCCCGAGAGCAGGGTGGGCATCCGCCGCCGGTATTCCGGATGGTCTCTGAGCATCGACGGTGGGAAACCCTTGTTCGACCCTCCGGCGACGTCGGTGAGTGTCCACTCTGATCGATTCGCGTCTCCCGTTACGGTCAGCGAGATCTTCGGTGCCGCCGAGTCAGAGTACTTCATTGAATTCAGGAAGCACTGATGGAGGAGGAAGTACAGATACGGCGCGAGCCGAGAGCAGGTGGTGTCCGCGAACGAGACTTTGATGTCCGAGGAGAGCTCCACCGGCTTTTCGCCGATCATGCGAAGCCAATCCGCGAGCTCCCACGCGGCGCGGATCACGTCGTGGATCGAACCCTCCCCGTACACGCTCGATTCCTCCACACTCTCCAGAGACTGAGCGTTTGCACGCGGGAGCAGATACTCCGAAACCTGCGACTGCAGGAAGACGTTGTCGAGCACCCGGGCGCACATGGCCGGGCTCACATCCCGGTTCTTGCTGCCTTCCTCACCGTATTTTAGGAACCCGCTGATGTCCCGGAACGTCTGAGCGACCACGGAGTGCCGCGCGTCCTTGGCCTCGGTCAGTTCCTGCAAGAGCCTCGACTCCCAGTGGGACGCGATCGAGGCCAGACGCACGCAGACGGAATAGACATACCGCAGGTACCGTTCGCGCCGATTCGCGGACGGAGAGTTGCTCATGCTCGCGGGGGCGCTGCGTTCCTTGTCCTCGACCCCCCCCTTTCCGCTCTCCGGGTCATCGAACATCCACCGGGAGAACGACAGGGCCACGATGGTCCGCGCCGACCCGCGCGCGGCTTCGGCCGTGTTGGGAAGCCGGATCGAGAGGATCGAGCTCTCGGGCGGCACGAATTCTTCGTTGGGTTCGATGTCCAGTTGCCGTTGTTCGAGCTCTCTCATCTCGATGGGCGCGTCCTGGCGGTGGTACAGCCCGAAGCACCGGGGTGGTTTTCCTTCACTGGTCCGCGAGACCCAAAGACCCACAAACCCGGTTTCCGAGTTCTCGGCGACCCACGCCGCAAGGCCTTTGGCACGGGGCAACGCCCAACTCGTGCTTTCGTGGAAGACGAAGCTCGACGTGGCGAGAAACCGCGTCGGGTCGTCGACGTGGAGCCCGGTGCGGACGATCGTGCAGACATCGGCCCAGCACGCCTTGGCGACCGCTTTGGCGAGCTCGCACAGCTTGTAGCGGTCGTCGCGCAGGTGGAACGGGAGATTGTCCGTGCCCCCCCCCGCGGTCTTGATCTCGTTCACGTACTCGTGCGAGTGGATCGCCTTCGTGGCGTTGTCCAGGCAGTCGAGCATCTCGATGTCGCGGTTGCGGGCCGCGGCGGTGCCGATGATCCCCGCCAGCGAGTTGAGCAGCCCGATCACGGTCGGAGGGAAGTAGTCGGTCTGTTTCGATTCGATGTTCACGCACCCGATGGTCTGCCCGGCGAACCGGATCGGGACGCACACCTCCGCCGAGGGCAACTCCCAGACCTTGTCGAGAGCGCCGAAAATGTGGGCGTACTGGCACTTCATCCGGCACTCGGCCTTCTTCGCCAGGTCCGGCCAACGTTTCCCGAGTTCGGAATTCAGCAAGGCCTCGAGCAGCCCGTTGCACCGGCGATCCCACTCCTCGTCCTGATTCCTCTGCTCTTCGGGCGATCCCGAGGCCGCCCCGGGGTACGGGGTGTGGATGATGAGCCTCGCGCAGGGGCCGTTGGATCCTTCGCGGATCTCCTCCACGGAAAACCCGAATTCGCTCCCCGCTCCCGTCGGGCCGGTCTTTCCAGTCGGCAGCAACTTGCTGGCGAGCAGGCTCTGGGCAAGATACATCTGGAACGAGATCAATTCCAGCGACGTCTCGACCGTTCGTCTGCGCCCCTGCGGCGGAATCTTCAGACCGTCGTTCGAACCGTCAGCGGGATCGCCTTGGGCTGTCGTCGGGTCCCAGAACGGATCGATCCGGGGCAGCATGAGCGTGCCCCCGGTGGTCGCCGAGCAGATCGTGACGCTCGACGAGCCGGTGTCGTACAGCTTCTGCGTCGGCCGCAGGTGCTCGTTGCTCGACGAGCCGATGACGTTGAGCACCTGATGGCGGCCGAGGTCGTCCCGGCTCGGCCACGCACAGGGCACTCGTTTCCCCTTCGACGACTCGCATAAATAGATCGAGACGATCATCTGAGGCTGTGATCCTTTTCGGTCAGAGCTCTCGGACGGGCTCCCCGGGCCTGGGGAGACCGGGGGCGCAGAGGCCGCCGGGTCCGCGGCTTTGGGCTTCCGGAGCAGCACGTCGCGGAGCCGCGTGGCGATTGAGTTGAAGAACGGCTCGTCGAATCTCCTTGACGGGTCGTTGAGCTGGTTGTTCATTTCCCGGAGCAAGGACGTGAACGCCCGGATCATGGTTCGTGCGGGCGCGTACGCGCCGCGGTTGCGATCGTTCACCTGGACCGGGACCCGGTCGAGCATCTTGCCCGCCAGATGCAGCAACCGGACCTTTAACTTGTCCGTGAACTTCGTCTTCTTTCTGAAGTTCAGAAAGAGCACTTCTTTCTTCGTGTTGCTCGCGAGCCGGGGCCCACTCTCGGGCATGAACACCGCCGAGCTCAGGATCTGTTCTCGGTCGACGAACGAGGAATACAGAGGTTTGAACGCCTCTGGATGCGCCGGGGGTGTGGCCATACGGCGGAGAGGCGACGATGTTGCATCTTCAAAGAACGCGCCGACAACCCCGGCTACACGACCGAGACCTGAAGCCTTCTGCACCGCGATCTCGCTCTCGATGCGGCTCACCGCGGCGTCGTCGGGACCCGCGTACGTCGCTTCGGGATAATACAGCGCGGTATCGACCTCTTGAGGAACAAGCACCAACGGCTGCCAGAGATCCTCGGCAAACAGTGTGAAACAACTCACGCCCAATTGGCCCAGCAGCCAATCAAACTCCTCGCGTAACGTCCTGACACGGGTGATCGTCTTGCTCATCGGTCCTCCATCACGAGACGCACCGGATCATCCGCACCATACCAGAACCCCCCACCCCCAGCCTAGCCCCCGGCCCCCGGCGCCCGGCCCCAGTCCAGTGCGGGACTCTTGCGAGGTGGTTCGGGCGTCGGGTCGGCGCGGTTGCTTGTGCCGCCGACAATCGAACGATTCGCAAGGGCGACCCGTTCTGGTGCCCGCGTTGGATCCGGTTCCGACGATGGGTGCGAGAGAAGTTCTGGCTTTGGTGACCATCCGGCCAACCTCTGCTCCGTACCGGCCAACCTTTGCTCTTTGACGGCCAACCTTTGCTCCATAACGGCCTCGTCGCGTCGCACGCCGGTCACGGAATGGAGCAGACCCGCCGTCCTTTGTCGCGCGCCGGTCGCCTTGGGGAGCTTCGCCGGGCGTGAAGTTGAGCGATGCTCGGCGGCTCCGGGGTGTCGTGCGGCGTCACGCGGCGGGAGAGGGCTTTCTATCGGACTCGGTTCGGCAGCCCTCAAGCCGAATCGTCCAACCTCGCGCGTCGTCGTTGCGCTCAACGGCGACGCAAACCAAGCCAAGCCGACGCCACCTCGGGACCTCAAGTCGCGTTGCCCGACGATGCCGAGAACAGACGTTGATCCCGTCACACAAGACAGTCCCGCCCCCACCCCCGCCCCCACCCCCGCGCCCACCCCCACCCCTACCGCCCCCTTCATGCTCACC
>Ga0209573_1003356_pt1 | contig 17787 bp, 19 predicted proteins | sample TNRBio252014_DNA_FD_185870 | JGI IMG/M metagenome (GOLD analysis project Ga0209573, IMG submission 185870) | Wastewater treatment Type I Accumulibacter community from EBPR Bioreactor in Madison, WI, USA - TNR Reactor_6/25/2014_ DNA (SPAdes)... | ecosystem: Engineered > Bioreactor > EBPR >...
CCTGGTTACCTCTTTTTCTTTTGCACAGACCAAAAATGACCCAGAAGCCAAGAAGATTCTCGATGCTGTAAGTGCCAAGTTCAAGACTTTTTCCACGGTGCAAGCTTCTTTCACTTACAAAGTTGAAAATGCTGCCGGGAAAGCCCTTTCAACTAAAACTGGTACTATTATAATGAAAGGAACCAAATACCGTCTCAGTTTCAGCGGACAGGAAATTTTTTGTAATGGTACTACTGTCTGGAACTTTGACAAAGCAGCCAATGAGGTTACAATTAACAACCTGGACGCTTCCAGTGGTATGATTACTCCTCAAAAATTATTCTCTAATTTCTACGATAAAGATTTCTTTTATACCCTGAATGGAGAAAAGAAAGTAGGTACTAAAACAGTACAGGAAATACAGATGACTCCGGTTGATAAAAGCAAATCTTTCCATACAGTATACCTGCAAATAGACAAAGCGGCTAAAACTATTTACAGCACAAAAGTGTTAGAAAATGCAGGTAACAGGTATTCATATACTGTAAACTCAATGAAAACAAATATACCTGTCCAGGATAACCAGTTTGTTTTTGATAAAAGTAAATATCCTGGTGTAACAGTGGAAGATCTGAGATAACTAATTTGTTTGATGAAAAAAGGATGCTGTAAACCAGCATCCTTTTTTATTTATAAACTACTCAGCTATAGCTTTCCTGATTTTTACTAAATGCTCGAGTAAATTCTCCAGCAGATCCAGCTTCAGCATATTGGCACCATCACTTTTTGCAACAGCAGGATTGGGGTGTGTTTCTATGAATAAACCATCTGCACCTGTGGCAATAGCTGCTTTGGCAATTGTGCCGATTAATTGTGGGTTACCGCTTGTCACACCACTTGTTTGGTTAGGTTGCTGCAATGAATGTGTTACATCCATTATTACCGGGGTGCCATGTTCTTTCATCCAGGGAATATTTCTGTAGTCCACCACCAGGTCCTGGTAGCCAAAAGTAGTTCCTCTTTCAGTTAACATTACCTTGTTATTGCCGGCTTGATTTATTTTTTCAACTGCAAACTTCATAGCGGGTCCGCTGAGAAATTGTCCTTTTTTCACATTTACTACTTTCCCTGTTTGCGCAGCGGCAACTAACAAGTCTGTCTGCCGGCACAGGAAAGCAGGAATTTGCAGTACATCCACATATGCAGCGGCCAATGCAGCTTCATCATGTGCATGGATATCGGAAACAACAGGCAATGAATATTTATCTTTTACTTTTTTTAGTATTTCAAGGGCCTTCTGATCACCCAGGCCGGTAAATGATGAAGCACTGGTACGATTGGCTTTCCGGTAGGAGGCTTTAAAAATATAAGGGATACCAAGTTTTTTGCATATGCCTGCCACTTTTTCTGCCACTTCCATGACCAATTCTTCACTTTCTACTACGCAGGGTCCTGCCAGCAAAAAGAAATTTTTTTCATCATATTGCTGACCAGCGAATAATTGGGTTAAAAATTTTTCCATGCAGCAAAAATAGTTGTAAGTTCCGAGTTTTGGTTTTTAAGTTGGAATTTGAAATTTGTTATTTAATCTTTGCTGATAAAAGCTTGCTATGGTAAAAGAAAAAATATTGGTAATAGGCGCATCAGGCCAGATAGGAGTAGAGCTTACATTAGCTCTTCGGAAGATCTATGGTAATGCCAATGTGATCGCATCAGATCTGAGGGAACAAAATCCATTGCTGGAAGGAACCGGTCCTTATGTGTCGCTGGATGTAATGAATAAAGAGATGTTGCATGTACAGGTGATCCGGCAAAATATTACCCAGATATACCTGCTCGCTGCTATTCTTTCTGCTACCGGTGAAAAGAATCCCGGTCTGGCCTGGAACCTGAATATGCAGGGATTGCTGAATGTACTGGATATAGCAAGGGAGGAAAAATTACATAAAATTTACTGGCCTTCATCCATAGCTGTCTTTGGACCTACTTCACCTAAACAAAATTGCCCGCAACAAACAATAATCGAACCGACCACTGTTTATGGTATCAGTAAATATGCAGGTGAGTTCTGGTGCAATTATTTTTTCCAGCGATTTGGAGTAGATGTGAGAAGTATCCGTTATCCCGGGTTAATATCTTACAAATCGGCACCTGGTGGCGGCACTACTGATTATGCCGTAGAGATCTTTCATGAAGCACTGGAAGAAAAAAAGTATGAATGTTTCCTGAAAGAAGACACTTATCTGCCTATGATGTATATGCCTGATGCTATCAGGGCTACCATCGAACTGATGGAAGCACCGGCAGACAAAATCAGCATCCGCACTTCTTACAATGTTTCGGGTATGAGTTTTTCTCCCAAAGAAATAGCAGCTGAAATTCAAAAACATATTCCTGGCTTTTCCATCTCCTATAAACCAGATTACCGGCAGGTAATAGCAGACAGCTGGCCGCAGAGCATCGATGACACGGTGGCAAGAAATGACTGGGGCTGGAAAGAAGAGTATGATCTGTCAGCGATGACAAAAGATATGTTTGATAACCTGTAGTAAGCTAATCGACAATCCCATTCTTTACAGCGAACATCACCAGGCCGGCTGTATTGCGAACGCCAATCTTCTCAATTAAGCGTTGACGGATTCCTTCTACTGAACGGGGGCTCAGGAATATTTCCTTTCCTATTTCTGCAGCTGTTTTTTCTTCACAAATGAGTTTGAGTACTTCTTGTTCTCTCTCGGTTAGATCTATATTCTGATTGAATGAAGGCTTGAGATTATTTTTCAATACCAGTTTTTTCAACAGGGCTTTGTTTACGAGATCATTGAAATAATATCCATTTTCATGCACGGCATAAATAGAACGGCGTATCTCATCAGGTTCTGCGTTTTTCAATAAATACCCGTTAGCTCCATTTTCCATGAGGTGAATGATGAATTTATCATCCTCGTACATGCTTACTACCAGCACTTTGACAGAGGGGTATTTTTTGCGAACTACTTTGGTAGCTTCCATACCATCCATTATAGGCATTTTGAGATCCATAATTATAACATCGGGTTGTTCAGTTTCTAATGCCTTAAGAAGGTCTTCGCCATTGTCAGCTTCCAGCAATACCTGCAGCCCATCATCAGCGGACAAGCCTACTTTTAAACCTTCCCTGAATATCTTATAGTCGTCGGCGATAGCTATTTTTATTTTATTCATGCTGTGCTGTTTTTACCGGTACATGAATATTAATGCGATAACCTTCAGTACCGCTGGTGAAGAGAATGGTTCCTTTGAGCAATATAATCCTGTTCTGGATATTTTTCAGGCCAAGCCCCTCTTTCTGATAGCGTAATTCTTCAAATTGCTCCTGGGTTAATCCGTCTCCGTTATGAAAGATAACAAGATCCAGTACCTGATTTTGAAACGATGAGCTGATCAGCATTTCTGATGCATGGGCATACTTGAGAATATTGTTTATTAGTTCCTGCACTATCCTGTACAGACTGATATCATCATCAGCATTACAGGTTTTATAGTTATCATCCAGGTTGGTAGTAGCGTTGATAATCGTTTCCTGGGTAAGTTTTTTGACAAAGTGCCGTATTGCTTCATTCAAACCGAATTCTTTGAGAATATTAGAATGCAGGTTGTGTGATATGCCTCTTACTTTTTGAATGACCTCATTTAATAACTCCCGGCCTTTTTCATGTAATTTTTTATCCTTTTCATCCAGTACTTCTGATTTAATACCAAGCAGGTGAAGCTTAGCTGAAGATAAGATGGCACCAACCTCGTCATGTAATGTTTCTGCAATTCTGTGTCGTTCTGTTTCCTCGCTCCGAACGGCTGCTTCTATTAGCTGGTTCTGTTGTTGTTCACGGAGTTTTTCCATAGACTTTTGCAGTTGAGTTTTTTTACGCTGATTCATCACAACAATGGTCAGAAACCCTACTGCAAAGAGTAGCATAGCAGCTATGCCAATTATAACTAACAGGATAATATTTTGACTTTCAGTCTGCAATTTGTGAATCCAGTTTTTGTCTATCACTTTTAAGAAGTGCAACTGCTAAAACAATACAAAAAAATACTAAAGAGAAATTATGTATTGTCCATGTAAATTTTCCAAACGAAGAGTTTATTTTTTTACCAAGAGGGGTGTAGAATAGAAAAATAAAGAAATTGACTGACTCGAAAATAAAAAGACCTGAGCACACCAGGAATGATGGTTTTGTCAACCAGTTTTTTTCGTCATCCATTATCGCTCTGTAGAAGAAAGAAGTACATAAAAAAATGAGTACTATTGTCTCAGCTATAAAAAGCGGAGTGCTTAAAAAAAATGGAGATTGAAAAAAAATAAAATGAGTAATAGCAAATAATGTATAAATTATTAAGATAATACCCGCTGGTATATTTGATTTTAGGATTTTACTATTAATGATATACCAACTAAACAGGCCAACCCTAAGAATGGTATGTATATTATATAAAACGTTATTGTTTTTTAGAAAAGTCGGCATAGACCTGTGGTAAACGAACATAGTCGTTGATATTATGTTTATCAGTAAACCAATAATAACATACTTAATAATGGGACTTTCATCTGACGACAAGCTTCTTCTTTTGGTAAGTATGACTGTCAGAGGTATGAGAAAAGCCCATACCTCTGACCAGTCACGGATTGATTTTAAAATATCCATGAAAAATTACTCCTCGTTATCAGGTTCTGTTTCTTCAGGACAGTAATGTGGGCAGGGGTCTGAACTGTATGTACTAAGTACTGTGGCTTTTCCTTCAATAACTTTTACTATCTCTACATTAAATACTATATAATTTCCAAATTTTGGTTTATTGATGGTGGGAATCAATCTAATGAAGGAAAAATCTTTTAACTTGCCTGCTGCATCAAGAATACCCAATTTATTAATCTGCAAATAGTTATTGCCATAATATGCAGTATCCTTAGGGGCAAATTGTTTGCAACCAGTATCAATTGTAGCAAATTTCCTGCCTTCTGTTATAACTTCAAGATAGCCTTTGGCAGGATAGGCTGTTAACCTGACACTATCAATGTTTGCTGCGTCTGTAGAGGCAAACTGAAGAAATATTCTTTTGATAGGGTCTGCAGGATTAGTCCAGCCTTTATCTACCCATTCCTGTAGTTGATCTTTACTGATGGTAACACAGTTCAATTTGAATTGAACAGGGCTTGAAGCTTCTGACTCAGCTTTTTTTTTGTCCTGCGCATTACACACCCAAAAGAGAAACGAAAAGAGAGATAAGCCAGTGATAAATTTGAATGCTGATAGAATGTTAGTTGGTTGTTTCTTTTTCATAATTACTAATTAAAGCGGTTATACAAACGGTGTTTAGCGTTCCCACCGGGCAGGAGTAATTATGTAACTAAAGTAGACAGCTATCCCGAACTTTCAAAGTCCTTCGGCTAAGATTGCGTAGATACTCCTTAATAATACGTAGTTGTACGCATTATACCGAATAAGGCATTCTTACTCAGTTGTTAAGATACTTTACCAGTTCAACTACCTTATCTTTTTTTTACGCATTTCCTACCTTGTTTAGGGGGCATTGGTGGATGAAAATTTGGGTCATAAATCAATTGTTATGACACGATATTTCATTCTTACCGCTATTTTGCTGGTAACTTTATTTACAGCCAGCAATCATGTTTATGGGAGTATAAATGAAGCCCATACTTCTAAAAAAGCCGGTCACAAAGGCGATAGTAAAGCAACAACTGCGTATGATATGACGGGTAAGACTTCAGCTCATCAGCAGGCAGCCAAGGGGCATCATCCTGCAGATAAGGCGCATGCCCATGTACCAACCTGGGATGAGCTGGCACATATCCATCATTTTCATAAAGGGAAGCTGAAGAAAATTCGCCGGCATTACAAAAAATGCATTTTTATGACAAAGCTGCTGCTGTTTATATGCCATGCTGCTGTTTTGTTCATCAGTTACCTGCATGTAATTCACTAAGAGAATCTGATGTTTCAATATCTTTCTATGCTGAAATTATTGAATTCCTGCAAAGCAATTTCCTGTGTCTTTATGCTCGTTACTTTTGCTCTTGCAGGCCCCTGTCTGCACCAGTCAATTAATGTCTTTAGTTGTGCCGCTGTTCCGCTGGCAATAATATATACATTACCGTCAGGAAGATTTTTTACGATTCCGGTAATACCCAGACTTATGGCTTTTTCTTTTGTGCTTTGCCTGAAAAAAACACCCTGTACTTTGCCGCTTATGATAATGGAAACTGTTTGCATGGAAGCTAAAAGTTGACTAATGCAACGATCTCTTCAAGATATTGCTGGTCAGTTGGATCGAACTCATCAGGGTTGACACTATCAACGTCAAGTACGGCCATCACTTCATTCTGGCGAATAACCGGTACTACGATCTCAGACCTTGATAAACTGCTGCAGGCAATATGTCCCGGGAACTTCTCAACATCAGGAACGATCAATGTTTGTGCCTGCGCCCAGCTGGTACCACATACTCCTCTTCCTTTTTTTATTCTTGTACAGGCTACAGGTCCCTGAAAGGGCGCCAATACCAGTTCCTCATTTTTTACAACATAAAAACCTACCCACAACCAGCCAAACTGTTCTTTCAGAGCAGCAACAACATTGGCCATATTGGCTACAAGATCAGTTTCACCTTCCAGTAATCCTTTGATCTGTGGAATAAGCGCCTGGTATTGTTCTGCTTTTGTGCCTGCTTGAATTTGCAGATCTTCTGCCATTGAGCAAAGATAAGGCTCCTGTTTTAGTAGGCCTATGCCAGGTATCAGCAGCTGCTTTCTATTATCACTTTTTCCTGCGTAACTTCCATGATAAAATATCCACCGCTATGCGAAAGCTGTTTTGCCTGTTTTCTTCGTTATTTGTTTATACTGCTGTTTTTTCACAATTATTTGGAGGGAATCCCCCTTCTGTAAAATGGAAGCAGATCAATTCAGATACTGCAAGAATCATTTTTCCTGCCGGCCTTGACAGCCAGGCCAAACGGGTAGCCTCTCTTGTTCATTATATGGCAAAGCAGAAGCCTGTTTCATTGGGAGAGCAGTTGAAGAAAATCAATATAGTACTCCAAAATCAAACGGTAATCCCTAATGGCTATGTTCAATTAGGACCCTACCGCAGTGAATTTTTTCTAAATCCCGAACTGAACAACTTTGGACAGGGTAGTGTGAGCTGGGCCGATCAACTCGCTTTGCATGAATACAGGCATGTTCAACAGTTCAATAATTTTAATAATGGCCTTAGTAAGGCCATGAAGGTTTTATTTGGCGAGGAAGGGTATGCGCTGGCAATCAATGCTTCTATTCCTGATTGGTTTTATGAAGGTGATGCAGTTTATAGTGAAACCGTACTTAGTAAGCAGGGCAGGGGAAGAATACCTCTTTTTCTTAACTCTTTTCCATCGTTGTGGCAGGCAGATAAAAAATATTCCTGGATGAAGTTGCGGAATGGTTCGCTGAAGGATTATGTACCTAATCACTATAACCTCGGTTACCTGCTTGTTAATTACGGCAGCGAAAAATATGGTGCAGGCTTCTGGGCCAACGTTACAAAGGACGCCAGTGCTTTTAAAGGATTATTCTATCCTTTTCAAACCGCGGTGAAGAAGTATAGCGGGGTTGATTATAAAACATTTCTCCGGCAGGCTTTCGAATCTTATAAGCAGCAGTATCAGTCACATCTTATGTCAGAGGAGAATAGAAAAGCAAAGTATGCAGAAGGCTTTACCAGCAGGGATCAGCTTAATATGGTTACACAGCTGAACCGAAAATATGTAACCAGTTATTACTTTCCTTATTCAGCAGGTATTGATTCATTGATATACCTGAAAACGACCTACCGGCATCGGCCGGCATTTTATGTAAAAGATAGAAATGGTGAGCATAAGCTTGGCGTCAGGGATATTTCAATTGATGAACAATTTTCCTACCGCAATGGAAAGATTGTTTATTCAGCCTATGAGAATAATCCCCGGTGGGGCTGGCAGGATTATAGTGTAATCAAACTGCTGGATGTGAAAACCGGCCAGCAACAAACAGTTACAAAGAAAACAAAATACTTTACCCCGGATATATCGTCAGACGGATCAAAAATAGCAGCAGTACAGGTCAGTATAGATGGGAAAAGTGAATTACATATCCTGGATGTAAAAAGCGGAGGGGTATCACAAAGAATCCATTCGACTGAAATAAGTTTATTTACTGACCCCAAATTCATTGATGATAATTCACTTGTTACAGCGGTTAGACTAAAGGATGGCAGAATGGCATTGGCTACAGCAGAAATTTCTACCGGTAATACAGTAAGGCTTACCCCACCATCTTTTAATGTAGCCGGTTATCCTTGTGTGAATAACGGAATGATTTATTTTACTGCTACTTATGAAGGGAATGATGATGTTTTTGCAATCCGGATGAGTGATAAGAAGATATTTAAGATCAGCAGTGGACCTTTGGGCAAATATTATGTGAATGCAGCTAACGGAAAAATTACCTGGTCTGCGTTTACGGCAGAGGGCTACCAGTTGCAACAAGTAGCAGAAAAGGATATTGTATGGAATGAGATCGGCACTTCAAGTGCTGAACGACTTGAATCAAAGTTTCAGGTAGCCGGTCTTACAAGTCAGGGAGATATATTACTGGGATCGGTACAGGAGAGAAATTTTACTATAAGCAAATACAAAAAAGGGACAAAGTTGCTGAATTTTCACAGTTGGAGACCTTATTATGAGGACCCCATTTTTACTTTCTCCTTGTATGGAGAAAATGTACTGAATACGCTGCAAACGGAGCTTTATTATTTGTACAATGAGAATGAAAAGACCAGTGCTGTAGGTTTTGGAACAGTATACGGAGCCTTATTCCCTTACCTGAATTTAGGAACCGAACTTACCTTCAACAGGGAAGATGTGGTGGGTAACCGCCTGCGCACATGGAATCAGTTAGACAGCCGTATTGGGTTAAGCATTCCATTAAGCTATACAAGGGGCAAAACCTTCAAAAATTTTAATGCTAGCAGCTTTTATGTGCTGAGGAATGAATTTAATAAAGGATTTTTTAAAGACTCTTTGGGAAACACTTCTTTCAGCTACTTATCCCATGCTATATCATGGAGCCAGCAGATACAAAGAGCGGTACAACATATTTATCCAAGGTTTGCCTGGTCTTTATCTTCTTCTTACCGGCATGTTATAACAAGTTATGAGGGGTCACAATTCAATAGCAGCGCCTCATTGTATATCCCTGGCTTGCTGTCCACACACAATTTGTTGCTGACAGGTTCATGGCAGGAGAGAGATACTTTGTCGCAGGTTTCTTTTGCCAACCGGTTTTCTTATTCCAGGGGGTATACCGGAAGATATTTTTCCCGGATGTGGAGACTATCTGTTAATTATCATTTTCCATTGATCTATCCTGATTGGGGCTTTGGTAATATTTTATACCTGCAGCGCATCAGGGCCAATGCTTTTTATGATTTTACTAAAGTATATTCAAGAGATAAAACCCAAACAAGGGATCAGCGAAGTGTTGGAGGCGAGTTGTTTATTGATACCAGGTGGTGGAATCAATATCCGCTGACTTTTGGTTTCAGAATAAGCAGGTTACTCGACCAGGACCAGTTTGACGGATTTAAAGGAACAGTATTCGAGTTCATACTTCCTGTAAGTATTATACCAAGATAAGATCAATATTCAATTATAGAAAGACAGAACTATCGTAAGGGTTATTTATTATTCTGTCAACCCTGTTATGCTGAAAACTAAAGAGCTGCCAGGCTTTCTTCGATCACTTTGATCTTTTCTTCTGCATCAGCTTTCTTTTTTCTTTCTATTTCAATCACTTCTGGTTTTGCATTTTGAACAAATCTTTCGTTGCCCAGTTTCTTTTCTACTGATATTAAAAAGCCTTTAAGGTAATCAAGGTCTTTTTGCAATTGCTGTTTCTGTGAAGCTATATCCACCACGGTAGTTGTTTCAATGAAAAATTTATCTTTTCGGGCAACAACTGTTATGCCACCTGTAACCGGTGTTTGTGTATAGCTAAGTGATTCGGCATTGACTTGTTTACACAAAATATCTTTAATCGTTTCATAAAGATGAGGATTAACTGTTTGAATATAAAGCCGGATACTGTCTTTAGGCTTCAGTTGATTTTTATTCCTTGCATCACGAACCGAGGTAATTATTTCCTTCAAAAAAGATCCTATGCCAAGCGTCACTCCTTCAACATCATTAGCAAGAGGAATTTGTCGGACTATTAGATCTTCTTTCTGTTTTCTAAGTTGATGATAAATCTCCTCTGTTACAAACGGAAGGAAAGGATGAAGCAGTTGCATTAACTCTTCAAAGAAACCTACTGTTTTTTCATACACCGCTTTATCAATTGGTTGTTCAAAACCTGGTTTTACCCATTCTAAATACCAACTGCAGAAATCATCCCAGATCAGTGAGTAGATAGCCTTTAAAGATTCGCTCAGCCTGAAATCTTTAAACTGCTCATCTACCAGGATTCTTACTTCATTCAGCCGATTCTCAAACCAATCAACCGCAAAGTTCTCTTTTGTATTTAACGCTTCGCCTTCTGCCTGTTTCCCTTCCCACATCTTTACCAGTTTCAGCGCATTCCAGATTTTATTGATAAAGAATTTACCTTGTTCGTTACCCGCCGGGTCCCACATCAGGTCATTTCCGGCCGGAGAAGAGATCATTATACCAAATCTCACTGCATCAGCACCGTCCTTATCGATCATTTCCAGCAAGTCGGGTGAATTGCCCAGTTGCTTGCTCATTTTTCTTCCCTGCTTGTCTCTAACCATCCCTGTAAAATAAACATCCCTGAATGGCTTTTCTTTTTTGTATTCGTACCCGGCCATTATCATTCTTGCTACCCAGAAGAAAATAATATCCTGCCCGGTCACCAATGTAGTAGAGGGGTAATAGTAGTTCACATCTTTATTACCAGGGTCACTGATACCTTTAAATACTTCCATAGGCCACAACCAACTGCTGAACCAGGTATCAAGTACATCCTCATCTTGTGTCAGGGTTAAATTTTTTGTGGTTGGTTGTTGTTTGTGTAATGCTTCAAGACTTTCAGCCACATATACATTCCCTTCTTCATCATACCAGGCTGGTATACGCTGTCCCCACCAAAGCTGGCGGCTTATGCACCAGTCTTTAATATTTTCCAGCCAGTGCCTGTAAGTATTTTTAAGTTTTGCAGGATGAAATGTAATCGTATCATTCATTACATTTTCCAGGATTTCCGGGTTCCTTTCCAGGAATTCTTTCATATTTAAAAACCACTGCAGCGAAAGCTTATTCTCAATCACTGCCCCGGTACGTTCACTGGTGCCCACCTGCCCTTTATAATCTTCGGTCTTTTCTAATTGCCCGAGCGCAGCGATATCTTCAGCCATTATTTTGCGGAGTGCAAAACGATCAATACCCACATAAGATAAAACCTGTTCAGAAGGATTGTCTTCCAATAACTCTTCTATACTGAATTTTCCTGTTGGATCTAAGGTATCAATTGATCTAAGCTGGTGTTTTGCTCCCAGCATATTATCATTCTTATCATGTGCCGGAGTAACCTTTAATGCACCAGTGCCAAATTCGGTAGTCACATAGTCATCAGCAATGATGGGAACTTTCCTGTTGATGATGGGAACGATTACTTCTTTGCCCACCAAATGAGTGTATCGCTCATCACCAGGGTTTACAAAAATCGCCACATCACCCAGTATAGTTTCAGGCCTGGTAGTAGCAACGGTGATTCCTCCGCTACCGTCGGTTAGCTTGTAGGTTACGAAGTAAAGTTTAGAATCAACTTCTTTGAATATTACTTCTTCGTCGCTGAGCGCCGTCTGGCTTACCGGGTCCCAGTTTACCATTCTTTTGCCCCGGTAGATAAGCCCTTTATTGTATAAGTCAGTAAAAGTTTTAATTACAGCATTATAATAACTGTCATCCATTGTAAAGGACGTTCGGTTCCAGTCGAGGCTGCAGCCTAATTTTTTAAGTTGTTGCAGAATGATGCCGCCATATTTTTCTTTCCATTCCCAGGCATATTTCAAAAAGTCTTCCCGGCTAAGTGATGATTTGGCTATTCCTCTTTCACGAAGCATCTGTACTACTTTGGCTTCAGTGGCAATTGAAGCATGATCGGTTCCCGGAACCCAGCAGGCATTTTTTCCTTCCATTCTTGCACGTCGTACCAAAATATCCTGTATGGTATTGTTGAGGCAATGGCCCATGTGTAACACACCTGTTACATTAGGAGGGGGTATTACAACGGTATAAGGTTCACGGCCATCCGGCTCACTATGAAAGTATTTTTTATCCAGCCAATGCTGGTACCATTTCTGTTCTGCAGCACTGTGATCGAAATTCTTGCTCAATTCCATACTACTTCTCTTACGGTTTTAATGAAGTAACCGGCAATAAAGGGTTACGCAGCACATGTAAGGCCGCAAATTTACCGGGTTTTAGGTAGAAATTGAAACTGTAAGGATATGATGAGAGAGGTAGTTTTATTCAGCGGGAGGCAGGTTTCGTCTTACTTCTTCACAGATATAATATTCTCCTCTGTGTACAGCAATAATACCTTCATTAATTTCTTCTAAAGGTGAGGTTTTGGTCAGGAATCCCCTGGCCCCCAATTCCATCATCCGGGTAGCATACTTTGGTTGATTATGTACGGAAAGGCCAATGATCTTTGCCAATGGCATTGTCTCGATGATACGCCTGGTAATCTCAAACCCGTTAACAGGAGACATGTTTATATCTACCAGCATTATATCCGGGTTGAGTGATTGTACCTGTTCAAGGGCTGTATTGCCGTTATCGCAATCTGCTATAACATGAAACCGGGGATTATTTTCCAGCAACAATTTCCAGGATTCACGGACTAATTGGTGATCGTCAACCAGCATGATACGGATAGATTCATTACTCATAAATGACAAGTTAATTTGCGTCTTTATCTAGGCCCGGTATACCCGGCTTTGAGATAAAGGGTTGTACACAAAACAGGTCGTCCATAGTATCAGGAAAGAGAGGTTCAGATAGGAATTGGAAGTAAATAAATTCAGTACAGCTTGAGATTTGGAGCCATTGTAAACCAATTATTTTACATAAGCAGTAAAAATACTGAAAATTAAAAGTAATATTACTTTGTTAATATACCAAGTAATATTACGGAAAAATTATCTCGTAAAACTACGATTGCTTCATTGACCGATAAAATGCCTCGCAGGTTGCAGATATGGCCAGATTTTGAAATGAATATCAAAAAAGAGTTTCACTTTTGCCGTTTGTGATCAGCTTCATTTAAAATGTAAAGTATTAACTGATGAAAAAAGAATTGAATTCCTGGTATAGCCCCTCCCTGAACAAAGACATGCCTATAGCAACCTATGGAGATTATGGATTTGCCTTGCTGCTGGTACCAACTGCAGCAGCTGACTATCTTGAGTACGAACGGTTCCAGTTGATGCATCATATTGCCCCATTTATAAATGAGGGTAAGGTAAAGGTCTTTTCTATTGACAGTATCAACAATGAAAGCTGGTTGAACAATCATATGGATCCCCGGCATAAATCTATTCGTCACCAGCAGTGGAATGATTATGTATTTAATGAGGTGGTACCCTTTATCCGTCACAATACCAGCCATGACACCCCAATTATTACCTGTGGCGCATCTTTTGGTGCTTTGCATAGTATGAACCTGTTTTTAAAAAGACCTGATATCATTAATGGGGTAATAGCAATGAGCGGTGTATATGATCTTACCGAATACACCAAAGGCCACTATGATGATGATGTATATTATAACAGCCCGATGCATTTTATGCCTAACCTTAGTGATCATTCGGTTTTGGAGCAAATAAGAAGAAGTAAGAATATTCATATCGTTACCGGAAGCGGATCTTATGAAGATCCTTCCAGCAGTGGTAAATTTGCCAAGATATTATATGACAAGGGAATCTGGTATGAACTGGATGTATGGGGAGAAGAATGGCCGCACGACTGGGATACCTGGAGAGCCATGTTGCCCCATTACCTGGGCAACAAATTCTGAAGAAACTGAATAAACTCTTTTCTCGGGATCATCCTTGCCCCAAAACTTTCAAGGTATTCTGTATAGACCTGGCAGTCTATCAACAGGATACCTTCTTCTTTTAATAACTGCATATACCTGGTAAATGCAAACCGTGATGCATTACTGCGCTTGCTAAACATACTTTCACCAAAAAAAACTTTTCCTAACCGGATGCCATATAGTCCTCCCACTAATTCATCATCTTTCCAGACTTCGGCACTGTGAGCAAAGCCCAATTCATGCATGCTACAATAGGCTTTTTCCACTTCATCCGTTATCCAGGTTCCTTCCTGGCCGGGTCTTTTTGTTTCTTTACAATTATGGATGACTTGTTTAAAAGCTTTGTTGACTGTAAAATCAAACTCGTTTCGCTTCAGTAAGGGCTTTATATTCTTACTCACTTTCAATTCACCAGGAAATAACACAAACCGGGGATCGGGACTCCACCATAGAATATGTTCCCCTTCATACCAGGGGAAAATGCCGCTTTGGTAAGCGAGCAGTAGTCTTTCGGTTGTTAGATCACCGCCCATAGCCAGCAGACCATCAGGTTCTGATAAATGAACTGGTGGAAAAACAAGTTCTTTATCAAGTGCAAAAATGGCCATGAATTGTTGATGGGAAATTAGCCGGCAATCACTTCAATAGTAGCATTGATCCCTCTTTCGGTGATAGCATCACATTGTGGTTTCAGGTCATCGTATGTTCCGTTTTTTACAGCATACTTTCCCCTGAAGTGTATAATATAAGAGCATTGTTCAGCCTGCTCATGTGAGTGTCCGCAAACATGCATCAATGTCTCGATCACCCATTCAAACGTATTGACCTCATCATTCCAGACAACCAGGTGACAGGGATCTTCTGTCATGGTCAGCACATCTGTTTCTTGCTGGCTGTCAGTTTGTATATCATTCTTTGTATTCAGCATCGGTGCAAAAGTAAAAATTATTGCGGGATATTAATAATAGCCTGCCTGTAGTAAGTTTTTGTAATTTTAATTCAAATCAAGAATATGGAAAGAGTAATCGGGCTGGGCGGCCCGTTCATAAAAGCCAACAATCCGAAAGAACTGGCACACTGGTATGAAAAACACCTGGGTATATCCTTTGGGGGAAGTACTTATACAGTCTGGCCCTTTTCAAATAAAGACGGTTCAAAAAAGGAAGGATACAATGTGTTCTCTTTTTTCAAAAAAGATGCTGACTATTTTGCACCAAGTGATAAATCAGTAATGATCAATTTTATTGTAAAAGACCTTTTCGCATTGCTTGCTGTATTAAAAGAGGAAGGGGTAACAAGTGTTGGAGAACCGATGGATGAAGAATATGGGAAATTTGGCTGGATACTGGACCCGGAAGGAAACAAAATTGAGTTGTGGGAACCTCCGCAAAGCCAATAAAAAAAGCCCGGAAAACCGGGCTTTTGTGGGAGTTGACGGGATCGAACCGCCGACCCTCTGCTTGTAAGGAGAAATAAAAACTCCTATAACAAGCTAATTATCAATCTCTTTTAACAAAATCCTGCCCCACTTACAAGCAGTTTATAAGCAAATCTACATACTTGGTTATAAAATATGGTTTGTTTGTGTCGTATGCTATATTAGCAATTTTAGCTTTAAAATTCAAAATGCCAGTTTTTTGAAAATCTCTTAAATACCCTCCAAAACCGGCATTTCTGGCACACCCTTTCTTTTTCATCTCTGTCGAAATTTTCCCTTTTAAAAAAGAGACAGGATATGTCATTGATTTTTTCCCTCAAAGCATACCCCGTCTCCCCTGTTGTTGCTACGCAATACCGCCGGGTGTGTCTATGAGGTGGGGGGCTTTCTCATACACCTCTCAAAAAATTGGGGGAGAAAATTTTATCCTCTACTCCATGTATCTATATCGTCAATATCTCCTTTAAAATCGTCATAGTCTCCTAACTGGCCGTCTGTCATCGCATCAAAATAATCCCTTTCCCATCCTCCTCGATTGTAATAGGCATCAGAATCCTCTTGCTGGCTTCTTCTTAATGAATCTTGTTCAAATTTATATACCCTTTTTAAAAGCTCATTAAACCTGGTATTATCAGAAAGGCAAGACTTACACTCTGCATAGCTTCCTGAAAATACTTCTTGTGATTTTAATGGACTCACATATCTGCTTTCCTTTACCTCTTTGAATGATGGCAAGAATGATGAAGAATATCCATAGGGAATAACAGTATAACTGTCTGAACTAATAATCTCGTTAGTGTCTTTCATTACTGTATTTACCAGCCTTTCAATGTCACTTTTCCTTGAAACAAGTGCAATATGTGGTACTTTCCACATTTCCCTATTTGAAAAGAAGTTTTGAGGCTTTTTTGCTATCCTGTGATATTTCTTAATGCAATATTTCAGGTTATCAGAGTTTTGAATTAAGGTTTTATCTTTTTCCGTCAATAGACAATCAGCAGTAATAAAATTATACTCCTGATTAGAAATAGTAGATACTTTGTTTAAATCAAGAATCATTAAAAATTCAACCAAATTACTTATTGAACCCTCATTATTAAGTTCAAATAATGGCACATTCAAATATCTTTTTCTGAAAAAATCAAAACACTCGTCATTGCCGTTCATTTCAATGTTATACTTGTCCAGAAATTCATTCTTCAATGTCTTTTGAAATATTAGCAAATAAGGTACTTGCCAAGACGTATTCGATATTGTGATATTAAGAACTGCTCGAACTTCTTTGTATTCAGTAATCGGGCTATTCCCTAATGGCCCTACTTCTGTAAACTTGTAAATAGGAATGTGTGCTATATGTTCAATAGCAATAGATAGGCTAATGTCAGAATCTTTAAATTTCATTGTTGAAACCCCTTGCATACAGTGAAAATAATATAAATGGCTATAAATTACAATGGGAACTATCAATTAGGGTAAAATATCACAGCCTAACCAATTAAGGAGAAAACCCAAAAGAATAAACAGAAGTATTCCTATCAATCTTCCAAGGCCATTGTGACTACTATTGCTCATCTTATATTTTCTTTAATGGGCCTAATCCTGCTTTTATTCTTACTTCATTTCTGACCCTATCTACTCTTTTGGCAAATGAATATCCTTTTTTTAAACAAGCATCTAAAAGAATATTAGCAGTGCGATAATCACCTTCCATTTCTGCACCTGTTATTAAAGTGGCAAGTTCTAATACATCTTCATTTAAGATTAATCTTTTTGTTTCATCATTAAGCATATTAAATGCCTGTGTATTATTCCTTGAATTGTAGGCGATGAATGGAAAAACAAACTTGATTAACAAGAATAGAACGATAATGATAATTATTATCCACATACAGGAACTATTTTATCTCATTTAAATTGACTTGTACTGTTGGCCCTAATCCTAAAACCTTTTCCTCTGTGCTTTTAACAAGGTTGCCATTAACGTAAATATTTATCTTCACCCAAACCTTAGCACTTTTCATTCTTCTGGCTGTTTCTCCTCCAACTGTGGACACTTGAATATTTTGATTCTTGTTAGTGGTAGTAAAATTGTAAATCCACGATTCACTGGCAGTAGCTCCCGCATTTTCTCCCTTTTCATTGAAATAATTAACCAATATTTTTTCTCCTTTCTTGGTCAATACTTCGTACTTGATTGAATATTCTTTTTTTGTGGTGTCTTGCTGTGCTTTGGCTG
>Ga0209573_1003357_pt1 | contig 17781 bp, 11 predicted proteins | sample TNRBio252014_DNA_FD_185870 | JGI IMG/M metagenome (GOLD analysis project Ga0209573, IMG submission 185870) | Wastewater treatment Type I Accumulibacter community from EBPR Bioreactor in Madison, WI, USA - TNR Reactor_6/25/2014_ DNA (SPAdes)... | ecosystem: Engineered > Bioreactor > EBPR >...
ACTGTACGACTGTACGACTGTACGACTGTACGACTGTACGAAAATAAACGAACAAGATACGTGAAGATCCCCTGATCGTACAGTCGTAAAGTCGTAAAGTCTCAAAGTCTTTTCACCTGTGCCTCCTGGGTAATCCGCAGCCCTTCCGTGTGCGTAATCAGATTCAACCCCGGCGTTTTGCCGGGCGTAATACTGCCCAGGTCGGCTTCGAAGCCCAGCGCCTCGGCGCCGTTGAGCGTGGCCCAGCGCAGCAGCGTATCGAAGGGCACATAAGATTGGTATTTGGCGATAGCCTTCATTTCATCCAGCACCGATAGCTGCCAGTTGCTCGTAAGGCTGTCGGTGCCAATCGTTAAACGGGCGTTTTCGTCGAGGAAATGCTGGTAATGGGGCAAGCGGTTTTCGATATACAGGTTGGCGTTGGCGCAGGTAGCCCAATACACGCGGGCGCTCCACTGCTGGGCGGCACGGATATCGGCGGGGCCGCTCATCGTGTTGTGCACAAAAAGCGTGCGAAGAGCCGGGTTGAGGTGGGCCATCGCATAATAAATTGAATTTTGGCCGGTGGCCTCAAAAGCTTCGAAAGGAATGCCGAAGGAATTGTAAAAATCAATAAACCCGCCGCTGCGCAGCAGGAACAGCTCGTCTTCGTGGGTCGTCTCCTGGTTGTGGATGCTGATCGTCTGGTCGGCGTCGCCGTTGGCTTCGCGGATGAGGCGGAACAGCTTTTCCGACACCGTATACGGCGCGTGGGGCACGCGGCTTTTGCGGTTGCCGTGGTGTTCGCTTTGCCCTTGAAAAACGGCCTCGTATTGGGCAAAAGTGCTGTCGGCCCGGTCGTTTTGCATAAAATCAAACATCTCCACAAACGTGTAATAGCGCAGCTTGCTTTTGGCTTTTACGGCTGCGGTGTCGAGTTTGTTGGAAATATCGCCCACGGCCACGATGCCGGCGTCGTACATGTATTGGTCGGCTTTTTCGATGGCGTCGAGGATCTCCTCCATGGGAATCTCCCGGAATTTGACCACGTTCTGCAGAAAAGGCAGCAGCCCTGTGCCGGTGTGTACGCGGCCTTTCATGTGCGACAGTTCGAGGTGGCAATGGGTATTCACGAAGCCGGGCACGATGATGCCGTGGTGGTATTCGAGGCTCGCGGGGTCGTGGCTTTCGCCGGTGTCCAGACTCAGAATAAGGCCGTTTTCATCGACCACCACCACGCCGTTGGGGATGGGCGCCTGGTCGACGGGACAAATATAATCTGCCGTAATTTTTCTCATGCCGGTGTGGGTTTGCCGGCAAAGATAGGATTTCTGGCAAGCATACGTCTGGCGTCGTTGTCAAAAAAGAGCTAATATTGTCATTCAAATCAACCAATCGCACACATATGATTTACTGGCGAATTTCTGCGCTTTTTCTCTTTTTGCCCTTGTGGGCTGCCGCCCAGCAAAACGAACTACCGGCTAAGGTCACCTGGGGCGACGAACTCAAAGAACCCTCCGGCTCCTATATCCACAAAGTGGTCTCCGCAGGCACAAGCGGCTTTTACGCCATTCGCCGCAAAGGCAACGACGCAAACCCCGGCGGCGAGGTGTTTTTTGAATACTACGATATCGACGGCAAGCTCAAGCGCACCGAATCTTACGAACTCAAATACAGCGGCAAAAAACTCGACTACGAGGATTTTATCCTGCTCAACGGTCAGCTTTATCTGCTGGTGAGTTTCAACAACCAGGCCAAGCAAAAAAACTATCTTTTTTACCAAAAAATAAACAACCGCCTGCAATCCTCCGGCGACCTCGTCAAAATCGGGGAAGTTGACGCCATCAACCGCTACCGCGAAGGCGCCTTTGATGTGTCGATTTCGCGCGACAGCAGCCATATGCTCGTTTATACCCAACTGCCCAGCAAAAAAGACGAACCCGAGCGCTTTTCGCTGCAAGTCTTTGACAACCAATTTAAAGAATTGTGGAATAAAAATGTGGCCCTGCCCTACGGCGACGACAACTTCGCGGTAGAAGAATACCGCATCGACGACAACGGCAATGTGTACCTGCTCGGCGTGATCTACCAGGACCGCTCAAGGATGCGCCGCCAGGGCAGACCCACCTATCAGTATACGATCATCGCTTATAGTCAGCAAGGCCAAGACGTGCAGGAAGTGCGCGTGGACCTCAAAGACAAATTTATCACAGACCTCACTTTCCGGCCCCAACGCGACGGCAACCTGGTGTGCGCGGGTTTCTTTTCCGAAAAAAACAATTATAGCATCAAGGGCACCTATTATTTACGAATGAATGCCCTCACCAAAGAAGTGCTTCAATCGACCACCAAAACCTTCGACCTCGATTTTCTCACCGAATACATGACTCAAGGCGCCAGCGAGCGCGCCCGTGAAGCCGAAGAGCGCGGCGACAAAGACCGCGCCCCGGAGCTCTACCGTTACAATCTCGACGAACTCATACTGCGCAGCGACGGCGGGGCCGTGCTGGTGGCCGAGCAGTACTTCGTGCGCGAACGCATGTACCGCTACTGGGACGGCACCATTCGCTACGATTATTACTATTATTATAACGACATCATAGTAGTGAACGTGAGGCCCGACGGCGAGATAGAATGGACAACCCGCATCCCCAAACGCCAGGAGACGATGAACGACGAAGGCATGTATTCCTCCTACGCAATGGCCACGGTGCGCGACCGCTTTTATTTTATTTATAACGACAATATGCGCAATATCACTTCCGAAGGCGACCGTGGCAATCGCTACAACCTCAATAGTCGCAACGCCGTGGTGGCCATCACCGAGGTGCGCAAAGACGGCGCCCAGACCACCTTCCCGCTGTTCGCCAATAACGACGCCGATATCATAACACGCCCCAAGGTATGCCGCCAAACGGGCAGTCGCCGCATGCTGGTATACGGCGAAAGGGGACGAAATTTCCGGTTTGCAAGGTTGGAATTTCAGTAGGGTGAACGTTTATCGTTCACCTGTGGGGTGACAGGGCGACAGTAATTATATTGCCGTAACCGGAATTAAGAAAAAAAAAGCTTATGTCCAAATGCCTGATTCTTCTGGCAACTGCCTGTTATTGTCTTCTTTCTTCCCGCACTACCCAGGCTCAGGGAGCTAATCTGTCCCTGCAAAAAGGCATAGCGATCGGCGAATATTTTGAGTCTTTTAGCCATGATGGCCGGTACATGTCGAGTGTTGACAAAACGGGGAACGGTGCAGTATACGACATTCGGAAAGGTGTGTTGATCAATAGATTTAGCAACATCGGTTTGACACTTAAATGGCTGCCCGATAGCAGGCATTTGGGCTCCTGGTCAAACGAATATTACGCGATAAAAATAGTGAATTCTATTACCAAGGAGGTTATAGGTAGTTATTCATATCCGCTCCAAGCGATAGCGGCAAACGGCTCATTATTAGCTTTTCCTGAACAAGAAGCGACGCTGGACTCGCTAAAGGCGTTGCGAGGGAAACTACGTATGCAACAATGGGTAAATAACCCTGACGTGACTTTCACCGATACCGTACAATTAAACGAATTGATGTCGCTCAAACAACCGAAAATAGATTCTATGTTGCAGCGTTATCAACGGGCTTTAGCCGATCATCCCGGAGGGATAATCCGAATGCTGAATCCCATGAATGGCCAAATATCGGGGATTATTCAGTCCGGCCTGGATGATATTTTGAATTTATTAATTGATCCGCAAGGCAATAAAATAGCGATATTCGGTACTCGTATAGATACGTCCGATAATGAACAAAACCCAACTTTTCTTCAAATTATTGATACAAAAAGCTCAGACATTTTATTGGAGAAAGAAGTGTTCTCAAGTTATTATAAAAACGCCATACCGCCATTTTTTAGCCCAACGGGACGCTATCTGGTTTATTATCATACAGATGAATGGGTATTATTGGATGTGCAAAGCGGTGAAGAATTATACCGGTTTCAGTCTTATACAAATGAAGATTATATTCGTTTCGGACAGGATGATCGGTACCTGTTGAGTATTAGTCAAAGAGATCGACAAGACACAAGGACTATTACTTTGTTTAAAAATGAGGCACAAATTTATGATATTCAAAATCGTAAGCAGGTTTGCAAGTTTAGCTTAGGCGCTTATTTTTTTGATATTAACCCCGAGTTTACGGAATTAGCCTATTGGAATTATACGCCCGGATACCCTCAGGTAATTGAACGCAAGTTGTATTTTATTGATCTCAATACCGGCAAAGAAAAAGAATTGACCATTCCGGGTGATTACGGTTCGCAGGGATTGCGTTATTCGCCAGATGGGAAATACCTGCTTTTTGCAAGGGATGGCCAACTGGTATATTGGGATAGAAAATTAAACAGGGAAATCAAAAAGAGCGACTCGGAGGGGCTTCAGGTAATGGGAAGTACTATGCATTCCGATTTAAAAAAAATATTGATTTCCACCACTAAAGGGGTGTGGTCGTTGCATATTGATAAGGATATCACCGTTAGTCGCCTGCCAGTTGATACGGCTCAATTCTGTTATATCGATAATCGCGGAGAAAATCTGATATACGGGGGCTATTTATTTTATAACAAATACACTATCAATACTTATTCAATTGCGAGCTCCCGAAAACGCCAGATTGCCCAAATCGACATAGACGGTAATACAACCATTCAAAACATCTCTGTAGAACCTGCAGGAGGTTATTTTGCCGCTTCAATAATGAAGTGGAAAAGCGCTGAAAATCCAAATGAAAATGAATATATCAAATACCTTCATATCGGATCTGTGCTGAATGGCGAACAAATTGGAACCTTGCCGCTTGGTATCAGCTCGCCTTTAGTTCCAGAAATTATTTGGGCTAAAGACAGCCGGCATTTATATTATATCAGCAATCAACCCTTAGATAATTGCGATAAAGCAGCTTATCAAAATGCTCAATTTACAAAACTGAATTATTCGGAGCAAACTCGGTTTTCAGTGAGAAAGGTGAATATTTCAAACGGAAAATACGAAGCATGTTCTGGCAGTTTTCAATCTGTTACCAACTTCCAGCTATCGCCTTCGGGGCAATATCTGGCCATTCTGGACAGGGTGACTACAACTAAAGTCAGTCATGTAGTGCATATATTAAGCCGGGATTTGAAACTAATATCAAAAATTGAGTTGAAAATCGAAGATAATATGTTCCAAAATGTGCTTTCTTTTAATGAAAAGGAAGATTCGCTGATCGTCTTTTATTCCGGTACTAATTCAAATCGAATATTGTACAAAAAGTACGCCCTGACAAGCGGCCTGGCAGGTGTCACTCACGAAATAAAGGGAGTAGAGTTTATGGCCGATATGATGGTGTCGGTAATAGATCGTTATATGTTAATCAGAAATGCAGATGGGGAAATTAATGTCGTCGATGTTGACGCTAAAAAACTACTGTACCGGCTCACGCTTACAGGCGCCGACGATTACCTGCTCTATACCCCCGACAACTACTACCTGGCCACCAAAAACGCAATAAATGCCGTGCGTTTTAATAAAAGCGATGCTTCTTTTCCTTTCCGGCAATTCGACCTTATTTACAACCGGCCCGATATCGTATTATCCCGGATGGGAACCGCCGACCCGGCATTGGTCGACAGTTACCGCAGGGCCTACGAAAAACGGGTGAAAAAGATGGGTTTCCGCCAGGAACAATTATCTGCCGATGCCAGGCTGCCTGAACTCCTGATTAGCAGCCCTGACTTGCCCTTTGAAACCAACCAGTCGTTAATAAGCCTGCAAGTGAAGGCATCCGATAAACAATACGATTTAGATCGCATCAATGTTTGGGTGAACGATGTACCGCTGTTTGGCGTCCGTGGTATTGAACTGCGCGGCAAAAAAACACGCGAAACCGTACAGGATATCGCAGTGCCTTTGTCTTACGGCAATAATAAAATTGAAATCTCCTGCTACAACGAAAAAGGCCTGGAAAGCCTGCTGGAAGAAGTAGAAATCAACTATACCGCCCCGGTTGCCAAACCCAACTTGTTTTTGGCGGTATTGGGCGCCTCTAAATATGCGCAAGCGGAAATGAACCTCCAATACGCCGCAAAAGACGCCATTGATGTAGCAGACTTATTTGAGAAAAAACAATCCGATTATGCCGCTATTCAAATAAAAAAATTCACCGATCAGGACATAACCCGCGACAAGTTGCCCGAAATCAGACGGTGGTTGGAACAATCCGGGGTAAACGACCAGGTCATTGTTTTTTTTGCCGGCCACGGATTAATCAGCGATAGCCTCGACTACTACCTGGCTACCTACGATACCGATTTTGCTAATCCTTCGGGCCGTGGCATCTCCTATGAATCCCTCGAATCTTTGCTCGACGGCATCCCCGCCCGCAATAAACTCATGCTCATGGATGCCTGCCATTCGGGTGAAATCGATAAGGAAAGCGTGGCAGTATCGCGCGAGAATAAAACAACCGGCGGAAATGTGACTTTTCGTTCTTTTAATACCGGGTTGACCACTACGCAAGTCGGCCTCGAAAATTCCTTTGAGCTTATGAAATCGCTTTTTGTCGACCTGCGGCGCAGCTCCGGAGCAACGGCTATCGCCAGCGCAGGCGCCGCAGAATACGCTGTGGAAGGAAGCGCCTGGCAAAACGGCGTTTTTACATACTGCCTGCTCAAAGGCCTCCGCGACAAAGAAGCGGATAGAAATAGGGACGGCGCTATCATTCTCTCGGAGCTTCAGCAATACCTTTCCCAAAAGGTTCCCGAACTCACAGAAGGCCGCCAACGCCCTGCGTTCAGATTAGAGAATATTGCAAATGACTGGAAGGTGTGGTGACGGGATGACGGCCCATAATGATGCCTGGACCAACATAGAAAAAGTTAACCCACAAAATCCATAAAATTATCCTTGTTGATCAACTGGAACGATGCATCGGGGTAGGCCTCCAGCCAGGTGGGGGGAGTTTTTGCTTTGTCGGATTTCCATTTAAATTCATAGCCGTGCAATTGCCCGGCACTTTCTTCTACATAATCAAGCTCAACGCCGGTATAGGTGCGCCAGAAATAGGTATTTGCATACTGGGAACTATATGCCAGTTTTTTTATTCGTTCCGAAATCAGAAAATTTTCCCAAAGCGCGCCTGCATCCTGACGCCATTCCAGTGAATTAAAGTTGTCGATTAACACATTCCTTATGCCATTGTCATAAAAATAAACCTTATTCATCTTGGTGATTTCTTTCCTCAAATTGCGGCTGTAGCCGGAAAGGCGGAAGACAATGAAGCCCTTTTCAAGTAAATCGATGTAGTTATTGACCGTCTCGTGGCTCATTTCAAGCGATTTACCCAATTCGTGCAGTGAAACCAAGGATCCGGCCTGAAAAGCCAGCAATTTCAGAAGCTTGGCTATTTTGTCCGAGTTTCGGATGTTGGAAAGCTTAAGCACATCTTTATATAGATAAGATGATGCCAATTCACGCAAGTGGCGGATCTTCGCTTTGCTGTCTTTCAAACCTAATACTTCAGGGTACATACCATATAGCAAATAATGCTCCAACCGGTCTTTTAATTCAAAATGCGATAATTGCTGTCGCAACTCCTGTATAGCTATGGGATAAAGCCGGTAAGTGATGGTGCGACCGGTAAGGGGCTCTTGTACTTGATTCGCAAGATCAAAAGAGGAGGAACCTGTGGCAATAATTTTTAAGTTGGGAAGGCTATCGCGCATGATTTTTAAGTTGATGCCAATGTCGGGTATGTTTTGGGCTTCGTCAATGAAGATCAGCTCGTTATCTGCAATTAGTTCTTCCATCTTTGTTAAATCCCGGCTGGATAGTACGTCGATATATTTTAATTGATCCGCATTTATTTCCAGTTTTTTCAAAGGAAGGCCTGACAATACTGCCTTGATTAGAGTAGTTTTTCCTACCTGCCTTGGGCCGTATACCAGTATAATTTTGCGGTAATCCAGCAGGTCATTTTTGATTTGGGCAGTAATGGTTCTGGTTATCATTAGCCAGGATTATGTTTATTTATTCGCAAAATTACATCAAATATTTAAGATGTGATTTAAAAATTGAGTTTAATCTTGTTAGCGCCCGAAGCGAGATGACCCTTCGTTCGTACCTCACGAAGATGTCACCTCTTTCGTATAGTCGTACAGTCGTACAGTCCTACAGTCGTAAAGTCGCACAGTCGCAAAGTCAATGGCTCATCCGCACTCCCACATACCACACCCGGCCTTGCAGCGGAGCGTAGGCATACGCCGTATCAAAATGCGGACTAAACCCCGCCGGGTAGCGCGGATCGTCAAAGCCGGCCAGCGGACTCCCCGGCTGCCGGTAATCGAAGATATTGCGCACGCCGGCGTAGCAGTCCAGGTGGATGGCTTCGATTTCTTTTTGTATTTGAAATTGGTGCAGGGCGAAAGGCCTGGAAGTCAACGATCGCGGCATAGGCAGCGGCTCGCCTGCGGCGTCGAGGTCGAATACGGTGGGCAGGGCCATGGGGCCGGTGGCGTTGACGGTGTAGGCCAGCGTGATAGACGGTTTTTTCCAGGTGTAGTTGAGCGAGGCCAATCCCGTCCAGCGGGGGGCGAATTCTACGTCTTTTTGCTGCAGCGTACCGCCATCGCCGGGTTCGGTGCGGGACACCGCTTGCAGGGTGGCGCCCAGGTCAAGCGAGAGGGGAAAGGTCCAGCGGTGGCTCACATTGGCGCTGATGCCCTTTGACTCGGCGTGGCCGCCGGTATTGGCATAGATGATTTGCCCGGGGGTATCGTAATTGGGTATGATCTTATTGGCAAAGCGGGTGTAAAACAAGTCGATGTCGATATTGCCCGAGCTTTTACCCCACTCGTACACGTGGCCCAGGTTGGCGGTGAGGGTCCAGGAGCGTTCGGGGCGGAGGTCGCCGTCGATCACCAGTTCGCGCTGCCCGCTTACAAAGGCGTGGTCTTCGGTGAAGAGGTGCACCACGCGAAAGCCCGTGCCGTAGTTGAGTCGCAGGGTAGTCCACTCGCCGGGTTTGAATTTGAGATGCAGGCGGGGAGATACAATGAAGCCGTGTTTGGCGTGGTAGTCCAGTCGTCCGGCGCCCAGCGCAGTCCAGCGGGGCGCGAAATTCCATTCGTTTTGCACAAATAGTCCGGGTTGCCATTGGCGTTCTGCCTGCGCTGCGGTAGCCACCGTATTGTCGTCGTAATACTGAAAACGCGCGCTGAGCCCCCCTGTCCAGTATTGCTTACCTGTGCGGTACATCCAGGTGTTTTGTACAAAAGCGATGCCCTGCGTGGCGCGGTAGGCATCGGCGCCGTAGTAGCTATCCTGGTCGTGCCAGCTCATCGACAAATCAAAACGATAGGGTAGGGCGCCGGTATTTTCCCAGTTGCCCAGCAATTCTGCCCGGCGGGTGTAGATGCTTTCGCCGTAGACGGCCCCGTTGCCGCGAAGCCGGCGGTAGGCGCGTTGGTCTACGTAGTCTTTTACGCCGTTGCGGCGGTCTTCGTAGTAATATTTGCCGAAGAGGCGCCAGGTGCTTCGCTTACCGGAGGCGCCCGACCATTTGCCGAATAAAGACAAGCGGTCGAAAAGGGCCACGTCGCCGAAGCTGTCGGCATTGGCGTCGGCAAACCGGTTGAAATAGCCGGCGTCGAAGCCGAGCAGGGCGGACCGGCGTTTTCCGGAATGACTGTAAATAGCGCCGGCAAATAGCTCGCCGTAGGAAGTAGCCATGACGTCGAACGACAGCGGCGGCAACTGCGCGGCCTGCTTGGTGCGCACATTGATCACCCCGGCCATCGCCTCCGAGCCGTAGGCGGCTTGCCCGGGGCCGCGTGTCACCTCCAGCCGGTCGACGAGCAACCGCGAGATGCCGTTGAGGCCGTAAACTGCCGCCAGGTTGCCGTACATGGGCATGCCGTCAATCAAAACCGCCGTATAGGCGCCTGGCAGGCCGTTGATGCTAATGCTGTTGGTGCCGCAAATGCCGCAGGCCACCACTTCCTGTAGGCCGTTGACCAGCTTGATGCTTTCAATCAGGTTGACCGGAGAGCCGCGTTTTTCGAGGTAGGCAGAGCTGAAAACGAGGGTTTTTATCGGCGAGGGGTCGGTGTAGGAGGCCTTCTTTTCGGCTTTGACCACTATTTCTGATAAGTCCAGGGTCATCTCCGGCAACAACAACGTATCCTGGTCGATTTCGGAATTCGGAATTCGGAATTCGGATTTCCGGGGATGTTCGTTTCGACTCCGCTCAACGAACGTTCCCGGTTTGCCCTGCCGGTCATTGAGCGGAGTCGAAATGACCGCTTGTGCGGACAGCAAGCATTGGACACCCATCAGCAGGGGTAAAAAACGCCATTTTTTCATATTTGGTCAATTGAATATTTTAATTTTATTTACAAAAATAATAAATTAGATGAATCTAAAAATAATTTTAATGATATTTTGAAATTAAAACATTGAAGAAAATCACCAAGGGGGGAGACATATGTTTGGGAGAGGGGAAAAGAATGTTGTAAATTTGCCATGTGCGACTGACTTGCGACTGTACGACTTTGAGACTATACGACGAAACGACTTTTATCTCTATTCATATCAGTCATACAGTCGTACAGTCATACATTCGTATAGTCGTATAGTCATACAGTCGTATAGTCGTTAAGTCAATCACTAACCAATTTATACCATGTTCAAAGAAAAGACGGTTATCAAGGACTTCACGGGCCCTACCGCCAGTTACGAAGTATTAAAATGGGTAAAGCGCATTGCCGATTTTTGCAAACCGGATAACATCCATTGGTGCGACGGATCGGACGAAGAGTACAACCAAATGACAGGCCTACTGGTCGAAAAGGGCACTTTCATCCGCCTCAACCCGGAAAAACGCCCCAACAGTTTTGCCTGTTTCAGCGATCCCAGCGATGTAGCGCGGGTAGAAGACCGCACCTTCATCTGCAGCATCAGGAAAGACGACGCCGGCCCTACCAACAACTGGGTAGAGCCCAAGGAGATGAAAAAGACGCTGGAAGGCCTCATGGAAGGCTGTATGAGCGGTCGCACAATGTACGTCATCCCCTTTTGCATGGGGCCGCTCGGCTCGCCGCTATCGCGCATCGGCATTCAGCTCACCGACTCCGAATACGTAGTCTGCAACATGAAAATCATGACCCGCATGGGCAGCAAAGTGTTGGAGCAGCTCGGCGACGGCCCGTTTGTAAGGTGCCTGCACTCCGTAGGCGCGCCGCTGAAGGCGGGCGATGTGGACGCCAAATGGCCCTGCAACCCCGATACCAAATACATCGTACATTTCCCTGAAGAGCGCTACATCGTATCATACGGCAGCGGCTATGGCGGCAACGCCCTTTTGGGTAAAAAATGTTTTGCCCTGCGCATCGCTTCTGTTATCGCCCGCGACGAAAACTGGCTGGCCGAGCACATGCTTATCCTCGGCGTAGAATCGCCACAGGGAGAAAAAACCTACGTAGCGGCGGCCTTCCCCAGCGCCTGCGGCAAGACCAACTTCGCCATGCTCATCCCGCCCAAAGAAATGGACGGTTGGAAAGTGACCACCGTAGGCGACGACATCGCCTGGATCAGGCACCATGAAGACGGCCGTCTTTACGCCATCAACCCCGAGGCGGGTTATTTCGGGGTTGCGCCGGGCACCAACTACAAAACCAACCCCAACGCCATGGAGTCGATCAGCAAAAACGCCATCTTCACCAATGTGGCGGTAACGTCTGATGGCGACGTGTGGTGGGAAGGCATGACCAAAGAAATCCCCGAAGGCCTCATCGACTGGCACGGCAAAGCTTACGACCCTGGTAGCGGCAAACCCGCCGCGCACCCCAACGCGCGATTCACGGCGCCGGCCAGCCAGTGCCCCAGCATCGACAGCGAGTGGGAAAACCCGAAGGGTGTGCCCATCAGCGCCTTCATCTTCGGCGGCCGCAGGAGCACCACCGTGCCGCTTGTATACCAGTCGTTCAACTGGAGTTTTGGGGTGTACCTGGCTTCCACCATGGGCTCGGAGACCACCGCCGCCGCCTTTGGAGAGCAGGGCAAAGTGCGCCGCGACCCCTTTGCCATGTTGCCTTTCACCGGCTACCACATGGCCGACTACTTCAACCACTGGTTGCAATTTGGCCGCGACCTGCCCAATGCGCCCCGTATCTTCAACGTCAACTGGTTCCGCAAAGACGAAGACGGTAACTTCATGTGGCCGGGCTTTGGCGACAACATGCGCGTATTGAAATGGATCATCGACCGCGTAAAAGGCCGCAGCTCAGCCGTAGAAAGCCCCATCGGCTGGATGCCCCGCTACCGCGACATGGACTGGACCGGCTTGGATTTTCCGAAAGAAGAATTCGTCAAGATTATGTCTATCGACCGCGAAGCCTGGAAAAAAGAGCTGCTCGCCCACGAAGAGCTGTTCTCGCAATTATACGACCACCTGCCCAAAGAATATTTCTTCATGCGCGAACTCCTCCTGTCGAGTCTCTGGCGCTCGCCGGAGCATTGGGGACTGGCGCCGGAGAGAGTGTAGGGAGACTGTAGGACTGTACGACTATACGACTTTACGACCGTACGACTGCGAAGAGGCGTTATCTCCTCGAAGGATGAGAGGAGGTGACATCTCGATCGCTGTAAAATCAGGAGAGAGTGTGGGAGGGGGCGATTTTTTTTAATAAACAATACCTAATAGTTTAACTTTCACCTTTCAAAACACCTCTCCATGTTTTACATACCTATCAACTTGACTAAGACGGCCATTTTTGCCTCCTTGCTCGTGCTGGCGGCATCTGCAATGGCTCAGGACGGTACAATCTATCCGCTCGAAGCTCCTGCGGAGCCGAAAGCCATTCTTCTCGGCACGGGCGGAGTTGATGACCAGCCTGCCCCCGAGACCTGGTTTCGCCAGTGGGGCGACCCGATGGCGCGGAACATCTCAACTGCGACCCTTACTCCTTTCCTGCCCGAACCTGGCAAGGCGAATGGCGCAGCTGTGATCGTGGCGCCTGGGGGTGGTTTCAGGTGGCTTTCGATGGGCAACGAGGGCTGGGAAGTTGCAGAGGCACTTGCTAAGGAAGGGATCGCCGCCTTTGTGCTCAAGTACCGGCTATACCCGACCCCCGTCTCGCTCGAAGACTTTAAGGCATGGATGAATCGCCCCTTTCCCGTCCCTGCTGCGTCTTCCGATACTTTGAAAGTCGCAACGTCGCCGCGTCCGCCGCAACTGGATCTTTCCAATCAACTCGAGGATGCAGAGGCAGCCTACGCGATGATCATCAAACGGGCTGAGGAGTGGGGTGTCGATATTAACAGGATAGGCATGATCGGCTTCTCAGCCGGCGCCGGCCTTACGATGCACGCCACGCTCAACTCAAAGACCATGAAACTGGCCTTCATCGGTCCGATCTATGGCGGTATGGGCCCGGTAGAAGTACCGGAGAACGCTCCGCCCATGTTCAATGTAATCGCCACCGATGATTTTCTATTTCACGGTCAGTTTGGCGTCATCGAGTCCTGGCACAAAGCGGGCCGGCCTGTGGAGTTTCACCTATACCAAAACGGCGGCCACGGTTTCGGCCTCGGGAATCCCAACCGGACCAGCAATCGTTGGTTCGATGCCTTTATACATTGGCTGAGGGTCAACAGTTTTCTGCCTGCCAAACCGTGAAATCCGGCTAATCTGTGTAATCCACAATTCTGACGCCGCAGTCTGAATCACGATTACACAGAATTTTTTTGAGTCATGTCGCTTGTCATTCCCACAGAGAATCTGTAACGGCATGTTAGCGCCCGTCAGTTCCATCGTTTCATTGTCATTATTTTCTCCCACAAGGAGATAAGTGCTCTTAATTAATTGGAGCTACCTGGACTGTATGAAAAGTGCTACTTAATGAAATAACATTGTGTATCTTGTTGCTTAATACAGACAAATAAATGCGATATGCCCCGGGTATTGCTGATTCTCTTATTCTTACCAATTTGGACTAATGCCCAGCATTGCTGTTGCTGTAAACTCCGTAGTAGCGGCCAGGCAGAATACAAAGCAAAGCGATATGAATTAGCCATTGAAAAATGGGAACGAGCCAAAACATGCTCCGATGCGACTAAATGCCCTGATCTGGACAAACTTATTTTACAGGCTAAAGCACTCACAAAGCAACCTAAATCTAAGGCCTCCTCGACTGTGACAAAATCTCCTTCATCGGGCCCTGATAATTTTATTTATATCCGTGGGGGCGCCTTTAAAATGGGCGATGTGATGGGAGATAATGAATTTGATAATGAAAAGGGAGTGCATACAGAAAAACTGGGCAGCTATTACTTATCTCCCTTCGAAGTAACTTTTGAAGAGTTCGACCGCTTTTGCCAATCAACAGGTAGAAAAAAAACGAATGATGAAGGCTGGGGACGAGGAAAAAGGCCTGTTATTCACGTGAATTGGTATGATGCCATAGAATATTGCAACTGGTTGAGTAACCAAAGAGGACTTACTCCCGTTTACACAATTGATAAGCTCAATCAGGACCCGGAAAATAACAACAGTAGGGATGACTTGAAATGGCTGGTAAAAATCAAAAAGGCGGCGAATGGATACAGACTTCCGACAGAAGCAGAATGGGAGTACGCCGCTCGCCAACATGGCCAGGAAATTCGCTTCGGCAACGGCAAGCAAATTGCCAGCCCCAAGGAAATCAATTTTAATGCCAGTATTCCTTATAAAAAGGAGTACTCTGTTGCAGGAGGCTATATAGGAGAAACGACCCCCGTTGGCAGGTTTGCACCCAACGCACTCAAATTATATGATATGAGTGGCAACGTATGGGAGTGGTGCTGGGACTGGTACAAAGACTATCCTATGGAATCTCCGACCAATAAATCAACGGAACCGGACGAGTCAAAGCGCGTTTTGAGGGGAGGTTCGTGGTATAACAGTTCGCGCGGCATAAGAAATGCTTTCAGAGGGGCGGAATCACCGGCCTATCGCAATAATCTCAATGGATTTCGCTTGGCTAGGTCGCCCCAATAGGTAAAAAAAGCAATACAATTTAAATACAAAACTACAAAACCCCATGGATACGGTTGTGGACATCTTCATCGCTTATTCGCACGACGATCGGCCTTATAAGGACGAGTTGAAGAAGTTCCTTCGCCCCCTGCTCAATGCCGGACAAGTATCTGTTTGGGATGATTACGATATTGAAGCGGGTAAAGATTGGGAAGCTGAGATTAAGAAAAAGCTTTATAGCGCTGATATTATCCTTCTGCTGGTGAGTCCCGACTCTCTGGCTTCCGATTATTTTTATGGAAAAGAGGTAGCTACCTCCCTTGAACGCCACGAGCGAGGTGAGGCTGTTGTGGTCCCGGTTATCTTGCGTCCCTGTTTGTGGGAACGCACCCCGATCAGCAAACTGGAAGCCTTGCCGGCTAAGGCCAAACCGGTCATCCAATGGCCATCCCGTGACGAAGCTTTTACCGACGTAGCCCAGACTTTGGCTGAAATTACGGAGCGGCTGCTGGAACAAAACCGCCAGTTGCGCGTCAAAGAGACACAGCGTAGGCAATTCACCGCTGCCGTGCAGGCTGCCGATCACCTGTATGCACAACGTCGCTGGGTAGAAGCCCGCAAAACTTACGCAGATGCAGCGGCACTATGGAAACCGGAATTTGAGCCTTCTGCACTTGAATTACAAAACCGGCAGACCGACTGTGACAAACAGGCCGTAGTAGAAAAGGAAACCGCCGCTTTTTCTCAGCGCCGTGCCGCCTACGACAACGCCATAGAGCATGCAAACCAACTGCACGTTTCCTCCCAATGGAGTGAAGCCCGTGCTGCTTGGCTCGCAGCTCAGCGATTGTACGAGCCTACTTTTTCACCTCAAAATTTCAAACAGCGTATCGCCGAATGCGATGAGGGGGTCAAGCGTGATGCGATGTATAACAAACACATCGAAAATGCTCGCCGTCATACCCAAAGCCGTGCCTGGGCAAAAGCAGCCAAAGAAGCCACTTCAGCGCTGTTGATCAAGCCGGGTGATGAAGAAGCGCTGCATATCCAACAACTGTCGGATAGTAACAGTAAGCCAACAGCGCCAACCAGATCTGATCAATCGAGAAATTATCTCATTTGGGGCGTATTTGCCGTGTTGACAGTGGGAATTTTAATTACGATCGCGATCATGCAAGCCAGTCCAAAAGAAAATGAACAGACTTTTTCAGAACCAAAACCTCAAGTACAAACAGATAGCAGGGAGGAAAACGACTATTTGCAGGCCCGGCAAGGCAAAAACATACCTGCTTGGCGCAAATATCTCGATACGTACCCGAATGGCAAATATGCAAGTAGTGTCCAAAGAGAGATCAGCGCATTGCAAACTGATCTAAACAACAAGCTTAACGACGCCATGTTGTTTATTGACGAAAAGGACTATTCCACCGCTCGTGATTACCTCAAAGAAGCGCTGGCAATCTGGCCGGACCACCCTGAGGCAACTTCTTTGATGAAAGCGATTGAAAACAAATAAGCATTTATGGCCATGTCCAAAATAATGCTGTGCTGTCTTATTGTGATGTGGGCTACCTCGCAGGTAAACGCCCAGCACTGTTGCTGCTGCAAGCTCCGTACCAGCGGCCAGGCTGAATACGATGCTAAACGCTATACGGCAGCCATACAAAAATGGGAAAATGCAAAAAAATGCTCCGATGCCGGTGAATGTAAGGATTTGAATGACCTGATCGCCAGGGCGAAAAGACGGCTGAATGAACAATCACAAACCACTCAAAAATCAAAACATAAATCCACACTCCAAAATAAAATAGGGAGTGTTCCTCGCCCCAAAATGGTATTTGTTTCCGGAGGCACTTTTGAAATGGGAGATGTGATGGAGGTGCATGGAGCAGATGATGAGTACCCCATACATGAAGTAACCGTTCGTGATTATTATTTAGGCGTCTATGAGGTTTCATTTGAGGAATACGATCTGTTTTGTGTTGCTACAAAACGCAAAAAGCCACACGACGAGGGTTGGGGCCGCGGCAAACGCCCCGTGGTCAATGTAAGTTGGTACAATGCGGTGGAGTACTGCAATTGGCTCAGCCAACAGACGAAATTGAAGCCAGTATATACGATCAATAAAAATACAAAAGACCCCAATAACACCAGCGACAATGACGATTTTAAGTGGATCGTGAGTGTTGATTGGAGCGCCAACGGCTATCGCCTGCCTACCGAAGCTGAGTGGGAATATGCTGCACGGGCAGTGAACGGTAAGGGAGGTGGCAAGGTGCGTTTCGGAAATGGCAAAGATATTGCTGATCCTAAGAATATGAACTTTAATGGCAGCAAAGACAAAAAACGTCCGTATCCGTACTCTATAGTCGGGGAATACCGTCGCAAAACGACTCCAGTAGGCAGCTTCTCGCCTAACAGTCTGGGGCTGTACGACATGAGCGGCAATGTTTGGGAGTGGTGCTGGGACTGGTATGGGGCTTACCCAAAGGACTCTCAGGCCGATCCCAAGGGTGCTGTTAGTGGCTCCGATCGGGTTCTACGTGGCGGGTCGTTGGACAGCAAACCCGAATTTGTGTATTGCACTAACCGGCTCATGTATATCCCGGTCAACCGCAGCTACGACCTCGGCTTTCGCCTTGCCAGGGCGGCTCGTTAGTTTTTGGTTTTTTACCTTTTTACCTTGTTCGGCTTGGGTGTCTGAATCACGGATTACGCGGATTTTTTGGATTTCACGGAATTTTTTCTGGGCGATTTCACTTGTT
>Ga0209573_1003358_pt1 | contig 17773 bp, 19 predicted proteins | sample TNRBio252014_DNA_FD_185870 | JGI IMG/M metagenome (GOLD analysis project Ga0209573, IMG submission 185870) | Wastewater treatment Type I Accumulibacter community from EBPR Bioreactor in Madison, WI, USA - TNR Reactor_6/25/2014_ DNA (SPAdes)... | ecosystem: Engineered > Bioreactor > EBPR >...
ACCGCTGCCCGGCAGGGCCTCTTCTTCAATGAAACGCTTCAGGTTCGCTGCGACCTGCAGACGCTGGCAACTCACTCGTTCGGTCATCTTTCGGACTCTCTGGCTCGGTTGTTGGTGAATGCGCTCAATGACAGGAGCGCACAACCTTCAAAGCATGCTTTCGATCGCTGCGCTGGTCAAGGGCAGGAAACAAAAGTCCTCTATAAGACTCTCGCTATGGGCTGCAGCGCAACGGCGCTCGGCCGCATGCCCTGCAGAACGAAGCCGATCGCGACCGCGCTGCCACAAGGAGGCGCCGTCGCGCTCAGCGCAAAGGCTGCCAAAGCAGGCACGAGACTTGGGAAGACGTTGAATACTGCATGTTATTGCACGAGAATACAGTTACATGCAGTATTTTACATGTACGGCGCGTCCGTGCTCATCGCTCGCTCACCACACGAAACCGTTCAGGAGGAGGCAGACATGCAGATCATTCAACCCGCGGGCTGGAAACGACCCAAGGGGTACGCCAACGGCGTGGTGGCGAGCGGGCGGACTGTGTTCGTCGCCGGCCAGGTTGGCTGGGATGCGGACGAGGTATTCCATAGCGACGACCTGGTGGCCCAGGTCCGCCAGGCGCTGCGCAACGTGCTCGCCGTGCTCGACAGTGCCGGCGCGCAGGCGACCGACATCGTGCGCATGACCTGGTATCTGGGCGACGCGACCGAGTACAACGTCCGCCTCGGCGAGATCGGCGCGGTTTACCGCGAACTGATCGGTCCTCACTATCCGGCGATGAGCGCGGTGCAGGTCGCGGGCTTCGTGGAAGCCGGCGCGAAGGTGGAGATCGAGGTGACCGCGGTGCTGGCGGACGACTGACATCACGCACTGGGGCAGCGCCCGCACAGGCGCTGCCCCAGTCCACAGCGCCACCCGACCTTACACCCCGAGGTGCTTGCGGATCAGCGCCGGATCCTCCCGCAACTGCTGGCTCGGACCGTCGAAGACGACCTCGCCCTTGACCAGGATCACCGAGCGATTGGTCAGTCCGGTCACGGCGGAGTGGTTCTTGTCCACCACCACGGTTGCGATCCCGGTATCGCGGATGGTGCGGATCACCTTCCAGATCTCCTTGACCATCAGCGGCGCGAGGCCTTCGGTGGCTTCGTCGAGGATCAGCAGGTTGGGGTTGGTCATCAGCGCGCGACCGATGGTGAGCATCTGCTGCTCGCCGCCGGAGAGCTGGCCGCCACCGTTGTTGATGCGCTCGCCCAGGCGCGGAAAGGTTTCCATCACGCGCTCGAAGGTCCACTCACGGCGGCCGTCGGCGCCCGCGCGCGCTGCCATTACGAGATTCTCGCGCACGCTCAGATTGGGAAAGATGCCGCGCCCCTCGGGCACGTAAGCCACGCCGGCGAGCGCGATGCGGTGCGGCTTGGCGCGCGTCATGTCGTCGCCGTTGACGCGCACCGTACCGTGGCGCGCGCGCACCAGGCCGAGCATGCTGCGGATCAGCGTGGTCTTGCCCATGCCGTTGCGCCCCATCAGGCCGAGCGCCTCGCCTCTGCGAATCGAGAAGCCCACGCCATGCAGGATGTGGCTGGATCCGTAATAGGTGTGCAGTTCGTGCGCCTCGAGCAGCATCTCAGCCATGTTCATCCTCCCCGAGGTAAGCCGCCTGGACATCTGCGCTGTTGCGGATCTGCGCGGGTGGCCCGGACTCGAGCACCGAGCCCTCGACCATCACCGTGATCGTGTCGGCCACCGCAAACACCGCGTCCATGTCGTGCTCCACCAGCAGGATCGCGCGGTTCTGCTTGAGCTTGCGCAGCAGCTCGACCATCTGTGCCGACTCTTCCGAGCCCATGCCGGCGAGCGGCTCGTCGAGCAGCAACACGCGCGCGTCGGTGGCGAGCACCATCGCGATCTCGAGCTGGCGCTGCTCGCCATGCGACAGCAGGCCCGCCTTGCGCGTCTCGCGCCCGCCCAGACCGGCCTCGACGATCGCCGCCTGCGCGCGCTCGACCGTGTCGCGGGTCTTCATCGCGTCGGTGAAGATCCGCCACGGCCGCGGCCTGCGAGACTGCGCCGCAAGCCGGCAGTTCTCGAGCACGGTGAATTGCGGAAAGATGTTGGTGCGCTGGTAGCTGCGCCCGACACCGCGATGCGAACGTGCCGCCGAATCGAGCGCGGTGACATCCTGCCCCCCGAGCAGGATGCGCCCGGAGGACGGTGGCAGGTCGCCCGAGAGCATGTTGATGCAGGTCGACTTGCCCGCGCCGTTGGGGCCGAGCAAGGCATGCAGCTTGCCACGCTCGAGCGTGATGCAGACTTCAAGGTTGGCCGTGAGGCCGCCGAAATGGCGGGTCAGGCGGTCGGCCACCAGCATCGCCTCACTCATCGTCTTCTCCCCAGTTGACCATGCGGAAAATGCGCCGCGGCAGGCCGGCCAGTCCGCTCGGCATGAACAGCACCGCAGCGACGATCACCAGCCCCATCAGCAGCTGCCAGTGCTTGGTCCAGTCGGAGAACATCTCCTGCAGGCCGATGAAGGCGAAAGCCCCCGCGACCGCGCCCGCCAGGCTGCCCAGCCCGCCGAGAATCACCATCATCAGCACGTTGCCCGACTGGTGCCAGGACAGGTACTCGGGCGTCACGAAACCGAACAGCACCGCGTAAAGGAAACCCGCCACGCCGGCGAGCGCACCGGCCAGCGTGAAGGCCGCAAGCTTGTAGCGGAAGGTGGCGTAGCCGAGGGACTTCATGCGGTGCTCGTTGCTGTTGATACCGGCGAGGACGCGACCGAACGGTGAGCGCAACACGAAGGTGAGCAGCATGAACACCACCACCATCGCCGCGAGGATGAAGTAGTACAGGTGCAGCGGCTCGTCGAGGTTGAACGGCATCCAGCCGGCAATGCTCGCATCGGGCTTGACGTTCAGGTAGATGCCGTCCGAACTGCGCCCGAGCGCGGTGTCGTGGAAGATGTAGTAGGCCATCTGCGCAAAGGCGAGTGTCACCATGATGAAATAGATGCCTTTGGTGCGCAGCACGAAGAGCCCGATGAAGAAGGCCGCTGCTCCCGCCGCCAGCACCGAGGCCGCCAGCACCAGCCAGAGGTTGGCCGCCTCATATTCGGGCGCGATCAGCGCCACCGTATAGGCGGCGATGCCAAAATAGGCTGCGTGCCCCAGGCTCACCAGCCCGGTGAAGCCCACCAGGAGGGCGAGGCTCATCGCGAAGATCGCCATCACCAGGACCTTCGCGACCATCTCGACGTAGAAACTTGAGCCGATGGCAGGAAACAGCACCAGCGCGGCCACCACGGCAAGCTTGAACAACAGGACGACTGTGGAATTCATGATGCATCACCCCTTCCTGAAGATGCCTTCGGGGCGCCACAGGAGCACGACCGCCATCAGCAGATAGACCGCAAGCCCGGCGAGCTCGGGCATCAGCACCTTGCCGAAGGTATCGGCGAAACCCACCAGCAGCGCCGCCACCAGCGCGCCCCAGACGGAGCCGATGCCACCGATCACCACGATCACGAAGGAGATGATCAGCACGCTGCCCCCCATCCCCGGATAAACCGACGAGATCGGCGCGGCGAGCATGCCGGCGAGCGCTGCGAGCGCGACGCCGAGCGCGAACACGGTGCGGTAGAGCATGTCGATGTTCACCCCGAGCGACTGCACCATCTCGCGGTTGAAGGAGCCGGCGCGGATCATCATGCCCAGCCGGGTGCGCTGCATCAGCCACCACAGGCCGACGGCGAGCGCGATGCACACCACCGAGATCACCAGCCGATAGACCGGATAGGACAGGTTGTCCGAGAGCGGGATCGAAGCCGAAAACAAGGCAGGAATGTCCACCCCGTGCACGTCGTCGCCCACGGTGAGGCTGCGCACTTCCTCGAAGATGAGGATCAGCCCGTAGGTCAGCAGCACCTGCTGCAGGTGATCGCGCTTGTACAGGTGCACAAAAAGCAGCTTCTCGAGCAGGGCGCCGAAGGCGAAGGCGAGCGGGATGCCGATCACGATCGCCAGCATCAGGTTGCCGGTGAGGCTGCTGAGCGCGAACGCGAGGTAGGCGCCGAGCATGTAGAAGCTGCCATGCGCCAGGTTGATGATGCCCATGATGCCGAACACCAGGGTCAGGCCGCTCGCCACCAGAAAGAGCAGCAGCCCGTACTGGAGCGCGTTCAGGATCTGGATCAGGAACGAGGTGAAATCCATGGTTGAACCCCTCCCTCCCGGGCTTGGACGGCACGCCGGGATGCGGTGGACAGACGGGTAAGTGCGGGTTGAGGCGCGGGGCGGCAGGCTTGCGTCCGCGCCCCACGTGCCAGGATCACTTCATCATCTTGCAGCCGCGCGCCGGATCGGCGAGTTTGGCTGCAGCGATGCCGACGACCTTGTTCTGGCTACCTTCGACCTTGCGCAGGTAGATGTCCTGCACCGGGTTGTTGGCCTTGGACAGCGTGAACGCGCCGCGCGGGCTATCGATGGTGGCGGCGCTCATGACCTTCATCACCGCGTCCTTGTCGAAGGCTCCAGCCGGCGACCCGGAGAGGCCCGCGGCGAGCAGTTGCGCGGCATCGTAACCCTGCACCGCATAGACGTCGGGCTGGGCCTTGTAGGCGGCAGAGTAAGCGCTGCGGAAGGACTTCTCCTTTGCGTTATCGAGCCCATCGGCGTAGTGCAGCGTGGTCATCACACCCTCGCCGGCGCCGCCCATGGCGTCGAGCGTGCCATCGGTGAGGAAGCCCGAACCGTAGAGCGGGAAGCTCGTCTTGAGCCCGGAGGCCTCGTAATCCTTGACGAACTTGGCCGCGCCCGCGCCGGCGAAGAACACGAACACCGCGTCCGGCTTGAGGTTGGCGATCTCGGTCAGGAAGGGCTGGAACTCGACGTTCGGAAAGGGCAGGAAAAGCTCCTTGACCACCTTGCCGCCGCCCTGCTCGAAGGCCTCCTTGAAGCCCGCCACCGACTGCTCCCCGAAGGAGTACTTCCAGCTCACCGTCACCACGTTCTTGTGACCGCGTTCGGCGACCACCTTGCCCATCGCATAGGCGGGCTGCCAGGCCGAGAACGAGGTGCGGAACACGTTGGGCGCACAGAGCGGACCGGTGAGTTCGTCGGCACCGGCGTTGGGGATGATCATCAAGGTCTTCGAATCGCGCGCGACCTTGGCCATCGCCAGCGCGACTCCGGAGTGCACCGTGCCGACCAGCACGTCGACGCTGTCGCGCTTGACCAGCTTGTTGGCGTTCTCGGTGGCCTTGGCCGGGTCCGATTCGTCATCGACGACGAAGTATTCCACCTCGCGTCCGCCGAGTGTGCCGCCCTGCTCAGCCACGAACTGCTTGAAGCCATTGGTGATCGCGTTGCCGAGCGAAGCATAGGTGCCGGTGTAGGGCAGCATCAGCCCGACCTTGACCTTGTCCGCCGCCTCGGCCGCACCCTGCGCCAGCATCATGCCCAGCCCGAGCCCGATTACGCTCACCGTGAGCCGCACCCGCCTATCCTTCATGACCATGCCCGTCTCCTCGTTGTAATGGTGTGACACGCGTGGCGATGCGGGTCGCGCCGCCACGGATACCGCTAAAGCGCGCGCAGCTTGAAGCGCTGGATCTTGCCGGTGGCCGTCTTGGGCAGGTCCTCGACGAACTCGATCCAGCGCGGATATTTGTAGGGCGCGAGCCGACTCTTTACGTGCGCCTGCAACGCCTGGCGCATCGCCTCGCCGGTGCCGTAACCCGGCTTGAGCACGACGAAGGCCTTCGGCTTGACGAGCCGATCGTCGTCCTCGATGCCGACGACCGCGGCTTCGAGCACCGCCTCATGGGTGATCAAGGTGGACTCGACCTCGATCGGCGACACGTAGATGCCGCTGACCTTGAGCATGTCGTCGCTGCGCCCGGAATAGACGTAGTAGCCGGCCGCGTTGCGGTAGTACTTGTCACCGCTGCGCGTCCACCCGTCGAGGAAGGTCGCCTGACTTTTCTCCGGCTGGTTCCAGTACTGGACCGCCGAGCTTGGACCGGAAATCTGCAGCTCCCCCGGCTCGTCCACAGCGCTGACCTCGTTGCCCGCCTCGTCGATCAGACGCACCCGGTAACCGGGCACCGGCGTGCCGCTGGTGCCGTACTGGACGTCACCGGCGCGGTTGGAGAGGAAGATGTGCAGCATCTCGGTCGAGCCGATGCCGTCGAGGATGTCCACCCCGATGCGCTCCTTCCAGCGCCGCCCTACGCCCTCGGGCAGCGCCTCGCCGGCCGATGTACAGGTGCGCAGGCGCGGAAGATCGGCCGCGGCCGGACAGCCCGGATGCGCCAACATGCCGGCGTACAGGGTGGGCACGCCGAAGAAGATATCGGGCCGGTGCTCGCGCAGGCGCTTGAACACAGCGTCGGGCGTCGGGCGCTCGGCCATCAGCACCGCGGTGGCACCGACCGACAACGGGAAGGTCAGCCCGTTGCCCAGTCCGTAAGCGAAAAAGAGCTTCGCCGCCGAAAACACCACGTCCTGCTCACGGATGCCCAGCACTTCCTGGCCGTATAGCTCGGCGGTGTGGATCAGACTGGAATGGATGTGCACCGTGCCCTTGGGCGCACCGGTGGAACCGGAGGAATACAGCCAGAAACAGGGGTCATCGGCACGCGTGGCGACCGCCTCGAGGGCATCGGGACGCCCGGCGATCAGGGCTTCGAGCCCATCCTCACCGTCACCGCCCGCGACCACAATCCGTTCCAGCGTGGCCACCCGCCCGAGCAAGGGTGCGAAGTTCGGCAGCAGCGCTTGTGACACCACCGCCACGCGCGCGCCGCTGTCGCCCAGCATGTATTCGTAGTCGCGTTCGGTGAGCAGGGTGTTGACCGCGATCGGCACCACGCCAGCCTTGATCGCACCGAGGAACATCGCAGGAAAGTCGATGCAGTCGAGCACGCACATCAGGACCCGGTCGCCGCGCCGCAGGCCCAGGCCTCCGACGAGCGCATTCCCGCAGCGGTTAGCGCGCGCGGCAAGCTGCGCGTAAGTGTGGCGGCCGGTGTCGTCAATGTAGGCGACCTTCTCGCCGCGACCGACCGCAAGGTTGCGTCCGAGCAGATCGTCGGCCGCGTTATAGGGGTTGGGGATGTCGATGCGCGGCGGACTGCTGCCGTGATCAGCCGTACTCAGGGTATACATGACGCGGTCTCCTTCCTGGCCTCGAATCGTCCCCGCCGGCCTGCCGCCGTGCGGAGCGATGAACTTCCGATCTCGTCGCCTGCCCCAGTCGCGGCTGCAGGCCTGGTCGCCCTGCGGCAGCATGCAATAAAGTGCATCTTCTGTTCAGGCTTTGCAACAGAATACCAACAACAATTGTACTGTCAACCACCCTTTAGCCGAAAAATCACGTTTATTCAATGATTTAGACAGTATCTAAAATGCAATATATTGCATTCTGGTCTATGATCAATCCCACACCCCAGCGCGCCTCCACCGTACCACGAGCCATTGCGCCCCGGCGTTGTTGACATCGGCATTGCTTGCCGCACCATACCCGCGCTCCAGAAAGACAGGATCGGAAATGAACCACGACAACGACACGCTCGAACCACCCGCGCCCCTCGCACGGGCGATGGAGCTTGGCGCACACGCCGATACGCTCAGCGACAGCCAGTTCCTGCTCGCGCTCGGCAAGCGCGTGCGCGACACCCGCGACCGGCGCGGTCTGACGCGCAAGCAACTGGCCCGCGAGGCCGCCGTGTCCGAGCGCCATCTCGCCCACCTCGAGGCGGGCGAGGGTAATGTGTCGATCGTGCTGCTGCGCCACATCGGCCATGCACTCGGGCTGTCGCTACCCGATCTGCTCGCGTGCGGTGCCGAGGAGTCGGTCGAGCAGCGGCTGGTGCGCCGAGTCCTCGAACAATTGCCCCGCCACCGCCTGGAGGACGTCGTCTTTCGGCTGATGCGCGATTTCGGTCATGAAGATGCCGCGCGCCGCAAGCGCATCGCGCTGATCGGCCTGCGCGGTGCGGGCAAGTCCACACTGGGGCGGCGGCTGGCAGCTGAACTCGGGTTCCACTTCGTCGAGCTCGACGCCGAAATCGAGCGCGACACCGGGATGCCAATGGGCGAGATCTTCGCGCTCTATGGCCAGGCCGGCTACCGCCGCATTGAGCAGCGCTGCCTGCGCCAGGTGCTCGAGCGCAGCGAGCCACTGGTCCTCGCAGCGAGCGGCGGCATCGTTTCCCAGACCGACACCTACGACCTGCTCCTGTCGCGCTGCCTGACGATCTGGCTACGCACCACCCCCGAGGAGCACATGCAGCGCGTCACCGCCCAAGGCGACCTGCGGCCAATGGCAGGCAGTGACGAAGCAATGGAAGACCTGCGCCGCATCCTGGTCGCACGCGAGCAGCAGTATCTGCGTGCCGATCACGTAATCGACAGCACAGGGCACAGCGAAGACGACAGCTTCCAGGCCGTGCGCGCGGCCGTCACCCTCAACGCCTGAGGCCCTCGCACCGCGCAACCCAGGAAAAGCGCGCGGCGCGCGCCCCGCTTGTCGGCACTCGCTGAGCTGGTTGCGCCGGCGGATCCAGGCGCAGCGGCGACCAGACCCTCCGGAAAATGCGCGAAGCGCACCGCTGACACACATGGGACCCGGCTCTCGCGATTGATTCTTCCAGCGGGCCGTGGACGTAAAAAAACCAACCATCGGGGATGATTGGCTTTTTACACTATTTGGTTGCGGGGGCAGGATTTGAACCTGCGACCTTCGGGTTATGAGCCCGACGAGCTGCCAGACTGCTCCACCCCGCGTCGGAGAAACACGACTATATACAACGCTAGACGATTCGTCAAATTTTTTCTGCGCTGCACAAAATAAAAGGCTGAATTCTGGTGCCGGCAATAGGAATCGAACCCACGACCTTCTGATTACAAATCAGCTGCTCTACCAACTGAGCTATGCCGGCGACGGAGACGGAGACGGCGACGGAGACGGAGACGGAGACGGATTATAGCGCAACACCACACGGTCGACGGTCTTCGATCGCTTGCAGTGATACCTGTTCATATGTACAGTATATGTACATATGAACAGGAGACACGACATGCCATCCCTCGGCTCGAGAGGCCTCATGGCCTTGGGTCTGCTCGCAGGTCTGATGATCGGGACCGGGCATCCAGGCGGCGGACTGGCCGTCGCCGTGGCTGCTGTCGCGGGGGTCTGGATGGCGAGATCCGACGCCCTGCGTCGCGATCTGCGCTGATCCGCACAGCCATCCTCAGCGTCCGAACTTGCTCACCAGTTGCTTTAGCTTCTCCTCGCGACGGCGCTCGGCCTCCTCGGCTTCACGCTTTTCGCGCTGCTGCTTCGCGACCGCGGCAAAACGCTCCTTCAGCATGGCCGCCGCGTGCTGACGTTGCTCATCGGTCACCTCGCCCGCCGGCTTGCCGTCGAGGTCGAAGCGTTCGCCCCCGCGGTCCACCGACTTCAGGTACTTCGTGGACGCCGTATGCGTGCGCAGCGCGATGCGCAGGTTCTTGCGGTCGAAGTCGGGATAGCGGGCAAGGATGCTCGCATCGATCTTCAATGCCAGGGGCTTGAGATCGCGAAATGCGGGCGACTCGGCCTGAAGGCGCTTGAGGATTGCACGCGGCTCGATGCGCGGACGCTTCGACGCTTCCGGTGCATCGGAATCGGGGGGTGACACAGCACCGGTATCGACTTGCTCGGGGGTCATCTTGGGTAGAACTCTGGTACGCGAATAAATGTCTGAGTGGCAGTCCCACGCCAGTTGAGTGCCTGGAGCACGCGGGAAATTCTGGCGGACTACGGCGCCGGTGTCCGCATTCTACCGCTGACTGGAAGCACCGCTGCCGCTGCCGGGAGATTTTATGCCTCGGTTCACCGGCTTGCGTGGCCCGCAGCACGGAGAGCAGGACCGCGGGCAGGATCCCTGCAACACCGACCAGAACAGGAAGCTCATCATGGACAAGCGTTGGCAGCGACTACCCGGCTCCCGCACCGAACCAGCCGGACTCGAGAGAAAGGTGCTGGCGCGCCTGCCCATGATTGCGCTCGCTGGAACGGCTGCGTGCATGGCCGTTGCGCTCTTCGCCCGCCTGCTCTGGTGGGGCGACGACAGCCTCGAGGTCGTTCGCTCGCTGTCGATGATCGACATCTGGGTCCTGGCCGCGGTCGTCCTGCACTGGACCGTGGTATTTACCGTGGCGATCGGCGCCTTCATCGTCTTCGTCATGAAGGGGCCGGCCTATGTCGCCGATCCTTACGACCTGCCGGACGAAGACGCCCCACGCTGAACACTCCGCGGAGCGTTCTCGCCAACCAGTACCGTCGAGCGGCGGATCAGACCTTGCCGGCCGAGGGCTTCGGTGCGTCGCCTGCAGCGGGAGCGTGCTCGTCGACCTCTTCCCAGCCGGTGATCATCGCCTTGATGTGGGCGAAGATCGTGTGCCCGGTGGTGGTCAGATAGACGTGAATGAAGAAGAACGCGGTGATCATGAACGCCCCCCCGGTATGCACCAGCGCCACCGTCTCGAGCGAGAGCATCTTGTCGATGCCGAGCTGCGCCCAGTTGCCGTAGAACAGGTAGAGCAGGCCCGAGACCCAGATCAGCGGCGAGATGAAGGCGAGCAGCGCGAGATAGGCCAGGCGTTGCAGCGGGTTGTGCTTCTGCACCGTGGTCTTGCGGAAGGGGTGTGGTGTGTCCTTGAAGATCCCCACCGTGTAATAGCGGATCATCGCCGACACGTTGTGCGTCGACGGGATGTACTGCCGCCACTCGCCAGTGGTGAATTGCCAGAAGACGGTGAACGCCCAGACCACCATCAGCGTCCATGCGGCAACCGTATGGACATCGACTGCGTCCTTAAAGCCGATCAGCCTGTAACTGCCGTGGATCTCGAAGCCGGTAATCATCATCACGATGATCAACGCTGCCTGCGACCAGTGCCAGAAACGTTCATAGCGCTTGTAGATGTAGATGCGGTTCGCGCTCATTTTCAGTGCCCCTTGCGACGGGAGAGGATGCGGGCGAGGCCGTGGATCGAGCCGGCACTAATCGCGCCCACGATCGCCAGGCCACCAAGGAGGTCAACCCAGCCGTTGCGGTCACGCCCCGGCAGGTAGATGTCGGTGATTTCAGCGAGGCGACCGTCTTCCGAGCGGGTATGGCACGCGCCGCAGCGCAGGGCCTTTTCCTTTGGCGCCACCATGTGGGTGATGAACCAGTTCATCCGCGTCTCGATGAAGTCGAACTTTCCGCTGTACGGCAGTCCGGCATAGTCCATGCCCGCCTGGATCGATTTGGTGTAGTCGAAGTTTTCCCACAACGAAGTGTCGTCCTTGCCGTACACATGGTTGACCACCAGCGTCTTGTTCACCGGGTCGTAGGGCTGCTTGCCGACCATAACCTTGAACGGCCAGATGCGCGCATCCGGGTCGCTCGCCGAGCCTTCGACGCGGTTCAGCTCGAGGAGCTTTCTGTCGTCGATCTTGTCCGTGATGGCGATCTGATGGACCACGCCGTTGTACCACTTGTAAGTCGGGCGCACGTTCTCGCCATACTTGAAGTCGCCCTTCTCGGCCGAGTAGCTCAGGTGGCCATGGTCGTCCTTGATGAACAGCGGCTTGCCGTCCGGCCCGCGCTTGCCCGCGGTGGACCAGTCCCACAGCGTCTTGGTGGCGATGCCACCGCGCGCGAACTCGGGGATATGACAGGTCTGGCAGGCCACACGGTTGGCGTGATTGTTCAGACGCTCGTTCTTGTGCGGCTTGACGTCGTGACAGGACTCGCAGGTCGCGCGGGTGTGATCGACGTGCTTCATGTCAACGCCCTTGGTGTCCTTGGCGACCGCCGCATAGCGGCTACCCGAGGGCTGGTGCGCGTTGAAGGTGTGACAGTCGGCACAGCTCATGTTCTCTCCATCGGGCGACATGTGTACGTCCAGCTCCCGCGACGGCTTGATCAGCGAGGTATCCAGGTCGCCGTGCTTGACCGCGTCGCCACCACCACCGTTGAAGTGACAGGCCCCACAGTTCTGCCGGCCCGGCTTGCCCACCGCCTGTGCGATCCTGGTGAGGTCGGGCGGTTGCACGATCTTGCCGCTGCCCTTGGGCATCTCGCGCGGCGCGTACAACGGGTGGCCGGCGTCGGTGGCGATCTTCTTGTAGGTCGCGGTGGTGTCGTGACAGGCCAGACAATCGACGTTGTTCTGGTTGGTGAAATCGTAGTTCCTGTCCGTCCAGCCATAGCCGGCGTGGCAACTCGTGCACCGCGGCTCATTGGAAAGGATTGACCCGCAGAAGTTGTTGGCCGCGTGCAGCTTGCCAAGCTTCTTGCCAGTGGTCGGGCTGATCGCCTCCCAGGTCCAGTGCACGCTCTTCATGACCTGATGGCCGGCTTCGTTGTGGCAGGTCAGGCAGGCTTTGGTGACCTCGGGGCCGCTATTGAACGGCCCCTGAAGTTCCTTGAACTTGCTGTGATCGGCCGTGCTCGCGGCCTTGCCGGCCGCGGCCGCCACCGGCGTTTTGCCCGCTGCAGGGTCGGTAGCGGCGGTAGACAGCGCACTCGCCGCCATCAATAGGACGCCACCAAGCAGATGGCGCCAAGCGAAGGTCTGGATGCCCATTTTCTCTCTCCCTCCCGATGTACGTTTCCCCCTGAGCAGTCTATCCCCCGAAACAATATAAGCATTTGATTAATGTCTACGCTTGCATGAATCGCGCCCGGGCGCCGATCGAAGCCGACCGCGCACAGGACAGCCCCGCAACCACCCCCTAAACCCCGCCAGAGCAAGCGTAGAATGCCCGAAACATGCCTCTGGCCCCGGGACGCCGCCGATCACCATGTCAAAGCTCAGCAACCCTTCCGAGATTGCCCGCGAAGCCCTACGCCAGCTCGCGCTGAGGCGTATCGCGCCCACGCCGGACAACTACCGCAAGCTCTATCACGAGATCGCCGGCAGCCGTCCCGACGACGACGCGCTCCCCGAGGCCTTCGTGCGCAAGCTCGCGCGTCGCCTGCCGCGCGACAATGCCGAACGTCAGCGCCACGCGCACCAGCTCGAGCAAGCACTTGCCGACGGCCGCACAAAGGCCGCCGAAGCGGCGCTCGAGCGTTACATCGACGGTCTCAAGCTGGCCGAACAGCCCGTATGGAACGAACTGATCGGCAACCTGCTGCGCCAATGGGAAGCCCGCCAGACCGGCTGGACCCCTGCACGCAAGCGCGAATCGCTCGACCGCGTGCTGCGCGCCGCCGACCCCGCCGCCCTTTACAGCCGCCTGCAGGGTCTGCTCAAGAGCTGGAACCAGGCGGCCACCGACCCCGACGCGCAGGCGGTCGAAGTGCTCGAAAGCGACGAGCCGGCCGCGCCGGCTGCCGCTGCACCGGCCCAAGCTGTTGCAGCGCGTGCCCTCGCCACGCCCTCGGCGCAGGCCGTCACTTCCACCGCCCCCCCCACCACCGACAGCGGCATCACCGACGCCCTGCGCGAACTGCTCGGGATCAGCCTCGGCGAAGCGCTGCCGCCCTTGCTGGAAGAACACCCGGAACTCCGTGAATCTGCCGCCACCCTGTGCAAGGACGCCGCCGCACACACCGAGGCCGCCGGGCTGCGCGAAGTTGGCACGCGCCTGCGCGCGTTCGCCCGCGAGCTCGAACTCGCCGCCGCCGATGACGCGGAAATCCGCGCCGGCATGCTTGAACTGCTGCGCATGCTGCTGCGCAATATCGACGAACTCGTGCTCGACGACCGCTGGCTCAGCGGCCAGATCGAGATGCTGCGCGAGATCGTCGATAGCCGCCCCGACCCGCGCCAGATCGACGACGCCGGCCGCCGCCTCAAGGAACTGATCCAGAAGCAGGGGCAGCTCAAGCACACCCTGGCCGAATCCCAGCGTCACCTGCGCGACATGCTCGCCGGCTTCGTGGACCAGCTCGCGCGCTTCTCGGAGAGCACCGGTGCCTACCACGACCGTATCGGCAACTGCGCCCAGCGCATCGCCCAGGCCCGCGACATCACCGAGATCGGCCCGCTGCTCGATGAGGTCATGACCGAGACCCGCAGCATCCAGGAAGAAGCGCAACGCTCGCGCGACGACCTGCTCGTCGCGCGCACGCAGGCCAGCGAGGCCCAGGAACGCATCATCGCGCTGCAGGCCGAGCTCGAGGAAACCAGCCGCCTGATGCGCCACGACCAGCTCACCGGCGCGCTCAACCGCCGCGGTCTCGAGGAAATGTTCCAGAAGGAAGCCGCGCGCGCCCAGCGTCGTGGCTGCGGGCTCGCCGTCGCCCTGCTCGACATCGACCACTTCAAGAAGCTCAATGACACCCACGGTCACAAGGCGGGAGACGACGCACTGGTTCACCTCGCCCGTATCGTGCGCCAGCACCTGCGCCCGCAGGACGTGCTTGCGCGCTATGGTGGCGAGGAGTTCGTCATCCTGCTGCCCGAAACCGGCGGCAGCGATGCCCAGCAGGCCCTTACCCGCCTGCAGCGCGAACTCACGCGCGAATTCTTCATGGCTGACAAGCAGAAGGTGGTGATCACCTTCAGCGCCGGGGTCACCCCACTGGGCGATGGCGAACCCCTGGAGGCCGCGCTCCAACGTGCCGATGCGGCGATGTACCAAGCCAAGCAGGCGGGGCGCAACCGCGTCGTGGTCGCACCATTGCCCGCGGCGAACACCATCTCTGCATGAGCCCCGGGCGTGCCGGCCGACGCACCGCGGCACGCCCTACTCGCCCAACTTCCCCCGCCCCGCCTTCACCGACGCGCGGCGCGCCTTGCCCTCCAGACGACGGGCAACGGAGGCCCGCGTCGGCCGTGTGGCGCGGCGGGCCTTTGGCGGTGCTGCGACGCTGTTGATCAAGGCCTCGAGCCGGCCCAGCGCCTCGATGCGGTTCTTCTCCAGGCTGCGAAACTTCTGAGCCTTGATGATCACAACGCCGTTCTTGCTGATGCGCTGGTCACCGAGTTGGAGCAGGCGCGCCCGGACCTCCTCGGGCAGCGAAGAAGCCGCGATGTCGAAGCGCAGATGCACCGCAGTCGACACCTTGTTCACATTCTGGCCGCCCGCCCCTTGGGCGCGGATCGCGGTGATCTCGACCTCGTCGGGCGAGACGCTCAGGAGGGGGCGCATCGAAGTCTGCCGCTCAGCTCAGGCCTCGCCGGCCGCGGCTTCCGCCCGGCCGGCCTGACGCGCGATCTCTTCCCGGCGCGTCGCCTCGATGACCTGCAGCACCTCGTCGACGTCGGCGTGCCCGGCCTCGTCCGCGAAAACCCCGGTCAGCACGCTTTCGGGCTGCAGCTTGCCCGACTCGTACAACGCCCAGATCTCCTTGCCGTATGCCGTGTCGCGCAACTCGGGAGCGAACTGGCCGAAGTAAGTCGCGAGGTTGCCAACGTCGCGCTCGAGCATGGCGCGGGCGTTGTTGTTGGCCGCGGCATCGACCGCCTGCGGCAGATCGATGATCACCGGCCCGTCGCGATCGACCAGGACGTTGTATTCCGACAGATCCCCGTGGACGATGCCGGCGCAGAGCATGCGCACGACCTGGCGCACCAGATCGGCGTGAAAGCGCCGCGCCTCCTCCTCACCGAGCACCACGTCGTTGAGCCGCGGCGCCGGTTCGCCGTCCTCGTCGGTCACCAGCTCCATCAGCAGCACACCCTCGTGGAAGTCGTACGGCGTCGGCACGCGCACCCCCGCCGCGGCAAGCCGGCGCAGCGCGTCGACCTCGGCGTGCTGCCATGCCGCCTCCTGCTCCTGACGGCCGTAGCGCGAGCCCTTGGCCATCGCGCGCGCCTGGCGGCTGTTCTTGATCTTGCGTCCCTCGGTGTAGTCGGTCGCCTTGTGAAAACCGCGCTTGTTGGCTTCCTTGTATACCTTGGCGCAGCGCACTTCTTCGCCACACTGCACGACATAGACCATGGCCTCCTTGCCGCTCATGAGCTGGCGCATGACGTGGTCGACGAGACCGTCGGCCACCAGCGGTTCGATTCTGCTCGGGGTCTTCACGTGTTGGATCTGCTCCGGGGTGTGTTGGGTTCGGTTGCTGCGCCCGGCTGCGAGGCCGCGCGCAGCGTTTCAAGATACAGCGCTTCGACCTGCTCGCGCGCCCAGGGCGTGCGACGCAGGAACTTGAGGCTGGAGGCGATGCTCGGTTCATGGTTGAAGCAGCGCACGTCGATCCGCCGCCCCAGCCCCGCCCAGCCAAAGCGCGCCACCAGGTCGTTCACGATCCGCTCGAGGGTGATGCCGTGCAAAGGGTTGTTGGGTTGCGGGGCGGTCATCGGCTCATCTCGTGTGCGGGCTGAATGCGGTGTCGATCGGGCGGGCGCCAAGGGGGCGGGGTGCTTCCGGCTTGCCGAAGTTCGTCACCGGAAGCGCCGTTCAACGCAGCTTTGGGAGCCGTCGCTGCGGTTCTTGTTCGGACTGTCTGGGAGAGCCGGGCGATTGTTCACGCGTAGCCAATCGGCGGCATCGAATCGTCGAAATTTGTTCGTTCGGCTCGAAAAACGCCATCAATTATGCACGGTAGGGACTGTAGTCGACACCCGGTCGTCTCGCTCACACTGGCGCAACGGACTCAGCGCCGTCGGACGGGAGCGCTCGGGTTTTTCGAACGGGTGCTACTGTCTGGCTTTGCTCGACGCCTGCCCCTTTCCCACGACGATGAACGCCCCCCCGCAGCGGGCGGGCAGGCGCTGGATACAGCCAAACACGAGCAGACCCGAGCCCATGAGCCCCCCCTCGACAGTCCGCAAACCGGCCCCGAACCCGGCCGCGTCGCCCGTCCCGCCCGAGCCTCCGACCAGGCCGGCTGGCGGCGCTGGACGCCGGGCCTGCAAACCCTGCGCAGCTACCAGGCCGCCTGGCTGCGCCATGACCTCGTCGCCGGGCCTGGTGCTGGCAGCGATGCTGGTGCCGGTCGGCATCGCCTATGCCGTCGCGTCGGGTTTGCCGGGGATCTATGGTCTCTACGCCACGCTCGTCCCCCTGCTCGCGTACGCGGTGTTCGGCCCCAGCCGCATCCTGGTGCTGGGCCCCAACAGTGCGCTGGCAGCATTGATCCTCGCGGTCGTGCTGCAGCAGTCCGGCGGCGACCCGATGCACGCGGTCGCGCTCGCCGGCGCGCTGGATCTGGCCGAGAACGCGGGCGTCGCGGTGCTCGGCGCGCTGCCCCAGGGCCTGCCTGCGTTCGCCATTCCGTGGATCACCTGGCACGACCTCGACACCGTGGTCATCGGCGGGCTTGCCGTCGCCCTCGTGTCGTTCGCCGACACCAGCGTGCTGTCGCGCGTCTATGCGGTGCGCAGCGCGTGCAGGGCCGCCAACGCGCGCCGCGCGCTCGCCCAGGCGGTCAATCCGTTCCTCGGCCATCACAAGATTTCCCGACTCCGCCGGCGAACGCCGTGCGGGTAACGTCAGGCAGAAAAAAACCTGCCAGCGGCGGGTCGATGCAGGGACGTCACGGCGACACTTATCCGACGGTATAGCCGCCATCCACGACGATTTCCTGGCCATAGATGTTCCTGGCACTGTCCGAGGCCAGGAACACCGAGAGCTCGGCGATATCCTCCGGCTGGCCGAATGCACCGGGCATCAGCCGGGAAGTGATCTTTTCCGCGACAACACCGAGGATTTCGGGCGGCAGCCCGACCGTTCCCCACAGCGGCGTCCCGATCGGGCCCGGCGCGATGGCGTTGACCCGGATGCCCTGGGGTAACCGGTCACTGAGCGGCGTTCTTTTTCCGCCCGCGCCCACGCG